>ENA-UOOI01000799-UOOI01000799.1-fermentation-metagenome-genome-assembly--contig:-NODE-799-length-37690-cov-3.389318_pt1 | contig 37690 bp, 35 predicted proteins | sample MGYA00245779_ERZ724027 | MGnify/ENA primary metagenome ERZ724027 (study PRJEB28704, sample SAMN03018318) | fermentation metagenome | biome: anthropogenic terrestrial biome; feature: soil; material...
GCCATAAGAAACGATTTCATAATGCTCTACTTTTTGGTTAGCTATGATGATGGCTGCATCACGCACCATTGAATCCTCTTCTGTTCCTTCCAACACGCTTTCACCATCCTTAATTATACCGAGGATACCCTCGCATTTCTTTTTAGAAGGTTTCTCCTCAAGAAGGGCAAATACCTCTTCGAGTCGGCTTATCTGTTCCCCGGTTTCAGAGTGATGCAACTTGAGGCTCTCTTTTAAGGCTTTGGAAGTAGCAGCACTCTCCATCTTTTTCAGTGCCTTTAAAGCTTCATGTTCGGCAAAATAGATGTCTTTCAGTTCATCGAGGAAGAATTCTTTTAACTTCCCCTCATTTTTTTCATGGAAACGAGCTTGTTTCTGTTTACCTGAATTGGTTTTTCCCTTCGATTGGCCTTTAGCTGATTGTTTTTTTGAGTCCATAATTGATATTTTTAAAATGTTACACCGGAGAGCAGTTCTCGGCTACCCTCAGGTCATAAATAGAATTCATCCTTTTTTCTTATTTGTCACGGATTTACCGGTATTGACTTTTTTAACTGGAAACTTCTGGTTGTTATTTTTTTGTGAAGCCGTTTTTGAGCCTTGGTCTGCTTTTTTGGATTCCATAATGTGATTTATTTAGGTTTCTGATTTGGTTCCATATACATATACAACTACTGGGAAAAGATTTTGTTCTCTGGTGATATACACCATTATATATATTTAACTCTGACGAAATTAAGGGGGAAGGGGCTGGAAATGTATTGTGCCGGGAGGGACTTTATCATCTTATTTTTTCTTCAAAATTTTCAGTAATTCATCCACCGTTTTCTCCATAAAAATAGATTGATTTTCGAACAGGGATTTTAAAGGATCTCCTTTGATCCTTTTGGATAAAATTACACCGGAACATTCCGCAATAGCTATATAGGCATAGCAATCCTTTATAGAAAGAGGGGATACGGGTTGTGCATATCCTGTAATGGCTACCCCTACTTCGGCATTGAAAGCCAATGCTACCTCCACAGCCATTTTATCGGATATTTCTTTACTTACCGAATTACAAGCCTCTGCCAAAACCGGATTCACCTGCAAATGCTTCGCTTTTTGTCCCAGATTGTAAAGCGTCATCCCGCCTTGAAAAAAAGAAGTGGCCTCCGTAGCTTGCGAAAGAGCGTTTTGTATGAGTCCTGATGTGCAACTTTCGGCAATGGCTATGGTTTGTTTCCTGGATTGTAACAACCGGCTGATCTGGTTTATTTTATTATGATTATAGATATTCATAGAATGTCGTTTAGTGAAGAGATTGCTTTTTCCAAATCAATACCTTTTTCCAATACGGGCATGAAAATATCGCCTTTTTTTTCCAAACGTGAAAGGGCGTTGTGAATAGAAAAATCCCCTATGGACAAATCTTTCGTCAATTCCTTCCATTCCACCGGCATAGAAACCGGAGCTCCCGGTTTGGGACGGACACTGTACACACTTGCCACGGTTTGCCCCTCACGGTTTTGCATGTAATCCAGATAAATTTTCGAACCGCGCTTGCTTAGACTACGTTCCAGCGTAGTGGTACCGGGGAGCCTTTCCTGAACCAACCGGACGATAATATGAGAAAAATCGCGCACTTGCTCGTAGGTGTACTGCGCACCCATAGGTATAAAAATATGAATACCCGTGCTTCCCGATGTTTTGCAATATGCCGGCACATGGCATATCTCCAATATTTCTTTGGTCACTTTTGCCGCTTCGATAACCTGATTGAACGTGTTTTTTTTCGAAGGATCCAGATCGATGATCAGATAATCGGGATTGCCGGGGTTTCCTATCCGGTTGTTCCAGGGATTAAGCTCGATGCAACCTAAATTGATGAGGTATCCAAGGGTTTCCTGATTGTTGCAGACGAGGTATTCCAATTCCTTGTTGTTGGATTCCGAAAAAATCCGGACCGTCTCCACCCACGACGGTGCATTTTTTCCGGCATCTTTGTGGTAAAAACTCAATCCGTCTATACCTTCGGGAAAGCGGTGCAACGATTGCGCCCGGTCTTTTAAGTGCGGTAAAATATATTCGCTCACGGAGAGATAATAATCGATTAATTCTCCCTTGGTAATCTTTTCCTTTTTCCAATAGAGTTTGTCGGGATGGGTATATTTCACCTGGTCTTCCGTACCGGTCGGTGTAACGGACTCCGAGACTTCTTCCTGCGGTGGTGCGGTAGCTCCCAGGCTCTCATGATAGAGATCCAGAGCATTCAAATCTTCCCGGATGCCGATAAACACGGGTTGGCGAAAAAGTCCCTCCTCGGTTATCCTGGAGTATTTTACGGTGCACACCGCTTCCGGCTTTATCCATGTAGGCGGCGCATTGGTAGCAGGCTTGGCGGTGAAAGGCATTTTCCCGGTTACCAGGGGTTGTAACAAGGTATGGATTTCTTTGAGTGACCGTTTGCTGAATCCGGTTCCCGTGTGTCCCGCGTAATACAGTTTTCCCTCTTCATATTTCCCCAAAATAAGCGCACCGAAATATTTCCGCGAACCACGCGGTTCGGTATACCCGACGATAACGGCTTCATCGGTCTTATGATTTTTTATTTTCATCCATTCTGTTGTGCGTATCCCCTCGCTGTAAAGACTGGATTTCTTTTTCGCCATCATTCCCTCCAAATCGGCTTTCCGGATGGCTTTATAGAATTCTTTTCCCCTGTTTTCCACATGATCGCAAAATTTCACATGCGGCGTTTCGATGAGCGCTTCTTTCAGTAGTTCTTTGCGCTGGTGCAACGGAAGACCCTCCGTACTGTGCCCGTTAAGGAAAAGCAGATCGAACACATGATAGATGATCGGCGTTTGCGGAGAATCCGCGAAGTGTTGCAAGGTCTGAAAATCGGGTTTGTCCTCCGCGTCGTATGCCACGATCTCGCCGTCCACGATCATTTCGTGCGGCTGTTCTTTCAGTCCGGCTTCAATCACAGGATACCTCCCGAGGAAGGACAATCCGTTACGCGAATAAAACTCCAAGCCGTCGGTGAGATCGGCGATGGCCCGGTATCCGTCCCATTTGATCTCGAATATCCATTCTTCGTCGTCGAACGGTTCTTCACCGGTAGCTGCCAGCATGGGCCGGATATACCGGGAGAGTTTTTTCTGCCCCGAAAGGGGCAAAGCAGGAGAGCGCTTCTTCTTCGAAACCGCTCCGGACGGGGTGGAAGTTTTATATTTCTTTTCAGCCAGTTTTGTTACCTTTGATTGGGATGAGGTGTAATTTTCCGCATCATAATTTTCATGAACGGCATAGGAGTCGTTGTGCTTGATGAGCAGCCACGCATTTGTTTCTTTCGCCGTATGCATTTTTATCAAAGCAAACTCGCCTTTTAGCTTTTTCCCGTGAAGGATGATCTTAACAGAACCTTTTTCTATCCCTTCCAGCAAGATCTCCTCGTCCGTTTTCCCTTCCCCGCGAAGCAAAGGTTCATAGGTACCTTCATCCCAAATCTCTACTTCACCGGCGCCGTAATTGCCTTCAGGAATAGTTCCTTCGAAGGTGCGGTAAGAATACGGATGATCTTCCACCATCATGGCCAGCCTTTTATCGGCAGGATTGAGCGACGGGCCTTTCGGTACAGCCCAGCTCTTGAGCACGCCTCCCATTTCCAGCCGGAAATCGTAATGCAGGCGGGTAGCCGCATGCCGTTGCACTACGAAAATATGCCCGCCGTCCTGCGAAACAGCTCCCCCTTCGGGTTCGGAAGTACGGTTGAAATTGCGTTTCTTCTTGTATTTATCCAGTGTCATCAGGAGATATTTTTTCTTGATTTTTCCAGACTTGCTTTCAGTTTTTCCATCAGGTCGATGGTCTTATCGGAAGTTTCTTCCTTTTGCACTCTTTTCAGTTTCTGCCCCTTTGCCTTCTGTTTGATGATCTTCAGCAAATCGGTGGCATAGGTGTCTTTATACTATTCACCATCAAATGTTTCCGTATTTAAGTCGATGAGAGCGACCGCCATTTTCAGTTCATTGGGTTTAATTTTCCTGGCGGGAATATTCAATTCTTCGGATTCACGGAGCTCTTCCGGAAAACGTATTTTATTGAGGATAAGCATATCGCCATAGGGTTTTACAATACCCAATATTTCCTTGTTGCGCATAATGAATGTACCTACGCCTACCTTACGGGTTTTTTTCAATGCCTGCGACAATAACGCGTAAGCATTTTCCCCGTTTTTTTGAGGCTCCAAAAAATAAGGGGTCTCAAAATATACACTGTCTATTTCGTCTTCATCCACAAATTGCTGAATGGAAAATAGTTTACTTTTTTCCGGACTCGCGGCTTCAAAATCTTCGTCCTCCAACACAATGTAGCGGTCACCGAGTTTATAGCCTTTCACGATATTTTCCCACTCCACTTCCTTGCCGGTTTTTTCATTCACACGCTTAAACCTGATGTTGGACAGATCGCCCTTGTCCAGCATATCCAGATCGAGCGTACTGCTTTCGGTTGCCGAATACATTTTGACGGGAATATTAACCAGTCCGAATCCGATGGCTCCGTTCCAGATTGATTTCATATGGCTCTTTCTCCTTTCCTCTTGATACTCATACAGGTTTCATAACCTTGTTTTAATTGAATATAGAACATTGTTGAAGACTCCTTGGTTCAATAAGGTGCATAACTATATGTCCGATATGAACAATCGTTTATTTTCTGTTGTTAGAAAATGAAGTGCAGTGGATGATAAGCGGATTTAAATTAAAAAAATATGAACTGGCAAGATATTTTATTCGGCACTGAAGATTTTGTGTTTCTTGCAGAAATTGCTTTCCGCTCCCTGATCATGTTCCTTCTCCTTTTCGCGGGTCTGCGCATCATGGGGAAACGGGGGGTGAAGCAACTCTCTATATTCGAATTGCTGATCATTATCGCGCTGGGCTCTGCTGCCGGCGATCCCATGATCTACAAAGAGATCGGTATTATATATGCCCTGGTGGTTTTTATTATCGTTTTCCTTTCCTATTGGCTTATCACCAAATTGATCGAACATTCGGAAAAAATGGAAACGATGCTTGAAGGAAAACCGTATTGTATTATCCATGAAGGGAAGGCATCGAAAGAATCATTAAAACATAAAGAATTGGCCATGGATGAATTTTTTTCGATACTCCGCCACCATCACATCTTTCATTTGGGACAAGTGGAGAGCGCTATATTGGAAACAAGCGGTGAACTAAGTATCTTATTGTATAACTCCCCGCATATAAAAGCGGGATTACCGATATGGCCGGACTATCTGGAGAAGAAAACCACACAAGTAAAGCACCACGGCATATATGCGTGCACTTATTGCGGATATACACGTATAATGGGTGCGGGTGAAAGGAATAGGTGCGAGTACTGCAATGAAAATGACGAATGGGTGGAAGCTGAAACCGGAAATCGGGAAAAGTAAGAGGATACCGGAAAAATATTTGAATTTGTGCTTAAAGGCAGTCCAAGTAAAATGAGGGGGAATCGGATCGGAATAGATTCTTTACACATTTGAGCGGAAGACGGGACTCGAACCCGCGACCCCGACCTTGGCAAGGTCGTGCTCTACCAACTGAGCTACTTCCGCGATATTTTTTTGGTTTTTCACTAAAATCCTCTGTTCCAGTGTTACCTTGCCAAGGTCGTTTCCATTTCCTTTTTGGGGCAAGGTCGTGCTCTACCAACTGAGCTACTTCTCTACCAACCGCGTTACGCGTCGGATTTGCGGTGCAAAGATACCTTTTTGTTTTGTGACTGCAAAATATGGGGACCGAAATTATTGCAATAATCCAATTATATCGGACTATTTGAGTCGCTTTCCTCCTCGATTGTTAATTGAGTCGCCTTCGCTCCTCGATTGTTAATTCTACGTTCGGCAAAACAAATAAATTTGCTTTGCTCTCACTTAACAAAATAGTTCACCTATTTTTTCCAGATAGCAGGCATCTACTTCGTCAAAATGATCAAGCCGGTCGCTGTCTATATCCAATACGGCAGTAACGGAACCGTCGCGTTTCACCGGGACAACGATCTCGGAACGGGAAAAGCTGCTGCAAGCGATATGCCCGGGAAACCGGTCGACATCGGGAACGATAAGGGTACGCTTCTCTTTCCAGGCAGTACCGCAAACTCCCCTGCCATAAGCGATACGGGTGCAGGCCGGCGGACCCTGAAAGGGGCCGAGTACCAACTGATCGCCCGCCATACGATAAAAACCGACCCAAAAGAAACCAAACGCTTCCTTTAGTGCGGACGCAATATTGGCCATATTAGCGATGAGATCGGGTTCTCCCTCCATCAACGCCTTTAACTGGGGAAGAAGCGCCTGATATATTTCTTCTTTGGATGCCCCGTAAGGGATATGTAGATCTTCTGCCATCGTTTCTCAACTTTCCGGGTGAAAAAATCGCGCTGCCGGTGAGGCAACGCGATCCATACTTTTGCGCGCTGAATTCTTATCGCGCCTGTTGCTGTGCTTCTTGTACCATCTTGGCGTTGGGAAGAATATAAACTTCCACGCGGCGGTTTTCTGCACGGCCTGCCGTAGTGTTGTTGTCGGCTACGGGCTGGGTGGAACCGAAGCCTTGGGATACCAAACGGCTACCGGAAACACCTTTTGATACGAGATAGTTATATACCGATTCGGCCCGGCGCTGCGACAACGGATTGTTGATAGCATCGCTACCGGTGCTGTCGGTATGGCCGTATATCTTTACATCGGTATCGGGGTTGTTCTGCAGTGAAGTGGCAAACTTATCGAGCGATGTGCGTGAAGCGGTGTTCAGTGTACTCGAATTGGTGGCGAAAAGGATGCCCGATTCGAAAGTGACCTTGATGGCTTCGCCTTCGTTGACTTTCTCTACCTGAGCGCCTTCGATCTGCTCGAGTTCTGCAGCCTGCTTATCCATCTTCTTACCGATAATAGCTCCGGCAGTACCGCCCAGTACAGCGCCTATACCGGCACCCCAAGCAGCGCCTTTGCCTCCTCCGGCAATAGCACCTATTCCGGCCCCGACAGCGGCGCCGGCCCCGGCTCCGATACCTCCGCCTTTCACCGTGTTGCTCGCCCCACAACCTGATAATACCAATGCACCTCCTAAAAGGCCGATGGCAAATAATTTTGAAAATTGTTTCATAGTTCGTTGTTTTTAATTAAATGGTTTGTAATTGTCTGATCAGTTATTGGTTAATCGAACAGATTGAGCGTGTCACAATAAGCCAACTCGCCTGCCACAATAGCTTCTATCTGCTCGTCGGTATAATCTCTTACTTTGTCTTTCCGGGCATTCCGGTAAATATATTCCAAAAGCTCGTCTTCATCGATCTCGATCTCGGAATCGTCATCGTCATCCTCATCGAGATACCCTTTTTCTTCGTAAAAGTCATAAATAAGATCTACAATGTAGTTGATCTCATCGTCGGAGAACTCATCCTGCATCTCCGTCGGCAGGTTCTCCCGGATGAAACGTAGAGAATCGTCTTCATCATACTCAAGTACTTTATCTTCCTGACTCATGTGAATATGTTTTTAAAAATAAACGTTTACCTTGATAAATTAAAAACAAATATGGGAAAAATAAGTTCATACTACTGTTAAAAACTCATTTTTTTAAGAGGGATGTTGTTTTTCTCTATAGGAAAACCAAAGAGATCTCCGGGCAACAGGAGATTGTCTGCTTCTATAAAGGTATACTGCAGACAACCTACCTATCCCGGCGCTCCCCTTAACGGCGAGTGTTGCGTTTGGCGTTTTCCTTGGCCTTCTCGCGCGCCATCTTTTCCTGCATCTTCTGCGCCTCTTCAAGACGCGCCATGAAGCCCGATTTCTTTTTGGGTTTCTTTTTGTTGGCCTCCAACTGCGCCAGGATCTTATTTTCGTCGATCACCTGCTTCATACCGAGAGTGAGCGCGATGGTAATAAGCGTAGAGAGGAAATAGTAATAGTTCAACCCGGCGGGATAGGTGTTGAGAAAGAAGAACATGAAAACGGACATAAAGACGGGCATGTACTTCATACCGGGCATCGCCTGCGAACCGGTGTCGGTCATCGACATGTTGTACTTGGTGTAGAACACGTTGACCACGGTCATAAGCAGACAGAACAGGCTGATATGATTACCCAGAAAACGGGTAACAAGGGGGATATTGCCGCTCCATGATATGATGGAATCGTAGGTAGAGAGGTCATCCGCCCAAAGGAAGCCCTGCTGCCGCAACTCGATGGCAGCCGGGAAGAAGAAGAAAAGGGCCAGCAGCACAGGCATCTGTATCAGCATGGGAAGGCAACCGCTCATGGGGTTGACACCGGCTTTGTTGTATAGCTCCATGGTGGCCTGCTGCCGCTTCATCATCATATCCTGCTCATTGCCGGGATATTTCTTTTCAAGCTCCTGTATCTGGGGACGAAGTACCCTCATTTTTGCCGACGACATGAACGATTTGTAGGTGAGCGGCAGGGTGATCAGTTTCACCATGAGGGTAAGGATGAGGATGATAAGCCCCATACCCCAATTGAGGGACAGGAAGAAGTTAAAGACGGGAATCACGAACCATTTGTTGACCCAACTGAGCCAGCGGTAGCCGAGGTATACATTCTCTTCCAGTTGCAGTTTGTCGGCACTGTCGGCGACATCCTTGTCGTAGGCCTTGAGCGTGTTGTAGTGTACCGGCCCGAAATAATAATTGAAACCGGCGGAAACCAGGTCACTGTCAGGGCTTACCATGACGGGCACCCACCCTTCGGCCCTGTAATACTTGGTATAGTCGGGATCGTTAAGCACTTCCGAGCTGAGAATAGTGTTGGTGAAAGGCTGCTTGCCGATAACGACGGAAGTGAAATACTGATCTTTGAACGAGAACCATTTGAGCGGTTCGGAGAGTTCCTTGCGATCGTTTTTGGACTCACTCATTTTCTGCACATCCTGCTTGTCATATTTATAGAGGATGCGGGTGAAGCGGTTCTCGAAGGTACGCCCTTTCTCCTGCTGACGGATCTTCTGCTCCCAGTTCATGCGGAAATTGGTGAGGCTTTCGGGGTGAAGGCCATTCTTCATGCCTGCCAGCCGCACATCGAAATCCATCATATATTCATCGGCCGGAAGAGTGTAGACAAAATCGATATATTGTCCCGGGGCATGCTGCAGGCGCATAATGACGGAGTGGCCGTCAGCGCCGGGAACAGGGGTAAAGATCTGATCTTCGGTGGTTAGGTGAACGCTGTTGCGGTTGAACAGGCTGAGGTTGAAGCGCGCTTCATCGCGACCGTCGAACAGTTGCAGGTTTTCCCCCGTATGCCGGAGGTATTCCTTGAGTTGTACCGACTGAATGGAGCCGCCTCGCGTACTGAGAAGGATTCGTATTTTTTCGTTCTCGAGGACGACGGTTTCTTCCTGAGCAGGGACTGTCGGTTGCGTGCCAAAGGTTATGGAATCCACACTTTGTTCCGGGGTAGATACGATAGTCGTATCCGCCGGGGACGGGGCGCCTGCGCTAAAAAAATCGGCTACGGCGTTGCCTGTACCGGCCAGGGCGGTATCAGTCTGTGCGTCCACTCCATTTTGTTGCGCCTCCGGTTGGGCACGTTCCGCTTCCACCATTGCAATGGAGTCGCGCATACGCTGCTGCGCCTCCATCTGTTCGCGGTTAGGCCTGTTATAAAGGGTAAAGCCAATAATGATGGCTGTAATAAGCAGTAATCCTGTGACTGTATTTTTATCCATTGTAGGTTTTTATTTTTTTCGTGCGTCGTGCAATTCTGCCGCCGCCTGCATAAAACTCATAAAGAGGGGATTGGGAGAGATAACGGTACTGTTGTACTCGGGGTGGAACTGGGTGCCCAGATACCAGCGGAGGTGAGGGGCCTCTACTATTTCCACAAGCTGTGAATCGGGATTAATGCCGGTACATTTCATACCGGCAGCTTCAAACCGCTCTTTATAGAGATTGTTGAACTCGTAGCGGTGACGGTGGCGTTCGCTCACCTTGGTCTTACCGTAGGCCTTGTATGCCAGCGACCCTTTTTTGATGATGCAATCATAAGAACCAAGACGCATAGAGGCACCCATATTGGTGATGTGCTTCTGCTCTTCCATCAGGTCGATCACCTTGTCGGTCGCTTTGGGGTCGAACTCGGTGGAGTTAGCGCCCGGGATGTGCATGACGGAGCGCGCATACTCAATGACCATACATTGCATCCCCAGGCAGATACCGAAAGTGGGAATATCGTTTTCACGCGCATAGGTTAACGCGAGATATTTTCCTTCGATACCCCGTTGTCCGAAGCCGGGGGCGACAACGATACCGTCGGCGTCGCGCAGCGTCTCTTCGACGTTCTCTTCGGTGATCTTTTCCGAATGACAAAGATCGAGCCGCAACTTCCTGCCGTTATAAATGGCTGCCTGAGAGAGCGCTTCGTTGATCGATTTATAGGCATCGGGCAACTCGGCATATTTCCCCACCAGTTTAATACATACTTCCTCCCTGGCGCTTTTGCGTTTCTGCAGGAAAGCTTTCCATCCCTCAAGGTTGGCGTTACCTTCGGTGGGCATATTCATTTTGCGCAGCACCACTTCATCCATACCCTGCTTCTGCATCATGATGGGAACCTCATAGATGCTGGAAACATCGACCGATTGCATCACGGCGCCCTGCTCCACATTACAGAAGAGGGCTACCTTGTCGAGAATATCTTTGTTGAGGCTGCGTTCCGTACGGAGTACCAGCATATCGGGCTGTATCCCGAGCGACTGTAATTCCTTGACGGAATGTTGCGTGGGTTTGGTCTTGACTTCTCCCGCGGCGGCAATATAGGGTACATAGGTAAGGTGAAGGCAGAAGCAATTGCGCCCGAACTCCCAACGGAGCTGGCGTACAGCCTCCAGGAAAGGAGTGGATTCGATGTCGCCCACTGTACCGCCGATCTCAGTAATGACAAAATCAAACTTGCTCTTCACACCGAGCGATTTGACGTTGCGCTTGATTTCATCGGTAATATGGGGGATGACCTGTACGGTCTTGCCAAGATAGTCACCGCGCCGCTCCTTGCGGATCACATTCTCATAGATGCGCCCGGTGGTGATGTTGTTCTCCTTGGTGGTCTGTATATTGAGAAAACGTTCGTAGTGCCCCAGGTCGAGATCGGCCTCATGCCCGTCCACAGTGACATAGCATTCGCCATGCTCATAGGGGTTAAGGGTTCCGGGATCGACATTGATATAGGGATCGAACTTCTGAATGGTGACTTTATAACCTCTTGCCTGCAACAATTTACCAAGCGATGATGCAATAATTCCCTTTCCCAGTGAGGAAACTACACCACCTGTAACAAAAATATACTTTGTATCGGCCACGATTGTGTATGATTTAGCGTGATGAATTTTTCAAAGTTGCAAAGGTAGTAAAAAAATTTGGTTGATTTAAAGATTTAATGATGAGTTAATGTGACTAAAGTGACAATGAAAATAATGTGACTAAAGTCTTGGTTCTTGAATCTTAAATTTTGAATCTTGAATCTTAAATCTTGAATCTTAAATCTTGAATCTTAAATCACATAGGAATAAGGGATGTGTTTTCGCAACGCATGATTTTACCGGGGAAGGCCTGTACGATAGAGTAATTATGGGTGGACATGATGACGGCGGTACCGCGCCCGGAGATTTCCTGCAGGAGGGCGACAATCTGGCTTCCGGTCTCGGGATCGAGGTTACCAGTGGGTTCGTCGGCCAGTATGAGGGCAGGCGAATTGAGCAGGGCGCGCGCGATCACCACGCGTTGCTGCTCCCCGCCCGACAACTCATGCGGCATCTTATAGGTTTTATTCTGCATGCCCACCTGCACCAGCACTTCATTGATCCGGTCCCTGATCTCGCGGCGGTTCTTCCAGCCGGTAGCGCGCAGCACAAACTCAAGGTTTTTCTCGACGGTGCGGTCGATAAGCAGTTGGAAATCCTGAAAAACAATACCTATTTTCCTGCGAAGAAAAGGAATCAGCCGGGGTTTGAGGCCGGCCAATTCGTAATCGAATACCCGTGCACTCCCCTCCCCGATGGGAAGTTCGGCATACATACTTTTCATCAGGGTGCTTTTTCCGGAACCTACCTTACCGATGATATAGAGGAAATCGCCGCGGTTGACAGTAAGATTGATATTGCGGAGGATGATATTTTCCTCGCGGTTGAGTTGTACATTCGAATAATTGACAAGTTGTTCCTGCACCATTATTGACTATTTAATGAATTGGATGATAAACGGGTATTTCCAGTATTCTCCGTTGTTGGCTTTGACAGTGGCGATCACCACAAAGACGGCATAAAGTACACCCAACACAACGGCGACAGGGATACCGATCACAGTGATGCAGAGCACGACGGCATAAATGGCGTAGCTGATCGTGTAGTTGAGGATATTCTTGCCGTGCTTATCGACATTGGCGTTGGTATCTTTGTTGGTGATCCACATGAGGATGGGCACGATGAAGCCGGCTCCGGGAATAATGACTCCGGCAAACTGGGTGAGGTGCATGAGCATGAGATAGGTGTTTTCCTCGAGTCCGAACAACGGCTTCCTGCCGGCATTACTGAAGGCACTGCCCTGGTCGTTGAGAATCTTTTCTTTCTCGCGTTGATATTCCTCTTCGGAAATACTTCCTTTCTCCCGTAATTCGTCGAGAATTTTTAAATCTTCGTATTTCATACGTCAATATTTATTTTTAACATTAGGGTCGGATGGAACCTGAAACGATCAGTTAATTTAACGATTTTCGGGTTGGTAATTATCAAACCGGTACCTCATCACATCATCAAATTGACTTACGTGCCCGTTCCATTTTTAGGGTATAACTTTATAGTAAAACTAAAAGCGCCGGTATCAGGAACCAAGTAATGAATCGATAGTCTCTACCATCCGTTCGAATTCCTCTTCTTCGAACAGCCGCGTGAGCATTACGATCTTCCCTTCCCTGTCGATAATGATATTACGGGTGATACCCGCGCTTTTTTCGGCGTACAACCCGAATATACCGGCATCGGGATCCATCCCTATGGGATAAGTTACCCCGGTGGCTTCAATAAGCTCCCGGATTTTCTCTGCCGGCTCCTCACGGTCGATACCGTAAAGGGCGAATTCAGGATTCCCTTTGTGACGCTGCCAGATGCGCGACTCAATATGGGGCATCTCCTTACGGCATACGCCGCACCAACTGGCGGTGAACTGCAACATCACCACCTTTCCCCGCAGGGATGAGAGGGTAACATGGCTGCCGTCGGGCAACTCCATGGTAAAATCGGGCGCCTGGTCGCCCACCTCCACCAGAAATTGACGGTCACCGTCACCTGGTGTTTCCTGTATCACGGCGGTACTGTCGGATAATATGCCGGATGCGTCGGACCTCTTTTCGGAAGAGGCAGTGCAGGAAAACAGCAATACAACCGCGAGGAAACTATAGAGTATAAAAAATTTACGCATATCAATTGTCATGACTAATTTTAAACCCGTCGGTTTCGCAAAGATATATTTTTTTCCGAATATCCTTGTTTTCATATGATTTAAATTATATATTTTAATTTCATTAGACACTCCAAACTTATCACTTATTGGTTTACGGACTATTTTGACTCTTGGCTCTTTATCCTTTATTCTTGTTTCTGAAGAAAACAATTATCAACAGGGTGGCGGCAAGCGAGCCGAGGATGTCGGCAATCCAGTCGCCCCACTCCGCACTTCGGGATGCAAAGAAATATTTCTGCAGCAGTTCGATGCCGCCTCCGTAAAGCACGGGCACGAAAAACCCCCAGAAGACCCAGCGGAAAGCGGGGGGATTTCTTTTGTGCAACCGGTAATAATCGACCAGCGAGACGGCTGAAAGGAAAAAAAACATGCCAAAATGCACCAGCTTATCCCACGGAATACCTTCGGGCATGCCGGGTATCTGGGAAGGCGTGAGGAGACAGGTGGCAATGAAAATTAGCATCCCTGTGAACAAGGGCAGGAATGTATAACGCAGGAGGATCTTCATAAGCGAATGATTGAACTGTGAACGGCTGCAAAGATAATAAAAAACCGGTTGTTTTCGTTATGAGCCACGCGTACTTTGCCGGCAAAATGAAAAACAGGCTGCCGGAAGGGGTTTTTATAAACATATAAGAGCAGGGATTTATAAACATATAACTAAAACTACATTTCATTTTCATGAAAAATTTGTTCCTTTGCCATTCGATATAAGAAGGTGGGCAGGTGATCAGGCGGAAAGAGGATAAATTTATGAAATGAATATGAATCTATTAAACAATATGAGAAGAATCATTCTTTGTATGCTGGTGGTTTTTACAGTGCTGCAGGCGACAGCGCAGACGCCGGCTGAAGACAAAAATCAACGTTATTTCGACATCAACAAAAATATCGATATCTTTAACTCGGTACTGCGCGAACTGGACATGTTTTATGTGGACAGTGTAGAGGTGAACAATCTGGTACAGGGCAGTATCCGGAATATGCTGACACGGCTGGATCCCTACACGGAGTATTATCCGGAGGAGAACATGGAAGACCTGCAGTTCATGACGACTGGCGAATATGGGGGTATCGGGGCGATCATTTCCTCTAACAACGGACAGGTGGTGATCAATGAGCCGTATGAGGGACTGCCGGCGGATAAGGCCGGGCTGAAGGCGGGCGACGCTATCCTGGAGATCGACGGAAACGATATGCGGAAATCGACGGTAAAGGAGGTGAGCGACAGGCTGAAAGGGACACCGGGTACCTCCCTCGAGTTGACAATCCTCCGACCGGGTGAAAAACGGGAACGGAAACTGACGATACTGCGGGAGAAAATCGAGGTTGATCCCGTCACATACGCGGGAGTGACGGATGAGAAGATCGGTTATTTTCATTTCGGGAGCTTCACGACACGAAGCGCCGACCGGCTGAAGAAAACGGTGCAGGAGCTGAAAGAAAAGGGGGCGACGTCTTTGATCATGGACCTGCGTGGTAACGGCGGTGGCATTCTGGACGAGGCGGTGGACGTAGTGAACCTGTTTGTTCCGAAAGGGGAAGAGATCGTATCGACCAAAGGGAAGATGAAGCAATGGGACAGAACCTACCTGACCCGTAACCAACCGTTGGATGAGATCATTCCTATCGTGGTACTGATCGATACCGGGTCGGCATCGGCATCGGAGATCGTGGCGGGAGGGCTGCAAGACCTCGACCGGGCGGTGATCGTGGGTAACCGGTCGTTCGGAAAGGGTTTGGTACAAACGCCGCGCGACCTTCCATACGGAGGAAACATCAAGATCACCACATCAAAATATTATATTCCGAGCGGACGCTGTATCCAGGCGCTGGATTACTCGCACCGTAATCCGGACGGAAGCGTGGCACGGGTACCGGATTCGCTGACGAACGTATTTAAAACCCGGAACGGGCGTGAAGTGCGCGACGGGGGCGGAATTACACCGGATATTGCCATTCCTCAGCGTGCGGGAGGAACGATCGCATTCTACCTGATGGTGGACAACGTGATCTTTGATTATGTAACAGAATGGGTTCAGCAACACAAGGAGATTACCCCACCCAACGAGTTCAGGCTTGCGGAAAGCGATTACGAAATGTTTAAGGAATTTGTGAAGAAACGGGATTTCGAATACGATCAGTTGAGCGAACGTTCGCTTCAACAACTGAAAAACATGATGGAATTCGAGGGATACATGGATGTGGCGAAAGAGGAGTTCGCAGCGCTGGAGACGAAGTTGCATCCGAATCTGGAACGGGACCTGGAGCTGTTCAAAGAGGATATTACGAGCATCATTGAATCGGAGATCGTGCAGCGTTTTTATTATAAGAAGGGAGTATTGCTGCATCAACTGTCGAATGACAAGGTGTTCGACAAGGCGGTGGAGGTACTCCAGGATCAGGAGATGTATCGGTCGTTACTCCGACCGCTACCGGTAAAGGTGCCACCTGCAGGGGAAATTAAAGAGAAACTGCAGAATCAGTATTCGTGAATAAGAGCAAAGATTCACGAGCCAGACCTCAATAGTAAAGGACCAAGAACCCGGCGTCAGGAATCAAAAGTCAAAACAGCTTATAAACTAAAAGTGATAAGTGGAGGGTATACTAGTTGAGGTAGATGGAAGGAGAATAGAGTGAGAGATGCTTGGTGTAACTTGGACGAAACAAACGAATTACAGCCAGTTTAAATATCACACGAAGGGTGAATAAACAAAACAAATAAATAGCTGAAGATGATGTCTCTGGAATTTGTGATCCGATTGCTGGCAGCGACCGTAGCGGGCGGCACACTGGGGCTGGAGCGTGAATCGAATAACAAGAGCGCGGGCTTGCGAACAAACACGCTGGTAGCGGTGGGTGCCTCCATCTTCGTCATGATCTCCACCCGGATACTGGAGGAAAGCACGGGAGACCCGACGCGGGTGGTAGGACAGATCGTGACCGGGATCGGTTTCCTGGGCGCCGGTGTGATCCTGCACCAGGGCTCGAACGTGAAGGGATTAACCACCGCGGCCACGGTCTGGTGCAGTGCGGCGCTGGGATGCCTCGCCGGCTTCGGGATGTACTGGGAACTGGCGGCATCAACCCTTCTGGTGATCCTCATCAATACAGTATTCAAAAAGACGGATAAATGGTTTCCGGGGAGAAAACCCTGATCACAGTACCTGTGCAACGATGATGCCGGTACAGGAAGATTGGCCGGCACAGTACTCGCTAAGCGTCTTTTGTTCGATCACCACTTTTTTCCGTGCAGATGAGGCGTGAATAAAGGTGAGCCGGCCCCCTGCCTGAAAAGCAAATCCCATATGTGTAACGTCGAGACCGTCGATATCGGTGGTGAATGCAACCATGGACATATGGGGGATCCTTGGCGCCGTGACGGCGATATGCTCCTTAGGAAGATAGTAAAATCCGTCCCGACCATTGATATTATTCTCTATTGCCTGCATCTCCCCCCACAGCGTATCGTCGTTCTTTAGTTGCCTGTAGGCATCGCGGCGGGTGGTCATGAAATTGATGGTTTTCTTTTCGCAGATACCGCCCAGTCCGGCGGAACTATTTTTCAACAACCCTTTTTTTTCGTTGTCACAGAGCCAGTCGGAAGTATAATGCAGTCGAGAGACATAACCCTGCACGTTGCCATCCCGATAACGGATGTGCTGCAACTCGCCCAGGAAAGTATCGAAATCGGGTTTACCGGAACGGGCGGTGCGGGCCAGGGCGATGACCAACTCGACGAAAGTAGTACAATCGAACTCACGGAGATTGATTACCGGAACCTCTTCACCGGGTGTTTCCAACGTATGGGCAGCATAAGGGCTATCCAGAAAAAAAGCGGCTGTCTTTTCAAGCAGGCTGTCAGTCTGGGCCAATCGCCACGGACGGATGTAGGCAATATACCGGTCGAAGATTTTCCGGTCTTCGGGGGTATAAACCGCTTCCGGGGGTACGACAACGGTAGCGGCAGATGGAAGAATACCGGAAGGCGGAACGACGCCCGCCGACGAAGGGACAATGACAGTCGTCAGCACTACGGATAACGCCATGATCGGAAATACTATCATTAACTTTCTCACGTTCTCAGTTTTCAGATTCCTTTCCCAGACTCAATAAACTCAGTCGTTTTCAAATCTTATTACTCTGTTTTTAAAACAGGTAAATCCGTTATGACCGGGACGGAGACGTAGCTTTCGAGAGCAGAAAAGCATCCAGGAGGGTGATGGCTGCCATAGCCTCGACGATGGGGACGGCGCGGGGCAACACACAGGGGTCATGCCGTCCGCGGGCTTTGATGACCGTATCGTTGCCGTGGATATCCACTGTCTCCTGCTCTCTGAGGATGGTGGAAACCGGTTTGAAGGCTACGCGGAAATAGATATCCTGCCCGTTGGAAATACCTGCCTGAATACCGCCCGAATGGTTGGTACGGGTGTTTATCCTGCCGTTGTCATTGTAGAAAACATCGTTCACTTCGGAGCCGCGGGCGGTAACATTGAAGCCTGTGCCGTATTCGAAACCTTTGACAGCATTGATACTCAACATGGCCGAGCCGAGCATGGCGTGAAGCTTGCCGAAGACCGGTTCGCCCAGACCCGCGGGTGTCCCTTTGATCACACAGGTGATAATGCCGCCGATAGTATCGCCCTGATAGCGAACCTCCTGAATAAGCCGGATCATCTGCTCCGCAACATCGGGATCGGGGCAGCGCACAAAATTATCTTCTGTGCGGGAAAGGTCGTATTTCCTGTAATCGTTCTCCAGCGCGATATCGCCCACCTGCGAGGTATAGGCCTTGATATCGACAGGAAGATGCCTGAGATAGAGCTTCGCCACGGCACCGGCCACTACACGGGCAATGGTCTCGCGTGCGGAGGACCGCCCCCCGCCCCGGTAGTCACGGATACCATACTTCTCCTGATAGGTGAAGTCGGCATGAGAAGGGCGGAACGCCTCCTTGATGTTATCGTAATCCGACGACTGCTGATTTTCGTTCCTCACCACGAAGCCTATAGGGGCACCGGTGGTCTGGTTCTGGAATACCCCCGACAGGAATTCCACTTTATCGGCCTCTTTGCGGGGCGTAGTGATACGCGATTGGCCGGGGCGCCGCCTGTCGAGTTCCGACTGTATGAACTCCATATCAAGCTGCAGACCCGCGGGGCATCCGTCGATAACCCCTCCCACGGCTGCACCGTGTGATTCGCCGAAAGATGTCAATCTGAATATTTCTCCGAATGTATTCATTGTATGTCTCTTTTTATGTACCCCGACCACGAATAGACATCATCCTATCCTTGCAAGAAAGGCCGTCGGTAGGGTAATTGTCAGCAAGCGCAACCGCCTGAGCCGCAACCGCAACCGCCGCCCTGGCTTTCGCCGGGACCACACCCGCAGCCGTTTTCTTCACCGGAGCCGCAACCACCGGAACCGCAGCCGCAGCCACCCGCGAAAAGGGCGGCAATCTCTTCGGCAGAGGCTTCCCGCACGCCCGTAACAGTACCTTCGAAATGCATGATCTCACCTGCCAGCGGATGGTTGAAGTCCATGGTAACCACATCGTCACCGATAGAGACTACGGAGCCTACAAGCCGGTTGCCGGAGGAGTCCATCATGGGCAGGGTATTCCCTTCGAAAAGCACTTCCTCATCGATCTTCCCATCGATCTCAAAGATATTTTTAGGCAGTTCGATCACTTTGGTATCGTCATAATCACCATAGGCTTCTTCCGGTGTGAGCAGGAAAGAGAACGCATCGCCCTGTGAAAGCCCTTCGAGCTGTTTCTCGAATGCTTCGAGCATGGAGTTGGTACCGAAAATAAATTCCAGCGGTTGCTGGGCCGTGGCCCGTTCCATCAGTTCCCGTTCATCGCCTTCGCCTACATTAAGGTCATAGGCAAGGGTAACATATTTGTTGTCTGAGATTTGCATTATTTCTTATTTTAAATTTTTAATTTCCTGTTTTAGTATATTGCCCATGGGCATATTAATTAGTTGTAACAACTGAACAGCATCGTTGTTTAGGCATGCACTGCTTTTTTTAAATTTTTCAATCCCTTTTCGAGAAGGCTGCGCGAAGTGCCCACATTGAGCCGCATGAAGCCCTCGCCGCCCGGTCCGAACATGGCACCGTCGTTCAATGCCAGGCGGGCTTTTTCTATGAAGAGTTTTACAAGTTCCCGCTGCGGCAGGTTGAGCGCGCGGCAGTCGAGCCATACCAGGAAGGATGCTTCGGGCAGGATCGCTTTTATCTCCGGAATATTCTCTTTCAGATAATTCTTTACAAAATCAATATTTGCCTGCACATAATCGAGCATCTGGTCAAGCCACTCGCCGCACTCATCGTAAGCGGCACGCGTGGCAGTGAAAGCGAAGATGGTACCCTGCTGCAATTCACGCGGTTCGAGGTAAGCCAGGTATCTTTCCCTGGTCTTTTTATTAGGGATGACCGCAAAGGAACTGACAATACCGGCGATATTGAATGTTTTGCTGGGCGCCATTAGCGTGAGCGATATCTCCTCCGCTTGCGGGGAGACGGAGGCGAAAACGGTATGTTGATGTCCCGGCAGCGCCATATCGGCATGGATCTCATCGGAAACGACCAGTATCTTGCTTTCGTAGCAGAGGTCGGCCAGTTCTCTCAACTCTCCGGGAGACCATACTCTGCCACCGGGATTGTGGGGGTTGCAAAGGATCAGCATCTTGCAGTTGTCGGCGGAGACAATGCGCCGCAACCCTTCGAAATCCATTTTGTATTGTCCGTTTTCAAGGATCAGTGGGTTGTTGACCACCTCACGGCCAAGCGACTCGGTGACGATACGGAAAGGGTGATAAACGGGCGGCTGGATAATGATCTTGTCCCCTTTTGCAGTGAATTCATCGATGGCGAAGGCAAACCCTTTGACCACACCGGGAACGAAGTTGATATGTTCACCTTTTACTTGCCACCGGTGACGGCTCCCGAGCCAATTGACAATAGACCTCGTGTAGGCTTCCGACGGGAGTGTATAGCCGAAAACACCATGTTCTACGCGTTGCTTCAGCGCTTTTACGATAGCCGGCGGAGACTTGAAATCCATGTCGGCTACCCAGAGAGGGATGAGGTCGTCACGTCCGAAGACAGGTTTCAATTTTTCCAGTTTGACGGCATCACTACCCGAACGGTCTATGATTTCATCAAAATTATATTGCATAGTTTTTTCTTTTAGAGCCAGGAGTCAAGTACCAAGATTTCAAAATTTCAGGATTTCTTTATTAAATTGTCAAACCATGAAATCACCACATCCCCGTTCCATCGTACTACGTACTACCTCAGTAATAGACCGAGGGGAAAGGAGGATTGCTGCGCACCCTTCTTCCGCCGAAATTGAGCGATTCCACTGCAAATCCGATCATGAACTGATGAGAGATCATCCGGGTGGTAAGCTCATTCACGTGGGTGTTATAATAATCGCCCAGATAAGCGGCGCGCAGGGTGATGTTATGCACAGGCATATCCACCGAAAAATAGCTGCGCAATGCCTGCTGATTATGGAAAGAACCGAAATGGACGGTTCCTTTGTTATTTCCGAGCGTAAATATTTCGTAATAGGAATGTCCGTATTCGGGCGAAAAGAACATGCCGGAAAAGGGCGTGGCAAGCTGCCACCGGAAGGTAAAGATCTTCCAATTGTAGACGGCCAAGGCCGAAAGGTGGAGGTTCGTAGAAACCTTCAATGAACCGGGGTTGTTGGAGTTTCGTACATTGTATATGCCGCCCAGCGAGGCTTCCCATCCGCCGCCGCCGAAAAGCCTGAAATTGGGGGTTGCGAGGAGAGGATAGAATCCGGTGAGCCGGTAATGGATATTGCCGTAATACTCCGAAGCGGAAGCAGTAGGGTTCTTGGTGATAGCCGTCTGTATAAGGAATTGCTGTTGCAGGAGCAGGTTACCTCCGAAATACGGGGTTCCCTTGATACGGTCGTGCATGAGTGACATGCTGATACCGCTATACCTGAGGGGCGAAAGATAACTGTCGTTGAGAAACGCTTTGCCGATACCGAAAAGGGTAGACTGGTTGACAGGACTTACCGGCAGTATGGGGGACCGACTCTCCTGGGAGACCGTCACACAGAAAATACCGATCCATAGACTAAACAGTAGCGCTGTTTTTTTCATCCACAACTAAATTAATCAGAACAACTTCATCTGGCCCGTGATCTCGTCGCGTAAATCGGCATCGGAGATATCGTGTTCTCCGTTTTCCTCATTTTCCCCGTTCTCTCCATTCTCTCCATTATCCCCGTTCTCTTCTCCGATCTCCACTTTCATTGCCTGTGGTGGCTCTTCGTCTCGTTCGGGGAAGCGGGTAGGCTCCAACTCTTCCACTGTCTCCACTTCGAAGTTGGAGATACGCTTGCCTTTTGCCTTGTAGCTTTTTACCGTTATGAACTCCTCCACGTCGATCTCAAGCGGCTCGCGAAAATCATCGTGACCTCCAAAGATAGCTTTTACTCTCGGGAATACCGTATCCGTAAGCAAAAATAATCGGGAACCGGGGTTTTCACCGATGAAACGGAGCGGTTTTTCCGACGGTTCAAAGGTGAACCGTTTGAGATAGGCATATCCCTGATCGGTATCAAAGAGCGCCGCCGTCCAAACCTTGTTCTCATCGAACTTCCCGATATGGAGTATATTGGAGGGAAAATGGTTGGTGAGATCGAAATTGCAGATATGATAGGTGCCGTCGGTAGTGACCACGAGGATCATATCGTCGCCCTGGAACTCGCCGAGGTATTTGCCGCTGCCTTCATAATTGAGACGGAAGACATCGGGATCGAACCATACCTTACGGCCGCCGAGTGTCGAGACACCCTTTTGCCTGAGTTGGATGCGGTGTACCTCGACTTTGGTAAGGATATTTCCCATGGCCTGCCTCCCCTTGATCTCTATTTCACTGAAATCTTTCTCGAACTGAAGGATACGCATGCGGGGCTTGGGTTTCAGTATCACCCTGATGGTTTCGGCTTCGCCGTTGGGGTTGACACTGAAGTAGGCGACGCGTGAACCCGGCTTTCCCCGGGTGAGGTCATATTCCTTGTCGCGGTTGACACCGATGACAGCGAACCGCTTGAGGTAGTGTGGCGCTTTTTTCCCGTCGCGGTAGACCACATTATAAATGGTGCGTTTGTCGTTCCTTTTGAAGACGCCGGCATAGAGGATGCCTTTACCTACGAACATCTTGTCGCTCACCTTCACCACCTTGTATTTTCCATCCTTGAAGAAGACAATAATATCGTCGATATCGGAACAGTTACAGACAAACTCGTCTTTTTTCATGCCGGTACCGATGAAACCCTCTTCGCGGTTCATATAGAGTTTCTCGTTGGCTTCGGCCACCTTTGTGGCTTCGATGTTCTCGAAACTGCGTATCACCGTGCGGCGCGGGAAATGTTTACCATAGCGCTCTTTGAGCATCAGGAACCATGCGATGGTATAATCGACCAGATAGGCGAGATCGTGGTCGATCTCTCCGATCTCTTCCTTCAGTCTGGCGATCAATTCTTCCGACTTGTCGGAGTTGAATTTGAGGATACGCGCCATCCTGATCTCCATCAGCCTGAGAATATCTTCCCGGGTGACCTCGCGGAGGAAAATGGTTTTGTAGGGCTCAAGGCGCTTATCGATATGCGCCACGGCAATGTCCATGTTCCTGGCGTTCTCGAATTCCTTATCCTTATAAATACGTTCTTCGATAAATATTTTTTCAAGTGAAGCGAAGAGAAGCGCCTCCTGCTTTTCGGTTTTTTCGATCTCCAGTTCAAGGCGCAGCAGTTCACGGGTAGTATCGACCGAGGAACGCAGCACATCGCTCACGGCGAGGAAGTGCGGCCTGTTATCGTCGATGACGCAGCAGTTGGGAGAGATGCTGATCTCGCAATCGGTGAAGGCGTAAAGCGCGTCGATCGTTTTATCGGAAGAGACACCGGGCGCCAGTTGTACCTGGATCTCCACGTTTTGCGCGGTGATGTCGTCCACCTTTTTGATTTTGATCTTACCCTTGTCGTTGGCTTTGAGGATAGAGTCGACCAAGCCGGCTGTGGTTTTTCCATAGGGTATATCTTTGATGACCAACGTCTTGTTGTCCATCTTGGAGATGGTCGTACGAATCTTCACCGAACCGCCTCTTTCGCCGTCGTTGTATTTCTCCACATCGATATATCCCCCGGTTTGGAAGTCGGGGTAAAGTGTGAATTCTTTCTCCTGCAGGTAGTTCACGGCGGCATCGCATACCTCGTTGAAATTATGGGGCAATATTTTGGAAGAGAGCCCCACGGCGATTCCCTCAGCGCCCTGTACCAGGAGGAGGGGAAATTTGGCGGGAAGTGTAACCGGCTCTTTGTTACGGCCGTCGTAAGAAGCTTTCCACTCAGTGGTCTTCGGGTTGAAGAGCACCTCGAGGGCAAATTTATTGAGACGTGCCTCAATATACCGGGGCGCGGCTGCGCCGTCGCCGGTAAGGATATTTCCCCAGTTACCCTGACAATCGATCAACAGGTCTTTCTGGCCGAGTTGTACCAAAGCGTCGCCGATAGAGGCATCGCCGTGGGGGTGGTACTGCATGGTCGTCCCGATGATATTGGCTACCTTGTTGTAGCGGCCGTCGTCCATCCGTTTCATGGCGTGCAGGATGCGACGCTGCACCGGCTTGAGTCCGTCGGAGATGTGCGGCACGGCCCGCTCCAGAATTACGTAGGAGGCATAGTCGAGAAACCAGTTCTGATACATCTTGGAGAGATTGAGCGTGCTGTCGTCGCCCAGCCGTACCGGCACTTTGGAGCCGGAGAAGGACTCGGGGGAGAAAAGGGATTCATCCTCTTCCATGCTTTCATCTCTCTCTTTTATATCGTCGTCGTCAGGTAATTTAGGGGACATATATTTTATAATGTGCTAATTTATCAATATACTAATATGCCAATTAAATTACAAACCGGCAGAGCCAACAATCCCTTGCCTGTTAATCACATTGGCACATTAGTCATATTGGCACATCGGCATATTAAATTTTTGTTCAAAGATAACAATTTTAAGGAGAATTGCCAAATCAGAAAGTCCACTCTTCGGAAGTCTTCGCCTTGCCGGTATCAGCCGGCACCGTTACCTGGGTTTTAATAGGCTCTTTGGTATTATTCTGCACCCCTGCGCCTTTGTAATATTGCAATACATTGGGCATAATGGATTCAATGCGTGCGATACGCTTACTATCGGTGGGGTGCGTGCTCAGGAATTCAGGTACTTGCGCTCCGCCCGAACTTTGTGCCATCCTTGTCCAGAAGGAGACTGCAACTCGGGGGTCATAGCCGGCTATGGCCATCAATATCAACCCGATTTCATCGGCCTCATACTCCTGTGTGCGGGCATAAGGCATCATCACTCCATATTGCGCTCCCAAGCCGAAAACGGTGCTTCCCAACTGCTGCATGGCCTGTGAATTCCCCAGAAGCCCTCCCGCTATGGCGCCTCCGTATTGCAGGGCTACCTGCTGGCTCAACCTTTCACTGGAATGACGGGCAATCACGTGCGCTATCTCGTGGCCTACAACCACTGCCAGCGCCTCTTCGGTCTGGGTTACAGGGAGCAGGCCGGTATAAATGACCACCTTACCGCCGGGCATGGCGAAGGCATTGACACTGTTCTCTTTCACTAAATTAAACTCCCATGTATAATTCTCGAGTTCTGACGCATAACCATTGTTAGTATAAAAGGTTTTTACCGCATTGGCGATCCGGCTGCCGATGCGGCTGACCATCTGCGCATTGGGAGTGCCCCTTTCAACAGGCGCCGTACGCATAAAGTCCTGGTATTGTTGCAGGCTCAATGCGATAACCTCTTCATTGGATACCAACTGCAACTGCCTTCTTCCGGTAAACGGCACGCTTCCGCATGATTCGAGCAGCAGCGCCGCCACAAATATCACGAGCGTAAATTTTATTGTTCCTTGTAATTTCTTTTGTTCCATAGTTCTTATTGTTGATTATAGATAGTTTTCCTCTGTCTGTCGGATCGCCTTAAATCTCTCAGACAAGCAAAAGTAATTAAAATTTCGCAAATATATAAGAACACGGATGAGTAAAGCAAGCGCCGGATAAATTAAGTTGCCATTCAAAGGCATACTTTATTTATGAAGTTTGGGCATGTTCCAATAGTTCATACTCTTTAATCTTAGCCTCGCATACACATTTTGTGATGTTCCTTAGCAATTCGACCTTTGGGAGAAGCGCATCAATATCGTCTTTTGTAACATCGAACTCAGAATTGTAACGGGCCTGAACATATGCTGCTTTAACAAGGTTGAATAACCGTTTCTCGTTTGCCGTATGACGTGGAAATACTAAAGCAAATTCAGGGGAATATGATTTAACCGAAGATGATAGTTTACTTAGATTACGTGTAAGGTGATCCGATGTGAATCCCCATAAAAAAGGATAGCCCGTCAATAATAGTTGACAAGCTACCCTTACCATATGGTATTGTGCGAGATTTTCGCTTTTTACTTTCTAAGCCTGTTGAGCGATCGTACCAGCACTTCATCGGCCCCTATCCTGCGGATGGCAAGGAAGGTGAGGATGATAGCGATAACCGGCATAATGATCCCTACTCCCACTTTCTGGAATCGGAGATCCTCCACAGAATAGAGTTGATATACGATAAATCCGAAATAGAGGTAAAACCCTATCATCAGGATAATATTAAAAATAGAGAGGCGTATCTGCAACATCCTGTTTTTATAAAGAAAGATAGTGAAGAGCGCCACTATGGAACTGGCGGCACCTATCACGAACAGGCCCCACGTGGAGTCGTTAAGTTGACCATTGAGGTAGACACCCATCGCCTCGAACACCGCCTGATCGGCATTGTAAAGGAATACGGCAAGAGGCGTTGCGGCAGCAATCAGCATAGCCGCCGACGCCAACAGGAGGAAAACCGATTGGATACGTTGCAACATACTATCCGAACATTTCTTTTTCTTTAGACGGATTACGGTAATAAATATCCGCGTCTTTCCACTCTTCTATGGCCAATAGGGAAGGCTTGGGCAGTTTCTCGTAAAAACGGGAGATCTCTATCTGTTCATGATTTTCGAATACCTCTTCCAGGTTATCGCTGTAGGAAGCGAATTCCTGGAGTTTAGCATCGAGATCCTGCTTCATTTCGATGGCCAACTGATTGGCCCTCTTACCGATAATCATTACCATTTCATATACGTTGCCCACCGGCTCCGACATTTTCATTACATCCCGTGTTTCGGTGTTGGTGCTTGCAGCAATTTTTTTGTAATCCATTTTTTTATTATCTGTCTTGATTTTTCTGTTTTCTTATTGATCAGGTGGTGGGAAGCACATCTATTTTCCCCTGTGCTTCGCGGTAATATTTATCGGCCTCAGCCATATATTTACCTTCGGGGAATGAGTTTTTATAGTTGAAATATTCATCGACCACCATGCGATACCGTTCAGGTTGTGTCCGTAATGTACTATTCTGCGCATACTCGAAGCGGGCGCGCAGGATGGTAATCTGATATTCCTCCAGATATTTGGAGAAGGGATAACTCTTCATCCCTTCACGGGCGGTAATGACCGCCGATTCGTAATTATTCCCCCTATAATTCCCGAGGTGGAGATAGAGTTGGGAGGCCAGCAACTCTTTATAGGCCAGCTTTTCCTGCAGTTCGAACAGGTAATTCTTCGCCTGTTCGGCCCTTTCGGTCTGCGGATAGCGTTCGATATATTTCTGGAATTCTGAAATGGCCGTGTAGGTTTTCGTCTGATCCAAACGGGCGTCGGGCGAATCGAGGTACATACCGTAAGCCGAATAGAAAAGGGAGGGTTCGGTATATGTTCCGTTGGGATAGGTGTTATAGTAAGTCGTGAACCACTGCGTGGCCGAATAGTAATCTTTCGAGTTATAATGGCTCTGGGCCAGGAGATAGAGCGACTCTTCGGCCTCTGAGGTCCCTTTCATAAAGGAAACCAGCTCTTCGAGCAGTGTGATGGAACGGTTGTATTTTCCCTCCTCGAAATACTTTTTGGCATAACTGTATTTCAAGTCTCGGTCGGTACTTTTCAGAATTTTGTTGTACTCGTTACAGGAACTCGATATCAAAGCGAGCAGTAAAATAAAACAGTACGTTTTCGTTTTTATTCTCATTACGTCACAAGTGGATTTTAAAGTGCAAATTTACTGAATCTTTCTCATTAATATATAAGGGAGCATGAGTTTTTATTCAATTTTAGGATTTCATAGGATTAAAATTATTTATTTTCAAAGGTATCATATGGAACTCGCTTTTAATCATGTTCACTAAAGTCAGACTTTTTCTCGCTATGGCATAGTCTAAGCAAGCTTATCCTCTGCTCATTTAGCTTAACGAAAAAGTGCCAGGGGGAGAACAGTTCTCATACTCGTTTCGATGCGATAAAATTCAGGATACTGTCTACATATTTACGGTCGTTGGAGAGTTTGGGCACTTTGTTCTGTCCCCCCGCTTTTTCTCTGTATTTCATCCAGTTGTAGAAAGTATTTTTTTCCATAACCTTCACAACCGGCATACCGAGTGAAAGGTTATAGGAGCGTTTTGCCTCGTAGTCTGAATTGAGCCGCTTAAGGCTCTCGTCGACAATACGAGTGAATTCGGCGATGCCTCCGGCCGGCGCGGTATCGAACTCGATGAGCCACTCGTGCGCCCCGTTGTTATGTTCCCCGAAATAGACCGGCGCCGCGGTGTATTCGGTCACTTTCGCGCCGGTACGGCGGCAGGCTTCATCAATGGCTTTGTCGGCATTATCGATGATCAGTTCTTCACCGAAAGCATTGATGAACTGTTTAGTACGTCCTGTAAGTTTGAAAAGGTAAGGCTCCGTGGAGGTGAACTGAAGGGTGTCTCCTATCCGGTACCGCCAGAGGCCTCCACTGGTGGTAATCACCACGGCATACTGCTTACCGGTCTCCACCCCGCTCAGGGGAACAGCGGCAGGATTTTCCTTGTCCCACTCCCCGGCAGGAATAAATTCGTAATAGACCTCGTTATCCAGCAACAGCAGCATATCTTTGGAGCGGGGTGAGAACTGTACGCCAAAGAACCCTTCCGAAGCGTTGTAGGTCTCCCAGTAACGCATCTTTTCCGAGGGGATCAACTTCTCATACTGTTCCTGAAAAGGAAGGAAGCTGACACCGCCATGGAAAAACACTTCGAGCCGGGGCCATAGCGCAGGGATAGAACATCTGGTCTCTTCCACGATCTTTTTCAGGAGGACCAGCATCCAGGAGGGCACCCCCGCCATAGCGCGGATATCGGCTTTGACAGCATAGTCGGCCAGCTTTTGCAGTTTCTCTTCCCAGTCGGGCAACAGGGCAATACTTTCGGGCGTCCTTTTTCTTTTTGCCGCTACCGGGAGGTTCCTCATCATGATGGCAGAGATATCGCCCGTGTAAATATCACCCCCAATGCGGTTGATTTGCCGGCTTCCTCCCAGCACCAATGTTTTACCCAATATGAATGCAGTATCGGGATGATATTGGGCGTAGATCCCCAACATGTGGTAGCCGGCGCGGTAATTGCCCTTATATAAAGATTCTTTGGTGACAGGGATATATTTGCTTTTGTCTTCGGTAGTGCCCGACGACATGGCAAACCATTTCACAGGAGTGTCCCAGAGCACATTCTGTTGTTTATGCAGGATTATTTTATCGAGGTAGGGACGCAACTCTTCATACGTGATGACCGGTACCCGGGAAATGAAATCGTCGCGGTCGCGGATGGTTTGGAAGTTTTTTTCTTTTCCGTAGAGTGTATTCTGTCCATGTTTGAGCAAGTAGTGAAGGGTTCTCTGTTGTGTTCCCAACGGATCTTCTACAAATTTCCTCACCGGGGTGTAATAACCGGAGAGTATGGAGCGGGTTATTTTCTGAAGCATTTCATATGATTAAAACCATTTATTTTCAAAGTATCATATGGAACTTGCTTTTAATCAATTTCCTGAGTCTAATGAGGTGCATGCTTGTTTCATACGATAATATTTATTTCCAACACTAAGGTCGTATGGAACTCGCGATAATCATATTATTGTGTAAAAATGATCTACATGCTCGTTTCATATGAATTGAAACGCAAAGGTAATCATGAGTTTCGGAAATCCGAAAAACAAAGTCACAATTTAATTAAAAAACGGTTGTTCACCCCATGCGGCTTATCTTATGAAGCCTCTCCTCATCGATGATCTTTATTTTCCTGCCGTCAATGGCAATAATGTGTTCGTTTACAAAGTTGGAAAGAGTTCTGATGGCGTTGGAAGTGGTCATATTGGAGAGGCTGGCCAGGTCTTCGCGCGCCAGGTAAATATTGATGGTAGCGCCATCCTCCTCCAGGCCGTAGCTCTCCTTCAGGGCCAGTAATGATTCCGCCAGCCTTCCCCGCACATGTTTTTGCGTAAGGTTGACAACCCGCTGATCGGCAATGCCAAGGTCGACCGACAGCATCTGGATGAAGAAAAGGGCCAGGTTACCGTTCTTACGCAGGAACCTTTCTATCAGCTCCATGGGGATCATGCAAACGGTACAGAACTCGAAAGCCATGGCGGCGGTCACATAATTTTCGCGGGCAAAATAAGCCCGGTAGCCGAAATACTGTACGGGACGTATGATCCTGATAATCTGGCTTCGGCCCCCTACCCCGCTTTTGAATATTTTCACCTTTCCATTGAAAAGACACATCAGTTCTTTGGGCGTATCCTCTTCAAGATAGATCAATTCATTTTTTTTAAAATGAACTATACGGGCATTGTGGCGCAAAATCTCGCGTTCAGTGTCCGTCAGCATCCTCCATATATCAGGTAATGTGGATGATAAATCGATTACATCTTTTTTCTTTCCGGCCATGAATGTTCTAGAACTATGTTCTAAAACACAAATATACCGGTTTTTTTATAAATGACAGAAAAAAATTATCTTTTTTCCCCGAAAAGGTTCGAAGACAATTTTTTCGGAAAAAAAAACGTAAGTTTGGAGAATATAAGATTCGCCTCGGAAAAACTCAAGCAAGCTTGGCTTTTCTCCCGGCTTTCACTATATTTGTAACCTGTAAAAGATGAAAGGGAAAGTCGCCGCATATATCCTGTTTCTGTTTGTTGTTTCCTTCAAAAGTTTCGCCTTACAGACGGAACTGCCGGTAGATACCGTTATGAAGAGGGCAATGAGTGCCGCTGAGAAATATAACGATCTGGTAGAGAGTTTCTCGGCGGATATATATACGCGTACTTATGTAGAGACCGTGAAAAAGAATTTCCTCTATAAATACACCCATCTGATTCCCCGGTTCGTGCTGCACGACCCTCACAATGAAGCGGCTGTGATTGAGACCATCAGCGATTTACGGTTCGATTACCCGAATAACTACGTACAGGATATACGGCATGTGACCGGCACGCTTACCGGCAGGAAGGATATCGACATGATACCGTTCGAGTTGCTGAACATCAATATTTACGGTGAAACCACCAACGATGAAAGTTTCTTCATGCCTATCAGGTTCAGCACATCGAAATATTACCGTTACAGCCTGACGCGCACCTTTACCGAGAATGAAAAAACCTATTACAGCATCAACTTCAATCCCATTTATGAAAACAGCAAACTACTGGAGGGAACATTCATTATAGAGAAGGGAACCTGGCGCGTGGTCTCTTTCAGGGGTGAAGGGATCGGTATTTTTTCCGATTTCTCGTTCGAAATGGATATGGGAGACGAGTGGATCACTAACTATTTACCGGTGCGGTTCACTATCTATGAAACGGCATCGTACCTGGGGAATATCCTGGCAAGCAGGCATCTGGCAACTATCAACTACAAAGAGATACAGCTCAGGCAGGTTACGGAACCGGTCCGATCGCTCAATATCAGCGACTTCTACAGAGTAAGGCTGGACTCGGTGCCGCTGCGGAGCGACTCCGTTTTCTGGAATAAACACCGTCCCATACCCTTACAGGCTATGGAGAAGGATGTGCTGGCGCGACATCAGCAACGGCAGGCGGAAGAAATAGTCCGGAAAGCCAACGGAGATTCTCTCCGCAGCCCCAATATAGCACAGCAGGTGGCGCAGCGTATGGTGATGAATTCGAGCTACGAGTACCGGTCGACTGCGATCGGTTATTCGGGATTGCTCAACCCGCTGATGGTCGGATATACTTCGCATGACGGTGTGACCTACCGCCAGAAACTATCTTTTAACTTCGACCTGAAACATAACCGTACCGTGGGAATAAACGCTTTTGTAGGGTATATGTTCCGCCATAAAGAGTTCTTTACAGACCTGACCACCACATGGAACTATAATCCTTACCGGTTGGGAAGCGCCACCGTTTCCATCGGGAACGGCAATCCTACCTATAGCTCTTTGTTCGTAGACCAGATACAGGACAGCCTCAACAACCGGGGGATCAACTTTGAAGATATCTCCGTGAAATACTACAGGGATTATTATCTGAAATTGTTTAACACGCTTGAAATAACCAACGGCCTTCTGCTACAGACCGGTATCGATTACCATATCAGGAAGAGTAAGGACAACATGAGCAAGTTGCGCTCCGCCACACCCGACAGTGAACCGATCGAAGATATGTTCGGCACCCGCAAATCATTTGCCCCCTTCGTACGTATCAGCTGGACCCCGCAGCAATATTACCGGTACGACGGACGGCAGAAGATCTATGAACGCTCGCCTTTCCCCACCTTCAAGCTGGAGTTGTCCCGAAGTTTCCAGCATATTCTGGGGAGCACCTCGGAATACAACCGCATTGAGTTTGATATCAGCCAGAATATCCCGTTCGGATTGCGACACTCGCTCCAGTATCACGTGGGTGCGGGCAAGTTTATCAACCAGAAAACGGAATATTTCGCCGACTTTGTCTATTTCTCCAAAAGCAACTTCCCCGAAAACTGGGACGATGGTCTGGGCGGCATTTTCAACCTGCTGGGCCGTGACCTCTATAATGCGTCCGACTCATATATCCAGGCGCATGCCATGTTTGAAACGCCTTTCCTGATACTGAAAAATATTCCGTTCGTGTCAGACTTTGCCGAAAATGAACGGATCTACCTGAGTCATCTGTATACACCGCAGATCGTCTCCTATAGCGAACTCGGGTATGGCATCGGCAACCGCTTTTTCAATGCAGGCTTCTTCTGCTCGTTCCACAAGGCAGCGTTCAGACAATTAGGAGTGCGCGCCGCGTTTGAATTCTAAGAAAGGGGTTAGGTGCCTCCTGGCGGAACTGGCTGATCAATAGAATCTCCCTGTTGGGATGCAACACCGGTCTGACAAAAAACAGCCCAGCACCATAACATTTTCTGGTAAATTTATATAATTTTCAAAATACTATCCACAAAATAAAAAATTCAGCGGAGTAAAAAACCGTTTTATAGAGGAAAACCGGAGCCAGAGGGGTGTATAGGGGATATGGGATAAAGAATGAGAGAGTTAAAATAAAATTTAGTATATTTGCAGTCTAAAGCATTTGAAAGTGTACAACAACCCCCATTTCGTTAAGTGAGAGCGGAAACAAAGCTTGCTTTGGATGCCGCACGCAGAAATAGTTTAAATTTATTGAAAAGTTAAACGGCTGATGATCTGTTTTCCCAACGCGAAAATCAATGTAGGGCTCCATATTGTTTCCCGCCGGACAGACGGCTACCACAATCTGGAGACCATTTTTTATCCTATCGGGCTGAAGGATGCATTAGAAATCATACCTGCACCGGAAACCGGATTGGAAAGACCGGCAGAGGTTCCGGGCTCTGCCGGAAGTACCGGATCAACGGCGGCGGGCCAGGGACTTTCTTCCCGGAAGTTCCGTTTTTTTCAAACCGGCATTCCGATCGGGAACGCTCCGGAAAATAACTTAGTGATCAAGGCGCTGAATCTGATAGCAGCAGAAAAAAAACTCCCGGAAATAGATATCCACCTGCTTAAAAAGATCCCGTCCGGTGCGGGATTGGGCGGCGGCTCCTCAGACGCCGCTTTTATGCTCGGGCTGCTCAACGATACTTTCAGTTTAGGATATTCAAAAGAGGAACTGATATTGCGGGCCGCCAGCCTGGGGGCCGATTGTCCTTTCTTTATCCTGAACCGGCCCGCTTTCGCTACCGGCACCGGCGACAAACTGGAACCCATAGAGTTAAACCTGAGCAACTATACGCTCCTGTTGGTAAAACCGGATATTATGGTTTCCACCAAAGAGGCTTACGCGATAATCACCCCTCAAAAACCGGATTTGCCGCTGAAGGAGATCGTCCGGAAACCGCCGGAAACATGGAGAGAACTGCTGAAAAACGACTTCGAGCCTCCTGTTTTCAAAAAATTTCCCGAAATTTGCAGGATCAGGCAGCAGCTTTATGAAATGGGAGCTGTATATGCTTCCATGAGCGGGTCGGGATCGTCGGTCTTCGGTCTTTTTGAGAAGGAACCCGCTTGGCAGGGGGTATTCAGCGGACATTTCGTATGGAGTGACAAGGGAGAATGTGACTGATGTGACGAATGTGACAAACAGTCCTGGCTCTTGGCTCTTAAAGTCTTTGTTCTTGATTCTTTATTCTATTAAATATGAGACGACATTCTTTTTGTTACATCATTGCCGCACTATTGCTGGTAATAAATGCAAAGGCACAGCAGCCGCTGATGCCGCAGAAGCTTTATTCTTTCGATCCGATCCCGGTACGGAAGCCGGTAATGCTGGATAGTGTGAACCTTGACAACACCGCCTTTTCGGACGAACAACTTCTCTCCTATCCTGTCTCTTTTCCGGGACAGGAACGGTTTGCCACTGAACTGACCCCGGACACGGCCGGATTTTTTACTCTTCCGAAACCGCAGCAGGGAGAGGCGTTGCAGTTGTTTTCCCTGTTTGTCTCCGGCGACCGTTACGGCAAGGGAAAGATCACGGTGACATCGCCCAATCCGCTGGAGTTGTGGGTCGATAACGTGAAACGGGCGACCAAGACACAGGTGAACGACAGCCTGCACCAAGCGGGATCGGTGGATACGAACCTGAACGGATTTACCAACAATACGCGCATTGTGATCAAGATGCTTACCTCGGCAGAGTATAAGGCCGACCCTGCCGTGAAGATCGGGTTGAAACCCGATGAGAAAGACTCCCTGCTTACCTATACATTTAATAATACAGACAAACGAAGGATCAATATAAAAGATATTCTGGAAGGGAAAAGGGTAAACAGCGCATCCATCTCACCCAGCGGACGGTTCGTGCTGCTGAGCCTGCGGGAGACCCAACCCGGCGGCAACGGCCGCAATTATACGGAGATCTACGATGCAAAACAAAAACGGACGATCCTTTCGGAACCAGGCGACAGAACACAACTGAACTGGATGCCCAAATCGGACCTGCTCTACTATGTGGCCGACGAGAACGAGGAACGGACGCTCTACACACTGGATCCGCTGACGGCGGAAATAAAAATCATTGCCGAAGGGCTGCCGAAGGAGAATTTCCATATGGCTCCCGACGAGCAATCGCTCTTCTTCTCTTCAAAGAAGAGTATCACCCTCAGCAATCCCGGCGGACTGAAACGGTTGATCGGGATCGACGACAGGCAATCGAGCTACCGCGACCGTTACTACCTCTACCGGCATTTCTTCGATACGGGACTTACACAACAACTCACTTTCGGACGGAAGACGGCATCGCTCAACGATGTGACGAACGATATGAAATACCTGCTCTTTTCAACCTCCGAAGAGGATCTCTCGGAACGTCCTTTCCGCAAGAGTTCGCTCTATAGGCTGGATATGGAGACCATGGAGGTAGATACCATCTGGAAAGATGAGGCTTTCGCCTACTCCGCCCAATTCTCGCCCGACGGGAAACAACTGCTGATCCATGGCGCTCCCGAAGCATTCGGCGGTATCGGGCTTAATATCAAACAGGGGCAGATTGCCAACAGCTACGATACACAGTCGTTTATTATGGATCTGTCCACTAAACGGGTGGATCCGGTGACCAGAAATTTTGACCCTACCATCAGCGCACAGGAGTGGAATCCACAGGATAACTACATCTACTACCGGGCGGAGGAAGGCGACCGTGTGAATATGCACCGCTATGATCCGCAACGAAAAAAATTTGATAAATTACCCCTCAAAGAGGATGTGATCCGCTCGTTCAATATTGCCGAAAACGCAGCATGGGCGACCTACACGGGCGTGAGCACATCGAACTCGAACCGGAGCTATCTGCTGAACCTGAAAACGATGGAATCGATCCTGATCTCGGATCCCTATGCGGAACGGCTGAATAAGCTGGAATTGGGTGAGGTAAAGGATTGGCAATTCACCAGCTCATCCGGCGACGTCATCGAGGGACGCTATTATCTGCCTCCCCACTTCGATCCGCAGAAAAAATATCCGCTGATCGTTTATTACTACGGCGGAACGAGTCCTACGGCACGGACCTTCGAAAGCACTTATCCGCTACATGTCTATGCCGCCCAGGATTATGTGGTCTATACACTGCAACCGAGCGGAACCACCGGCTACGGGCAGGAGTTCTCTGCGCGCCATGTGAACGCTTGGGGCGACCGGACGGCCGAGGAGATCATAGAAGGAACCAAAGCATTTGTTGCCTCCCACCCCTTTGTGGACGGAACAAAGATCGGCAATATCGGCGCATCGTACGGCGGCTTTATGACGCAGTACCTCATCACCCGGACCGACCTGTTCTCCGCTTCGGTATCGCATGCCGGCATCAGTAATATCACCAGCTACTGGGGCGAAGGGTACTGGGGTTACTCTTATAGTTCAGGAGCAAGCGCGGGAAGTTACCCCTGGAACAACCCTGATCTCTATGTGAAACAAAGCCCGCTCTTTCATGCCGATAAGATCAAGACCCCGTTGTTATTGTTGCACGGCACAGCCGACACCAACGTGCCTATCGGTGAAAGTATACAGATGTATAACGCCCTGAAGCTGCTCGGCAAGGAAGTGGAATTTATTCAGGTGGAAGGTGAAAACCATGCTATCTACGATTACGACAAACGGATCGCCTGGAATAACGCTATCTACGCCTGGTTCGCCAAATGGCTGAAAAAAGACCCCCGCTGGTGGGATTCGATGTTCCCCAATGAATAAGGTGGAACGGCGGTTTATTGATTTAACGATTGGTTAATTTCATAATTTAACGATCCTGAAATCTGAAATATTGAAATATACAATATGGATCTGAAAAAACTTTGCAATGAGGTAAAAGAACTTGCACTCTCTACGGGTGCATACCTGAAAACGGAGCAGGCTGCCCTGAAGAAGAAAGATATTGAATTAAAGGGAGCCCGCAATTATGTGACCTATATCGATAAAGAGGCGGAGAACCGGTTGGTAGAGGGATTGAGCAGGCTGCTTCCCGAAGCGGGATTCCTCACGGAAGAGGAGACGGTGGTGTTTGCACAGAGAGAGTACACATGGATCATCGATCCGCTGGACGGCACTACCAATTACGTGAACGGCGACTCGCCCTTCTCGTTAAGCATTGCCCTGATGAAAAGAAAAGAGATTATCCTGGGTGTGGTATATGATCCGCTGGCCGAACAAATGTACTGCGCCGCGGAAGCAGGAAAAGCCTTTTTGAACGATATTCCGCTGGAAGTGAGCAGCCACTCCACCCTGGAGAACGGATATATCGGATTCGGCATCCCGTACAGTCTGAATGAAAGGGGGGAACAGATACTCAGGAATGCCATGAAGCAGTTCCGCCAATGCAGTTTCCGCATCAAGGGATCGGCGGCCCTGGAGATCTGTTACGTGGCGGCAGGGATCAGCGACACTTATTTCCATAGCGGTCTCTCACCGTGGGATGTGGCTGCCGGAGCATTTATCCTACAGTGCGCCGGAGGGAGATGTTCCGATTTTTCAGGCGGCGACAACTACATTTTCGGCAGGGAACTGGTAGCTTCGAACGGCGCCCTCCATCAGGAAATTATGGAAACCATCATAAACGGGAATTAATGTGAACAAAATAGATTATTTTTGTTTCTCTTTTTTACCGATCCATTCAATATTTATATATATACGGCGATGACAACAGATATTAAGCAAATAGGCGAACGGATAAAAGGGTTGCGCGACG
>ENA-UOOI01000802-UOOI01000802.1-fermentation-metagenome-genome-assembly--contig:-NODE-802-length-37621-cov-60.947346_pt1 | contig 37621 bp, 31 predicted proteins | sample MGYA00245779_ERZ724027 | MGnify/ENA primary metagenome ERZ724027 (study PRJEB28704, sample SAMN03018318) | fermentation metagenome | biome: anthropogenic terrestrial biome; feature: soil; material...
ATTTTAAGGAACAATAATCTGTGGTTTTATCAACATCCCAAGGTCGAGAGTTCGAATCTCTTCAGGTCCACCAAATCCAGAAGCCGTATGAGTGCTGAAAAGTTCAGTGTTCATGCGGCTTTTGCTATATATTGCTTCGGAACCGAATAGACCGAAATACACCTTTTAAGTAGGCGTTTTGGTGGGCGCTTTTTGCAAAAAAACATCCAGCTTTTCCTTTGCGCTTTGGAGCATGGACGATTTGAGTAACATATAAACTTCATATTAAAAAGGGCAAAGTATCGTTTAAGCCGAGCGATCCCTTGTCCTTTATTGAGCAAGTTGGACAATTCTCCATGTTCCCTTGGAGATATGGGCGGGACCCCCATAGGGGGATGCGATTGAGCGTCCGGCGAATTCGAGCCATAGCGAAACAGACGCCGGTGCAATGAGAACATTAACCTCCCTTTGCAATGGAGCGGCTTTCAAGGCCCCAGGTTTTATCTGGCCGCGCAACACGCTTCAAGGGGCAATCAGGCAGCTTTGAAAGATTCATTTTTCCTATTGACATTTCCATCTTATTGAGATATAATCCTAAATAAGGATAAATTTTATGATGAGGTCGACTTTATGATGAGACGCCATACGATTCAATGCACTTTAGTCCTTGAGACCGTAAAAAAGCTGAGGTGCCACGCGACTGCGGATGAGATATATGAGGCGCTCGTTAAGGAATACCCAAATATCAGCAGAGGAACAGTGTATCGGAACCTACAGCGGCTCTGCGAAATGGGCGAGATACGAAAAAGGGAGATTCCCGGCGGGGCAGACCGTTTCGACCATCTTTGCAGCAACCATTATCACGTAAGATGCGTAAAGTGCGGCCGCGTTTTTGATGTGGATATGGAATATATGGCGGATATTGAGAAATTCATCAAAGATACCCATGGGTTCGTATTTACCGGGCACGATATCGTTTTCAAGGGTATCTGCCCGGAATGCAGAGACAAGACATAGCTGCAAAATATCCCGGCAGGGCATTATTTCGCGCGCATACGGGAGCATGGAAATACCCCGTAAATTTATATATAAGGAGAATAACTATGAGAAGTATTACAAAGCTCGACCTGCAGTACGCACACAGATTTTATGGATTCAAAGGAGAAGCACAGTATTTGCACGGCCACACCGGCATCCTGACAATCGAGGTGGAGGATTCTATTAATTCCGGCGTCAATATGGTTTTCCCCTGCAATGAAATTCAGAAAACCGCATGGGAAGTCCTGAAAAACTTCGACCATGCGCTGATTCTGCGGCAAGACGATCCCCTGTTGCCTGCAGTCCTCGACGTTTATGAAAAACAAGGCATTAAGAACGGTGCGCCGACCAATAAAATGAAGGGCCCTGCTTTCAAGACGGAGCTTGCGACCGCATATCCGGAGTGTCGTTTGGTTGTGACCAAAGAAACCATGACCGTTGAAGGTATGATCAAGATTGTTTATGATCTGCTGAAGGATAAACTGAACATCGCCAAGATCACCTTTACCAGCGGCGTTAACGCGGCTTCCGAAGAATTTGAAACTAAAAACAAAATTGACCGTTGCCCGCTGTGCGGGATTGCCTTAAATGAAAACGGCGTGTGCCCCAAGTGCGGATATAAAAAGTAATTTCGCTCGAATTTGCAGGATAAGAATAAAAATCGCTTCCTTGATCCGTAATTTGATCGGGCACTTTAGGACTCCCTCCTCACCTACGGCCCGTTAGGATTCCTAAAGCTAAAAACAGGGTGCGCATCTATTAGGCCTCGTTTGAAAATCAAGGAACCAGTCTATTTCGGCTAAAATTGTGCCGTCCAGCGTCAAAAATGCTCGGAATCCGGAAAGGATTCCTGCGCTTTTTTCCTTGTTCGGCGCAATTTTATCTCGAAAATCCGTCGTTTTTTATTTCTCAAACAAGGCTAAGCAAGTGATACGAAATTGAAGCACTCGCGGAACGCGGTACGGAGCCGCGCTTTCCGAATCTCTTCAGCTTTACCGACCAAGAACCCGCATCGATACTAGAAATTCAGTGTCGATGCGGGTTTTCTCTATTTCATCGTCTGATTACAGAACCCGCTGAATGGCCGTTTCGGAGACTTTCATGTGGACTAAGTCATATGCTTTTTTACGAAATCTGTTTTGAATCATTTCATTAATCCGCAGGCATCCCGAGCAGAAATTTCCTATGCTGTCCTATTCTTTTTTCAGCATTTCTTCATAAACCATTCGGGAGACGGTGCCGATCACCTCCCGCCCGTCCTTGTTGGTCGGGTTATCCTTGGTCAGCACCACAATGAGGTAGGGCCGTTCCGGCAGCAGAACGATTCCCGCGTCGTGCTCCAGGAAATCCAGGTCGCCGCATTTGTGCGCGATCTCCACATTCTCCGGCAGGTACAGCTGCAGCCGGCCGGACTGCTGCTGACGCCGCAGGATGTCGAGCATCAGGCGGCTGGAAGGGGCATCAACGCACTTCTGCTCATAAATCAGCTCCAGAATATGCGCGATATCGTCCGCACAGGTGTAGTTGTCCTTTCCCTGTTTTTGGGCCTCGGAATCCATCATCCTCCGGCCCAGCACGGTCTTTTGAAGGCCCAGCCTGCCGGCCGTTTCGTTGATGGCATCCATTCCAAGCAGCTGAATCAGGATATTGGCCGCCATATTGTCGCTGATAATAATCATGAGGGTCAGAATCTCCCGCAGGGAAAACCGATGCCCCGCCTTGAGCTCCTTTAAAATTCCGTCGCCGCCGGTTCGCATTTCCCCGGTCAGAACAACCGGGTCTTCCAGCGACAGCTTTCCGTCTTTTATCTGATCCAGCAGACAAGCCATAATCACCAGCTTAATGGTGCTTGCCGACGGGAAAACGGCCTTCTCATGAAAACGGAGCGTTTCTCCATCCGTCAGATCCTTAATAAAGACAGCCTGCTGCCCGGGCTGCAGCTTCAGATACTCCCGTATTTTTTCTTCCATGAAAATGACTTCCTTTCATTGGATTCCGCCCTTCGTCAGCCGAAGAAGGCGCGGATCATCACGTAAATCACGCATGCGATCGCGACGGTAATCCCGAATTTCACCATGCTTTTCATGTCCTTCGAGCGCGCGAGACCCATCTGCCCCAGCATATCCGCCTCCGGATAAGCGAACGAGGTGATCTGGGAGGATACCAGCAGAATCGTGCCCCACAGCGTGGCGGAAACGCCCAGATTTTCGACCAGCGGCCCAAACATGCTGTTGAGCAGGACGGATTCCGCCGTTGCGGCGCCGCCGATGCCGAATACTCCGGTAAGCGTGGTGACAGCGGTAAAGCTCAATATGCTGTTGGAATGGAACAGCGGAGTCATCAGCTTGACCAGAGCGTCAAAAGCGCCCGCCTTCGTAATAAAATCGATAAACGGCGTGAACAGAACGAACATCAGGAAGAGCCACATCATTTTCGCAGCGCCGCTGATCATTTCATCGAACACTTTGTTCAGGGGCAAGCCTCCCGCAATACCGGTCAGAACCGCCGTAACGAAGATCACCATGATCGAGTAAGAAGCGCCTTTCTGCAGATAAATGCCATATCCGATCAGAACCGCCATACAGAGAAAGAATACCTCGGTGGCACGGCGGGATTCCTTCGTCGCTACATATTCGCGGCTCATCTCTTTCACATCGGTGTATTCATAAACCCCCTTGGTTTTCTTCTGGGTGCGCAGAGCCATAAAATAGGTAATGATCCAACAGATGGCGGCCACCGGCAGGCCCACGCCCACCAAATATGTCCCATAGCTCACTTTGGTCAGTTCCATAATGGTAACAACCTGCGGGGAATACGGCCCGATAAACAGGCCCGTCATGCCCGCGCCCATCATGACCACCGCCATCGTGGAGGGGGTCAGTCCGATCATGGCGACCATCGGGATAATCATGGGAGCGATGATCGCGTTGGCGCCCGCCAGGGTGCCCAGCAGAGCGACGAGGACGATCGAGGTGGCCATCGTTGCCAGAACCGCTTTTTTCTCGGTATTGACGCCGATTTTCTTGGTGAACGCGTAAACGATGAACTCGGCGACTCCCGTCGCCCGCAGAATAGCGCCAAGGCCCGAGCCCAGCATGATGATGAAGCCGATCATGCCCAGGAAGGAGCCGAGCGATTCTGCCAGGACCCCGCCCATGTCGGCAAAGGACTGCTTTGTCATAACAGCGGCGACCACCACACAGATCACAACGTTTAGCACCGGGTGCAGATCACGAAACGCCAGAATCAGGTACAGCACCAAAGGAATCAGCGCAAACAGCGGGGAAATGCCAAAAATCATTTGAAATACTTCCTTTCCTAACGAAGCTCTTATTTTCGAGTGTTCGGCTGCACATCAGCCGAGCGTGCCTCGGCCTTCTCCTCGTATTTTCCGACGCACCCCCTTTTTCCGCAACGATCGTGTTTTGGGACAAAAAGGCGGGATCCCACGTGGCACCTATGCCAACGGGATCCCGCCTTCGCGGTAGGGCGTTTGAACCGCCCTACACAAAAAGCAAAACCGTTCCGGAGAAATATTAACAAGGTCATTTGTCAACATTTTATGAACGAAAATAAAATTTTATGATTTTTTATGAGGCTGCAATCGGAAGAAACGCGGGGTACACATGAAAAGAGCCGAAAAGGAAGCAATCAAATTCAAACGGCGATCTAGATCGCTTTTATTTCAAGAATCGACTCCATGGTTTGCTGGGGAAGGAAGAAAAAGACGGCCCGCGCAGATACGCAGGCCGCCAGCCTGTCGAAGAATCCTCCAACGCGCTAGGCCTCGTTTGAAAAATCAAGAGACTCGTCTATTTCGGCTAAAATTGTGCCGCCCAGCGTCAAAAATGCTCGGAATCCGAAAAGGATCTTTTTTCCTTGTTCGGCGCAATTTTATCTCGAAAATCCGTCGTTTTTTATTGATCAAACAAGGCCTAAGCGAAGGATGGATTTCTTTGCATGCAGGGAAAAATTATGATGCCGAGTGAGGGGACATTCTGCCAATGCTATTTTGTTTTGAATCCGCTAAGCTTGTCGGGAGTCTTGAGCACCGCACCCTCGTCGGCACTCGTCACCAGCGCCGAATACCGATCCAAAGCCGGCGTGCGCGGCTTGCGCATTGGTTGCCAGTCCGCCAGGCGGCGGTCGATTTCCTCCCGTGGGATACACAGCTCCAGCTTTCGGTCTGGGATATCAATGAGAATGGGATCGCCGTCCTCCACAATGGCAATGGGGCCGCCCACCGCAGCCTCAGGGGAGACATGGCCGATACACGGGCCGCGGGTGGAACCGGAGAACCGTCCGTCCGTGACCAGGGCACACATCTCATCCATACCGCGGCCCACGATGAGACTGGTTACCATATGCATCTCCCTCATACCCGGTCCGCCGCGGGGACCTTCGTAACGGATAACCAGTACATCGCCCTTTTGAATTACGCCGCCGGAAACAGCCTTGCAGGCGTCCTCCATAGAGGTAAATACCCGAGCGTGACCCTCAAAGTGGAACATGCTCGGTTTAACGCCGGATTGTTTTACCACCGCGCCTTTGGGAGCCAAGCTGCCGTGAAGGACAGCCAGACCGCCCTCCGGCTTCTTTGGTCTCTCCAGGGAATAAAGCACGTCGTTTTCCACCCGTTCCACACCGGACAGATTTTCTTTCAGAGTCTTTCCGGTGCAGGTGAGCACACTGCCGTCCAACAGAGGTTCGACAGCTTTCATTACGGCAGGCACGCCTCCCACATCTTCCAAATCAACAAGCGGATGCGCGCCGGAAGGCTTTATGTTGCAGATGTAAGGTACTTTTCGGCTCAATTCGTCAAAGTCATCCAATGAAATGTCAATGCCGCCTTCATGCGCGATGGCCGGAAGATGCAGAGTGCTGTTGGTGGATGCTCCCATTGCCATGCTGATCATGATCCCATTTCGTAGCGCTTCGCGGGTCATAATACGGCGGGGGGTCAAATTTTCTTTCAGCATTTCGATGATCCGTCTGCCGCTTTGCTTGCAAATCCGCCTTTTTTTCGAACTTACCGCCGGCGCCAAGCCGCATCCGGGCAAACTCATGCCCAACACCTCAGCCAAACATCCCATGGTGTTGGCGGTGCCCAGCATAGAGCAGGTTCCGTAACCGGGCAGCGCCGTCTGTTCCGCGGCCATCAGGTCTTCCACCGTCATTTTCCCGGTCTGTGTACGGCCAATGAGTTCTCTCATATCGGTGAGGGTGAGCATGGGGAATTCTTTGCTTTTCCCCGGCAGCATGGGGCCGCCGGGCACCACGATGGCGGGAATATTGCATCGCATAGCCCCCATCAGCATACCCGGCACAATTTTGTCACAGCCGGGCATCAGCACCATGGCGTCGAACTGATGGGCTTCTATCATGTACTCAATGGAATCCGCGATGAGCTCACGGCTGGGCAGGGGATAACTCATGCCTTTGTGTCCCTGACAGATTCCATCGCAGATGGCGATGGTGGAAAATTCCCTGGGAACGCCGCCCGCTTCCCAGACTCCCTGGGCCACATACCGGGCCAGTTCATTCAGATGAATATGCCCCGGCACCATTTCCGTGTAGGAATTGACAATTGCAATCAGAGGCTTGTGCAAGTCCTCTTCTTCCAGGCCGGTACTGTAAAGCAGCGCTCGGTGCGCCGCCCTCTCAATACCGTTGGTGAGTGTACCGCTGCGCCAGGATTTATAGAACATCGGGTCTTTTTGCATGATAACATCCTCCTTTTTCGTGTATGTCATTAGTAGAATCGCATCTTTCCGCCATTTCCCGAACCCTCCCGCCGTTCCTTTCCCCGCATATTGGGGATGTTCCACACACTTGCTTTCCTGCGGGATTTCAGTTATAGTATAATCAACTAATAATACAAAGTAAAACAGAAAATATCAGAATCGGGACAAGAAAAAATTTGTTAAGCCTTGTTTGAGAAATGCTTTTCAGGTAAAAAGGAGACGCTGCGTATGACCAACAGTGAAGCCGCCTTTTTGGCGGCGGCACGCGAGCTTAGTTTCAGCCGAGCTGCAAGTAAATGCTTTTTAACACAGCAGTGTCTCAGCGATCACATCCGCCGGCTGGAGAAAAAATACGGTACCGCGCTGTTCATCCGCCGCCCAAAAGTTGAACTTACCGATGCGGGCAGGGCGTTGCAGGGCATGCTTTTGCGACAAAAGGCTCTGGAGGATGATTTGTCTCGGAAACTGACGGAGTTGGAACAAGGCAGTGCGGGTCAGGTCACTCTGGGGCTTGGCACCACCCGGGCGCAATTCTTGGTTCCGGCATTGTTGAAAGCTTTTTTCCCCAACCATCCCAATGTAGAAGTTTCCTTTGTTCTCGGTGATACTTGCAAGCTTCAGCAAAAATTAGCCCTGGGAGAGATAGACTGCCTGATCGGTGTAAACGCCGCATCTGATCCGGATGTTGTCATAGAGCCGTTGATTGAGGAACCTATTTATTTGGTCACCCCCCGATCTGAAGCTTTGAAGCATGGAGCAGGAAGTCATGCCGACCTATCGAAATTTACCGGCTCGCCTTTTGTCCGCAATGCACCGGGCAGCACCCTGAACCAATTGGTTGACGAATTTTTATCCCATCGCAATATCTGTCTGCGCACGACGGTATTCATTGGCGACTACAGCGTTCAGCTTACCCTTTCAAAAACTCAAGGGGTGTCTTTTTTCTGCCCTGGGATGATTGCCTGCGCTCCTAACGGCCCCATAACGGACGATTTTCTCACCGTACTGCCCATTTCCGGGTTGAAAAGCACCTTGCAATTAAGCCTTGTATACAGCGCGGAGCGTAACTATCCAGAATGTGTGAAAGCGATGTTTGATACGGTTCGCCAAGTACTGCCCTCTTTTCCCTGCAGTCTTTTACCATAAGCGGGCGTTCACGCTGTTTTTCCGGCATTTTCAGCCGGCGAAACCTGCTTTTTGAATCGGCGCCGGCAATCGTCAAGCAGCTGAAATAAAGCCCCGCCGCCGCGGTTATACTATATGGAAGTGAAAAATGATACCCCGTCGTCCTGCCCCGGCAGAACACGGATATAAGGAGGAGGTCTGCAATGGCTGAATGGAAAAGGATTCCGAAACATATCGGCATTATCCCTGATGGAAACCGCAGATGGGCCGAGCACAACGGTCTTCACAAAGAGGACGGATATGCTCAGGGGATCTCGCCCGGCCTTGACCTGTATCTGGAATGTGTAAGGCTTGGGATTCGGGAGATAACATTCTATGGATTTACTCAGGACAATACCAAGCGGCCGTCCATCCAGATAAAAGCATTTCAGAAAGCCTGTGTCGATGCGGTAACAACGCTTTCGCGATATCATGCCAATCTTCTCGTTGTGGGCGATACAAATTCTTCCATGTTTCCGCATGAACTGCTGCCGTACACCAAAAGGACCAAGATAGGCGACGGGCTGATCAACGTAAACTTTCTGGTAAACTACGGGTGGAACTGGGATTTAAAACACGCTTTCCGCCAATCGAATTCAAGCGGCAGTTTATTGACCAGGATCGCTTCTTCCGAAATTTCAAGAATCGATTTGATTATTCGCTGGGGAGGAAGAAGACGGTTGAGCGGCTTTTTGCCGATCCAGTCTGTTTACGCTGATTTTTACGTAGTGGACGACATGTGGCCCGATTATAAAAAAGATCATTTATATGATGCGCTCAGCTGGTATCAGGATCAGGATATTACGCTGGGAGGCTGAATAAAAGCTTGGCTTTAAGCAGCTGGGAATCATGCCAAACGGGTTCCGAATGAAAGATGGGCATGATGAAGATATTTGTCCGTATGATTGTACTCCGTAAAAAATGTTCCGATTGCAAAAAGGCGGCCCACGCTTACACGTGAGAGCCGCTTTTTTCGTCAGAACGATTCAGAAAATGGTTAACAACCATTCAAGGGATGGCCGGCACATTGCCTGCAATGGTGCGCGCAGGCCCGCCGCCGGTGAGCGTCGATGGTGTGAAAGATTCTCCGGATTCCCTTTTCCCCGTTTCTTCACTCAACATGATAACAGGCGACCCAGTGCCCCGGCTCCACTTCCCTCAGCTCCGGAATTCCTTCTTTGCACCTGGATTCGCAGTAGGGGCATCGGCCGGCAAAGCGGCAGAACGGTTTTGGGTTGATGGGGCTGGGAACCTCTCCCCGGATGATCTGCCCTTCCTGCCGGGCCTTGATCGGGTCGGCCACAGGGATAGATGAGAGAAGCGCCTGCGTGTAGGGATGCAGAGGATGATTATAAAGGTCCTCGACGTCGGCCTGCTCCATGATAGAGCCGAGGTACATCACCAGGATCCGGTCGGAGATGTATTTGACCACAGACAGGTCGTGGGCGATGAAAAGATAAGTAAGGCCCATTTCCTCCTGAAGATTTTTGAGCATATTGATGACCTGGGCCTGAATGGACACGTCCAGCGAAGAAATAGGCTCATCGCAGATAATGAACTTCGGGCTTACCGACAGGGCGCGGGCGATGCCGATCCGCTGTCTCTGCCCGCCGGAAAACTCATGCATGAAGCGGGACATATGTTCCGGGCCCAGGCCCACCTTCTCCAGCAGCTCCACCACCTTGTCGTTTACCTGGGCGCTGCTGTAGTCCTTGTGGTAAAGCCTGATCCCTTCGCCCACCACGTCGACCACCGTCATGCGGGGGTTCAGAGAGGAATAAGGGTTCTGAAAGATCATCTGGACGCTCTTGCAGTACTCCTGCCGCTCCTCCTGGGTCTTGATCTGCGTGATATCCTTGCCTTTATAGTAGATTTTTCCCGAAGTGGGGTGGTAAAGCCGGACGATGCAGCGGCCCATGGTGGACTTGCCGCAGCCGCTCTCCCCCACCACGCCCACCGTTTCCCGGGGGCTGACGGTAAAGGTTACGTCGTCTACCGCTTTGAGGATTTCCTTTTTGGAGATCGGAAAGTATTTGCACAGGTGTTCCACCTTCATCAGGGGTTCCTGTTCCAGCGGCCTGGAAGCCAAGGGATCGCCATTCGAAAGCTTTGTCCGTTCTTCAGACAGCGGCATGGACTCCACCTCCTTTGTATCTCAGATCCACCCTGGGGGCAAACGGATGCTCCAGCCAGCAGCGGGTATTGTGCTGCTCGGAAATATCGGTTTTCTCCGGCTCCTGCTCGTTGCAGATTTCCATGGCGTACTCGCACCGGGCGGCGAAAGGACAGCCCTTCGGCGGGGAAAACAGATCGGGGGGCGAACCCTCGATGGGGGTGAGCTTTTCGCTCTTTTCCATGTCCAGCCGGGCGATGGAATGCATGAGGCCCGAGGTGTAAGGGTGACGGGTCCGGTAGAAAATATCCTCGGCAGTCCCGCACTCCATGATCTTCCCTCCGTACATCACCAACACCCGGTCGCACAATTTCGCGATGACCCCGAGGTCGTGGGTGATGAGGATGATGGAGGTGTTGGTGGCCCGGCTCATATCCTTCAGCAGGCGCAGGATCTGCGCCTCGATGGTCACATCCAGCGAAGTGGTCGGCTCGTCGGCAATGACCAGATCCGGTTTGGCGATGATGGCGATCGCAATCATGACGCGCTGCTTCATGCCGCCGGAAAGCTCATGGGGATACTGGTGCAGACGCCGTTCCGGATCGGTGATGCCCAGCTGCTGGAAAACCTCCAGAGCCCTTGCTTTCACCTTGGCCGACGTCATGGACCTGTCCCCCACAAAAATCTCTTCCACCTGTTTGCCGATCCGCATGGTAGGGTTCAGAGAGGTCATCGGGTCCTGAAAGATAAAGCCGATCTGCTTGCCCCGGATCTGACGCATCTCATGCTCTGTTTTCCGAATGATTTCCTGCCCGTTATAGAGGATAGAACCATGCTGGAAAAATCCCGGGGGTTCGGGATTCAGCTTGAGGATGCTCTGTGCGGTGACGCTTTTGCCGCAGCCGGACTCCCCCACAATGCCGAGGATTTCCCCGCGTCGGACGTTGAAGCTCACATCCCGCACCGCCTGCACCACGCCTCCATAGGTATGAAAAGAGTAGCTGAGGTCTTTGACTTCCAAAATGTTATCGTTATCCATAAGACATCCCCTCATCATATGCCGCGCAGCCTTGGATCAAAAGCATCCCGCAGGCCGTCGCCCAGAAGATTCATCGCCAGCATCGTAGTGCAGACAAAGAAGGCCGGGAAAAAGAGCTGTTCCGGGGCCACCCGCAGAGCGGCGATGCCGTCTTTTGCCAAAATGCCCCAGCTGCTGGCCGGAGGCGCAATTCCCAACCCGATGAAACTGAGGAATGCCTCGGAAAAGATAGCGCCCGGAATCGCCAAGGTGAGGTTGGTGATCAGGAGCCCAAGCATATTGGGCAGGATATGCCGGAAAATGATGGTCTTGTTGGGTACTCCAAGCACCTTTGCCGCCGCCACGAAATCCTGATTCTTCAATTGCAGCATCTGGCCGCGGGCAAACCGGCAGGCGCCGATCCAGCCCACGATGACCATTGCGATGATCAGGCACTGGACTCCCCTGCCCAGGACGATCATGATCAGCATGGTGACGATCAGGCTCGGGATGCCGTAAAGGACATCCACCACACGCATCATCAAAGTGTCCATCGCCCCGCCATAGTAGCCGATGATGCAGCCGATGACAGTCCCCACGAAGGCGTTGATCAAGGCCGCCACAAAGCCGATGGTGAGGGACACCCGTGCCCCTTCCCACACGCGGACGAACATATCCCTGCCCAGGGCGTCCGCACCGAACCAATGAGCGGCGGAGGGACTCTGGTTCATGGCGGAAACATCCTGTTGAGCCATGTCATAAGGGCTGAAGACAGGAACAAAAATCGCCAGCAGGATGTAAACAGCGATGACGATTAAGCAAGTGGAGGCCACTTTGTTTTCCTTGACCCTGCGCCAGGCATCCTGCCAGTAGGAGAGGCTGGGCCGGCTCAGGGCATCCATCTTATGGATATTCTTGCCTACCACCCGGAACTTTTCCTTTGGGATCTCTCCGTCTCTCCTCTTTGCCGTCTGTACTGCTTCCGCCATATCAGGCCGCCTCCTTTTTTCCTACGCGGATTCTGGGATCGGCGACACCGTAAAGGATATCCACGATCAGGTTTGCCAAGATCAGAAAAGCACCGTAAAAAACAGTCATGCCGAGAATCATCGTATAGTCGTTGGCGTTGATGCTTTCCACGTAATATTTGCCCATGCCGGGAATGGCAAAAATGGACTCGATCACGAAGGTTCCGGTCAGGATAGCCGCAACGCTGGGGCCCATGATGGTGATGATGGGGATAATGGCGTTGCGGATCTCATGCTTCGCCGTAATTCGGAATTGTGAAACCCCTTTGGCCTTGGCGGTTTTTATGTAGTCCTGGCCGACGACCTCCAGCATGCTCGACCTCATGACCCTGGAAATCGAGGCCATCAGCCCAAGGCCCAGGGCGACGGACGGCAGTATGGTGTACTGAAAGCTGAGATACTGCGCCACGGGCAGCAGGCGCCACTTGATCCCGAAAAAGTACTGCAAAAGGCCGCCCAGGATAAAGTCGGGAATGCTTGTGCCCACGATGGCAATGAAGATGCAGACGAAATCCGGTGTTTTCCCGCGGTGAAGCGCCGCCGTGATCCCCAGCGTCAGGCCGAAGAAGAGCGCTATGACCAGCGCCCGGATGCCCACATCCGCAGAGAAGGGGAAGGAGGCGGCCAGAATATCGTTGACCGAACGGTTGGTGTACCGCATCGAATAACCGTAATTCCCCTTCAGCAGATTGCCAAGGTAAATGAAATACTGCTGAATGACAGGCTTATCTAGGCCGTAATAGGCCTCCATCCGAGCTTTGATCGTCGGAGTCATTTTAGGGTCCATAAACGGCCCGCCCGGCATCAGCCTCACAAGGAAGAAAACCACAGTAATCAGAACGAAAAGCGTAATGATGGAAATGAGTATTCTCTTCAAAATAAATTTTTTCATAATAATCCCCTTTTGGGCATTGCCGCTTCGCGGTGGACGCCGCGGAATCAATCCCATGAAAAATGGACCGGCGGCAGGGTGTAGGCACCGCCGATTTTCCTTGAAAATTTTCAGGAAACGATATCGGTGTAGATGAAGTTATAAGAGGTGCCGATATAATAAGGCTTGAAATCTTTGACGCGGTTATCATCCCACAGCGCCATATTGCGCGTTGCGCTTATGGGGATGATCGGCAGGTCGTCGCACACGATCTTTTCGGCGGCGAACAGGTGATCCATGCGTTTCTTGACATCCTTCTCCGTCTTGGCCGCTTCCATTTCCTTGTCGTAACCGGCGTTGCTGTATTGCGAATAATTGTATCCGGCGCCCGTCTGGAAAAGCTCCAGATAGGAAACGGGGTCGTCGTAATCGGGCACCCAACCGGTATACATCATCTCGAATTTCTCGGCGGCCTGGTTGTCGTAAAGGACGGCATAGGGCACGGGGTCCAGCGTGACATTGACGCCCAGGTTCTTCTTCCACTGGGCCTGAAGGACCTCTACGATTTTGCGGACGCTCTCCCCTTCGGCGTAGCTCAGCTTGAAGGAGATTTTGGATGGATCAGAAACGCCCAGCGCGCTCATGGCTTTCTGCAGGAACTCCTTGGCTTTGGCGGTGTCGCCGGCCGCGGGGTAAGGATCAAAGGGGTAATCCTTGCCGAAGGTGCTGGTGGGGCCGGGCAGCACGGGCAGAACCAAGCGGCTGGTCGGCTCGGGGATATTTGCCCTCGCCATCGTCACATAGTCCTTGCGGCTGATGCCGTAGCTAAGCGCCTTACGGAAATCCTTGTTCTGAAGCGCGGTGTTGCTGCTCTTCAGATTCATCTGCAGATAGTCAATGCCGCCGGTATAATACAGCTTAGCCTGATCCCTGTACTGGTCGGCAGCGGCAACGGGAACATCCACATAGTCCAGCTTGCCGGTCTCGTACATGCCGATCGGCGTGTTGGGATCGGTGAGAACGGAAATCTCCACCTTATCCAGCTTCACCTTGTCTTTATCCCAATAATTCTCGTTTTTGGTAAGCACAAGCTTGTTGTCCTGTGCCCACTCGGTCAGCTGATAAGGCCCATTGTAAACGTTTTTGTCCGGAGTGGCGGCGAAGTCCTTGCCGTACTTCTCCACCAGATCCTTTCTGCAGGGCACGAAAGCGGCGCCGGAAAGCATGGTCGGGAAATAGGGCGCGGGGCTTGCCAGAACGACCACTACGGTCTTGTCGTCGGGGGCGGTGACGCCCAGATCCTTGACGGGCACCTTCCCGGCGGCCACTTCCTTGCCGTTCTTCACCACTTCGCCCAGATAGGCGCCGGGGGCCGCGGTGGCGGGATCCACCAGGCGCTGGAAGCCGTACACGCAGTCTTCGGCGGTGACGGTCTTGCCGTCGCTCCACTTGGCGTCGCTCCTCAGATGGAACGTATAGGTGAGGCCGTCGTCGGAAACGTCGTAGCTCTCCGCCACGCCGGGCTCCACCTTGCCGTTGTTGTCGCGCATCAGGCCGTCGAACAGATGGTAGGTCATAGTGGCGGTATACATGGAGTTGGCCTTTTTCGGGTCCATGGTGGGAGGGTTGTTGCTTATAGAAAACCGGAAGACCTTTTCCCCTTTTGCAGCGGTCCCGCTCTGCGCGGAAGACTGCGTTCCGCCCCCTCCGCCGGGGGTGGAGCATCCGGCCAGCATGCCCAAGGCCATTGTCAGTGCAAGCGCCGCACACAGAATTTTTTTTCTTTTCATTTTTGTTCCTCCTAAAATTTATTGACCATAGTCAGATTGCTTCAGGCATTCGCCCGGCCGCTTCGCGGCGGCCGCGGAATCCACCATAAAAACGAACCGACGGCGGATCAGGCACCGCCGGTTCCTTAAAACCAATTTTTCAGGAAACGATGTCGGTGTAGATGAAGTTATAGGAGCAATTGATGCCTCCCGGTATGAAATTTTTGATCTTCTTATCGTCGTACAGCGCCATTCTGCGGCTCGCATCCAAGACAATGACCGGCAGGTCGTCGCACATGATCTTTTCGGCGGCGAACAGATGATCCATGCGCTCCTTGACACTCTTGGAAACTTTGGAAGCTTCTATTTCCTTATCGTACCCGGCGTTGCTGTAATGCGAGTAGTTGTAGCCGGCGCCCGTCGGGAAAAGTTCCAGATAAGCCAGAGGGTCATCGTAATCGGGAACCCAGCCGGTATGCATCATCTCGTATTTCCCGGCGGCCTGATTATCGTAAAAGACAGCGTAAGGCACGGGATCCACCGTGATGTTGATGCCCAGGTTCTTTTTCCATTGCGCCTGAAGGAACTCCACGATTTTGCGGTTGCTCTCGGCTTCGGCGTAGCTCAGCTTGAAGGAGATTTTGGATGGATCCGAAACTCCCAGCGCGCTCATGGCCTTCTTCAGGTACTCCTTGGCTTTGGCATTGTCGCCTTCCAGAGGATAAGGCTCATAGGGGTAATCCTTGCCGAAGGTGCTGGTGGGGCCGGGCAGCGCGGGCAGAACCAGGCGGCCGGTCGTTTGCGGCAGATTCTCCCTTGTGGCCCCGTAATCCTTACGGCTGAGGCCGTAGCTCAGCGCTTTGCGGAAATCCTTGTTCTTCAGCGCGGCATTCTCGCCATTCAGATTGATCTGCAGGTAACTCACGCCGCCGTCGTAATAGGGCTTTCCCTGATCCTTGTATTGGCTGATTGCGGTAGTGGGGACATCCACATAATCCAGCTTGCCGGTCTCGTACATGCCGAGCGGCGTGTTGGGGTCGGTGAGGACGGAAATCTCCACCTTATCCAGCTTCACCTTATCTTTGTTCCAGAAGTTTTCATTTTTGGTAAGGACCAGCTTGTTGTCCTGCTCCCACTCTGTCAGCTGAAAGGGGCCGTTGTAAACGTTTTTGTCCGGGGTTGCTGCGAAATCCTTGCCGTACTTCTCCACCAGGTCCTTCCTGCAGGGCACGAAGGCGGGGCCAGAGAGCATGGTGAGAAAATAGGGCGCAGGGGTGGACAGAACGCATACCACAGTCTTGTCGTCGGGAGCGGTGACGCCCAGGTCCTTGACGGGTACCTTCCCCGCGGCCACTTCCTTGCCGTTTTTCAGGATTTCACCCAGATAGGCCATAGGGTCCGCGGTGGCGGGATCCACCATCCGCTGCAGGCCGTAGACGCAGTCTTCGGCGGTGACGGACTTGCCGTCGCTCCACTTAGCGTCGCTCCTGAGATGGAACGTATAGGTGAGGCCGTCGTCGGAAACGTCGTAGCTCTCCGCCACGCCGGGCTCCACCTTGCCGTTGTTGTCGCGCATCAGGCCGTCGAACAGATGGTAGGTCATAGTGGCGGTGTACATGGAGTTGGCCTTTTTCGGATCCATGGTGGGCGGGTTGCCGTTGAGGGAAAACCGAAGGACCTTTTCGCCCCCGGCAGCCCCGCTCTGTGCGGAAGGCTGCGTTCCGCCCCCTCCGCCTGGGGTGGAGCATCCGGCCAGCGAGCCGAAAGCCATCGTCAGCGCAAGCGCCGCACACAGGATTTTCCTTCTTTTCATTTTTGTTCCTCCTAAAATTTATTGACCATAGTCAAACCGCAAAAAATCAGTGAACGGAAGAAGATGGGCAAAACCAGTTACGCCCAACGGAATAACCTTCGCGGGAAAACACAGAAGAAGCTTCGTTTCTCTTCATAAAAAATGGAGGCGCCCTCTTCCGGCAAATCCATGTTTATCTTCTATGGCCACCGCTTTACCCCTTTTGAAAAATTTTTAGAGACTCAGCTTTTGATTCATATTCATAAAATTCCAAATATGGCACAATTGACGTACTGATCGGGAGATAAATTAAAATACACTATTTTTGCATAATTAATATAATTTTTTTATTAATATGATACATCTTTTCTAATAGTATAAGCACCTGAATTTCAAATGTCAATATCAAAAAAGAACACAATTTCATTTATATGAATTGTCCATATGGATTTCATGCAAAATTATGGCTTGTCGTTTTACGGAGATCGCGGCCTGCGGTCCAGTTGTTTTTTAAGAAACGGCTGCAGAAACCGAAAAGGCAAGGGCGCCCCGGGGTTTCATTTAAAAACCCTTAGGCGCCCTTGCCTTTTATTATGATGTAATATGGAAATCGGTTTCGTGCCTTTTCTTAATTTCAGCCGCGTCCCCCGGCCATGACCGCTTCGATCTCTTCAATCGTACGCGGAACGTCGGCGGACAGGTTGACGCATCCATCCTCCGTGACCAGACAATTGTCCTCTACGCGGAAGCCGATGCCCCACTCCTGCACATAAATGCCGATATCGACGCAGAATACCATTCCGGGCGATACGGGACGGGTCATATCCACCGCGTCATGGACATCGTAGCCCACATGATGCGCTCCGCCGTGCCACATATACTTGCCGATTTCGTCGTAGCTGCTCAGAAGCCCCAGCTTTTTGAGCTGCTCGCAGCAGTATTTATGGGAAATGACGTCGACGTCCGCCATGGGGATTCCCGGCTTTATGGTGTGGAACATGTGCTCCGAGGTATTGTAGGCGCAGGTGTAAAGCTGGCGCTGGCGTTCGGTGAACTTTCCGTTGCAGGGCCAGCCCCTGGACACGTCGTTGCACTCGTTGTCCCAGCAGGCGCCGACATCGTTGAGGATCATGTCGCCGTCTTTGGCCTGGCCGGTGTAGCTGTAATAATGGATGCAGAAATTGTTCTCGCCGGCGGAAATAATGGACGGAAAGGCCGGCGCCAGCACCCCGCGGCTTGTGAGGGCGTGGTCGTAGACGGCCTTGTACTCATACTCGTACATGCCGGGCTTGGAAGCGCGCATCATCGCTTCGATTCCCGCCCTGGTGACCTTCATGGCCTTCTTCATGGCTTCGATTTCACAAGGCTTTTTGATGGTCCGCTGAACGCAGAGCTGCCTGTGATAATTTGTCACGCGGAGGAAAGGATAGGCTTCCGACACATGCCCGGCGAAGCGGTAGGCGGCGTCGTCCTCGTCCCCGGGCAGGTTCTTGTAAAGATCCAGCGCCAGCGTATGTATTTTTCCGGAAGACACCGCCCGGTGAAAAGCGGATGGAAAGGTATCCACCGACGCAATCTGCTTTACACCGCTCTTCTCGCGGATCTCGTCGGGCTTGAGCCGCCGGCCGGTCCACCGTTCGGCATGAGAATCCGGCGGAAGGGAAAATATCGTTTCGCTCACCCCGCCGGCATCCTTCTGCGCCATGAGGATGAACTCGTGGGGTTCCCCGCCGCCCAGGCCGGTGAGATATACAAAGTTGCGGTTGGCGAAAAACGGATAATAGGCATCCGCCGACTGCCTCGGCGCACTGCCCGCAAACGACAGAAGCAATGTCCCCGGTTCAAGCGTGTCATAAAGGGTCGCGCGGTTTTCCATATGAAACGATTGATTCATCTTTTCAGTTGGCCTCCATCTTTATATTTTCAACCGCATGTACCTGCGGCCGATTTGCTTGATAAAAACAATTTCACCATCGAAAATTTTTCCGTCCCGGATCATAAGCTTTTAAAGATTTACGGGAGATGAATTTGGGGTGAAATGTCCGGATATGTAAAAGTGCTGTAAATTTTTTCACATCTGTGAAATCTTTTATGGACAATGCGCACGAGCTTAAAATTCAATATTTTCCCTTTGCAAGGCAGCCAGACAGAGCCTTCAAAATGGGCTCTCAAACGCGCACCGCTCAAGGCGCGCAGATGAGCAAAAAAAGACATCAAACACCCTTTCGAAAAAGCCGCCCTTCTCCGGGGCAAGCGCGCGGCATCCTTGCGAAAAAGAGCCGCCTCAGGTGCAAAAAGCCTGTTGTCCGCTTATGGATCTTTCCTGCTCCCAGACGGCCCCGATCCGGATCGGAACCATCCCCGGGCCCCGACAGGCAGCATATCGTGCTCTTTTTTCCTAATTCATACTAATGAATTTATTTTCATTGGGTCAAGCATATCACACGAAAAGCCGTCTGTCAATGAGATTGCGCACATAAAAAACGGCTGATTTCCAAATGGGAAATCCTGCCGGCGAAGAAACAGCCGGCAGGGTTTCCTGAAAATCAACCATGGAACGATTCATTGATCCGTGTGAATTTCTTCCGGCCGGGCACGGCCTGAGACAGCGCTTTTGGGGAATCCATCATGTTTTCCGCAGCTTCCGCCGTGTTTTTCACGACGCCGTGCTTTTTCTGCCGTCCCGGATCAGATGCTCGACCTGATGGGCCGCCTTTTGAAACAGGTCCCCATAGGTCGTCCCGATCACGCCTAATCCAACCACCAAAATTTTCATCTTTTATTCCTTTCGGTTCCGACCGGTCTGTTTGTGACATCAATCAAACAGCTGCAAAAATTTCATCCGAACCATGCCGGAGGATTATTCCCCGGCGACCAGATCCATCACGTCGCGCCGCATGCTCTGCGGCACTGTTTTCGTCGGCCGGCCAACGCGAACCAGCATTTGAATCGTCTCTCCGCCGGGAGCATAGTCCCGGTGGATGCCGTGATAAAGCCCGCTCATTTCGGGATATTCCTCCAGAACCTGGCTGAGCGGCTGCACGGCAAGTCCCTGCCGCTGGGCTTCCAGAACCAGTCTGCTGTACAGCATGCCGCTCTTCACCTGGCTGGAGCGGGTGTTGTCCTTCGTAAGGATCAGGGCGTAGGCGGGCGTATGGTCCACCGAGGCCTTCGTGGACCGGATCATCAGATCCGACGCGGATTTTCCGCTGTTCATGGAAGGAAAAAGGGTGACCAAGCCCTGCATCAGGTGCTTCATGATTCCGGAAGTCCCCTGCCCTTCGACCGAAAAGCCATAGCGATATTTGTTTTTCTCGGATTCATTCGGGCGGAAGATGACCTCCGTTTCTTTCATCACACGCTCCACGCCCGCCTCGACGGCGGCCCCTTTGACCGCGTAGTCCCCCAGCTTGATTCCGTTTTCCCGATCCTGAAAGGCCTTGACGGACAGCGTATCATCCGTATTGATCTTTTCCAGCGCATCGATCTGTCCGGCGTTCAGCTTCTCCGATTGATACGGCGCCCTGTTTGTATCCGGCAAAAACATGCCGTCATAAAGAGCGGTGGCCCGGGGAGCCGCCTTGGTCAGCGTGATCTTTGCCACCGGCACGTCATCCATGCTTTTTTCCAGATTTTTCTCATCATAGCCGCCCAGGGGGAACAGCTCGATCTTCGTCCGGTCCCCAGACTGGTCCCCGGCAACCCTGGCATATTCCAAAAAGGCGCCCTGCGTAACCATCATCTGCCGCGAGAGCGGGTCCACTTCTTTGGTCAGGCGGTCGCTGTCGGCGTATAAATAAAATACCATGGGATCGTCCCGGTCCAGACGGATCTTCCACGGCTGCATGTTATGGCCGTTCGCCGCCAGCAGCCCGTGCGCCGCAAGCCGGATTCTGGGATCGCCGAATTTTTCGGCGTAGCTCTTTTCCCACGGTTCCAGATAGGCGGGTTTCTGAAAAACGCCGCTGATCCGGAACAAAGCCGCCGCTGCAATTCCAACCAAAATAACGATGCCGATCAGGATAACGCCCATTTTCTTCAGCAATCCTTTCCGTTTCACCTTATTCCTCCGTTTCCGTTCGTATGGACCGAATCATCATCGAAAAAGCCTCTGAAACCAAGCCTTCGGGATCGATTCCATGGTAATTCCCGATATAGTATTTTTTCTTCTTTGCGGTGCGAAATACGCCGACGGTGCAGGCCCATAAGGCAAGCGCCGATTTTTCGACATTCAGGCCGCCGCGCACGGAGCCTTCCCGAATCCCTCTTTTCAGCGCATCTATCAGGTAGCCCAGAAGCCGTTCTCCCAGCGCGTAGCACTCTTCTTTGGAATGGTTGGGAATTCCCTTCTGAAAATCGATCGCATTGTTTTCATACTCCATGATCGCGTCGAAGTAGTCCGGGTGCTGATTGCTGAACCGGTACAGGATGGAAGCGATCCGCCTGATTTTCTCAATGGCGTCGGGCGCTTTCTCTTTTTGCAGGCCGGATTCCAGCATCCCGATCAAAAGCCTGTAGCCCCTGATCATGATTTCAAAGTAAATCTGCTCTTTGCTGCTGAAATACACATACACGGTCCTTTTGCTGTACTCGGCCTCCTTCGCCACATCGTCCATCGTGGCGGAACGATATCCCTTCGTGAAAAAAATTCTTTCCGCCGCGTCGAGGATATCCTTCCTCCGGATTTCCTTCTCTTTTTCCTTGCGCTCACTGCTCCCCAACGGCCGAGCCCCCCTGTTACATATAGTTGTTGTATAGTAAACTGATAGTTTACTATAATGATAAGAGGTCTCCCCTCTTTTGTCAATCTCTAAAATGGAAAAACTTCTGAAACCGGGGCATGCCGCAGGCAGACGTTCCGGAAATAGCTCCAACCTGCGGCGCTGATCTTGATCGGCGCCGCTTTATTCGATGGATGAACGGGGTGAAATTTCATTGGACGACTGGTTTACGATCGAAAAAATCGACCCGGACACATACGCCGTCAGCGAATACCGGCATTGGGAGCAGACGCACTCCTATCTGGTGCCGGGACGGGAAAAAGCCGCCCTGACCGACACCGGCCTGGGGTCTGCGCGGCCTGTAATTATGAAAAGATAAAGGCCCGGAAAATATTTGATATTTCCCAGGTCTTTATCTTTGAAAATTCTATGAAATAAGCCCCTTGCTCTTCAGAAAATCGCGGGCCACGACGTCTGCCTTTTTGCCGCCGATATCCACGTCGTAATTCATCTTCGCCATTTCCTTTGTGGTGATGGAGTTGTTCAGCTTTTCCAGAACGGGCTTGATTTCCGGGTTTTTGCTGAACAGGTCTTTCCGCACCAGGTTGACGGCCTGATAGGGCGGGAAAAAGCCGAGGTCGTCTTTGAGCGGCACGAGGGCCACCTTGACGGTCATCGCGTCGGTAGAATAAGCATCCGTCACGTCAACCTTATCGGAGGCGATGGCCTGGTATCGGATGTTTCCCTCCAGCCCCAGAACGCTCTTGAAATGGATGCCGAACTGGCTTTCCATTTTGGGCAGGCAGTCTTTCCGCTGCGTGAAGGAGGTCGTGCAGCCGAACCGCAGTTTCGGTGCATTCGCGACCAGGTCCGAAAGGGCCTTCAGGCCGTATGCCTTCGCGGCTTTCGGACTGGCGCTGATGACGTACTCGTTGCTGAAGCCCAGAGGCTCCGATACAAAAACGTTATGCTTTTGATCCATCAGCATCTTTACCTCCTGATAGACCTTTTTCGTATCGGTTTCCATGGGCAGCTTGAGCAGCACGCCGGACGCGATGCCGGTATAGTCGGTAAACATATCGATATCGCCGCGCTCCAGAGCCGCAAACGCAAGCGGGGAGCCGTTCAGATTAAAACGCTTTTCCACATGGATGTCCGTATTGCTTTCGATCATATTCTGATAGAGGTATCCCAAAATAATGGACTCCGTAAAATTTTCGCTGCCCACGACAACGGTGCGGTCCTGTTTTTTGAGGACGGAGGAAACGCCCGAAAAGACCGGAACGGCCAGCATAACGCCGCAAAGCGCAAAAGCGACCGCCTTCCGCGCAAAAGCCTTTTTCGGGGCCGTCTGAACGATTTCCGCCGGCGGCTTCAGCCCTTCGGGCGTAACGGCTTTCTCCAGCTTTGAAAGGATAAAATCGACCAGCAGCGCCAGCAGGGAAGCGGGAATCGCGCCCAGCAGCACCAGATTGGCGTCGTTCGCGTTCAGCCCCAGGTTGATAAACCAGCCCAGCCCTCCCGCGCCGGCGAACGCGGCGATCGTGACGGTGCCCACGGCCGTGACGGCGGAAATCCGGATGCCGGCCATGATGAACGACGCCGCCATGGGAAGCTGTATCTGCGTCAGCCGCTGCATGGGGGAAAGGCCGATGCCGCTGGCCACCTCTATTTTGCCGGGGTCGATGCTGGTGATCCCCGTATATGTATTTTTAATGATGGGGAGCAGCGCGTACACGACCACCATGATGATCGCCGGTTTTTCACCGATCCCCACGAAAGGCACCATAAAGGCAAGCAGCGCAATGCTTGGAATGGACTGGAGCAGGTTGGCGATTCCGATGACAACAGAGGCCACGGGCTTGTTTTTCGTGATGAGCAGCCCCAGCGGGATGCCGACGACCAGCGAGATGAGGACGGCCAGCGTGGTCATATTCAGATGCTGGATAAAAAGATCCAGCAGTTCTTCCTTTCGTTCGAGGAACATCGAAAAAAGCGCGTTCATATGATCCCGCTCCTTGCATTTGAAACTTCGGTAGTCGTTTTATACTGTTTGCTGAGCGTGGATAAAAGGATGCTTTTGGTCAGATACCCAACCAGCTGCTTTTTGTGACTGAGAACCGGGATGATGCCCGAAATATTGTAGTCGATGGTGTTGACGATCTTTTTCAGGCTGGTATCCTCGTATACCGAAATATAATCGTCGGAGATGAAATTCCGCAAAGAGGAGCTGCGGTTCTGGCAGTTCTGAAGGTCGCTCAGCCATATGATCCCTTCGATTTCCTGTCTATCCGTAACCAGCAGGCTGTCCACCGCGTAACGGTTCATCGTCTGCAGCGCCTGCAGCACCGTGCGGTCCCTGGAAATGCGGCACGGGTCGGTTTTCATGATATCCCGCGCTTTGATGAATTCCGGGTTGCTCCACAGCTTGTGGGGGCCGACGAATTTTTCCACATAGCTGTTGGCAGGGTGCTTGAAAATGTTTTCGGGCGTGTCGCACTGGGCGACGTGCCCATCCTGTATGATACAGATGCGGCTGGCGAGCTGAACGGCCTCATCCATGTCGTGCGTGACGAAGATGATGGTTTTCCTGTAGTGCTTCTGCAGCTGAACAAGGCCATCCTGCAGCTCGGCGCGCACGACGGGGTCCAGCGCGGAGAAGGGTTCGTCCATTAAAATAAGGGAGGGGTCCGCCGCGAACGCGCGCGCCACCCCTACCCTGTGCTGCTGGCCGCCGGACAGCTGACTGGGATATAAATCCCGGTAGCTCAGGTCCAGATCCACCATTTTCAACATTTTGTTTGCCCGTATCTCCCGCTGCTTTTTGGGCACCCCAAGCGCTTTTAAAACGATGCCGATATTTTCCGCGACGGTCAGGTGGGGAAACAGGCCGCCATCCTGCACCACATAGCCGATTTTCCGGCGCATTTCGGTATCGTTCATCCTGGTGACGGAAGTTCCGTCCAGTAGAATATCGCCCCGGTCGATGGAATTGAGCTTGTTGATCATTTTCAGGAGCGTCGTTTTCCCGCAGCCGCTGGCGCCGATCAGAACCATGAATTCGCCGGATTTGACGGTCAGGCTGATATTTCGCAGCACCGGCTTGTTTTTATAGGACTTGTATACGTTTATGAACTGGACCAAAACAGTACGTCTCCTTTCGGTGAGACAAGGATTTTTCGCGGCCGTTTTCAGAATCTTTTCTCTATCGCATTTCCGGCTAAGATGCAGAGTCCGTTTTCCTCCCCCACCGAAAGCGGGGAGGAACAAAAACGGGTCCGCAATCATCAGTGGAATTGCCGTAAGATTTTATTTCAAAAAGCATAACGCAAAAATTCCGCAAAAACCATATTAAGCGCATTAAAGATTTTTCCGGCGGCATTAAAATCCGATAAGTCCAGGGGGTTTCTCCCGGCCCGGCTGCATAAACAGGCCCCCGCCCGATTCCGCCACAGCCCTGCGGCCGAAAAGATTTCCACCCTTTTGACTGCATACAAGTTTTCCCGTTTCTGCCATTTTTTGTTCTGTTTATAAAATTTAATTATAAACGATCCGGATTTTATGTCAAGTCTTTCCAATCCTTCCTTTCCGGGATGACTTCCCGTTTTTTTACGTCTTCGGCTTCCTGCTCCGTTTTTGTTTCGATACCGGCGGCGGACTGCCGAAAGATACGGATTTGGGATGCATACGGAAAGATAAGCCGGCGGGGAAAAAAGATTCCTCTTGACATCCGGCCGCTCTGCCTGTAAAATATTTTTATTGCTTTAAATCGATAAATGATTTAAATGAGAAAAGTATATCGGAGGATGAATGATGAAAAAGACAGGCAGAATTCTTGCCGCGGCCGTCGCCGCGGCAATGGCGGTTTCCCTGAGCGCCTGCGGCGCTGCGGCAAACAGCAATCCGGCTTCCGCCGGAAGCTCCGGCAAGGTCTTTACGATCGGCGTCGCCCAGCTCGTGACCCACCCCGCGATGGATGCCGCGCTGAAGGGATTTCAGGACGGCCTTGCGCAGGCCGGGTTCAAAGAGGGTGAAAACGTCACTTACGACATCCAGAACGCCCAGGGCGAGCAGTCCAACTGCATCACCATCGCCAACACCTTTGCCAACAAAAAGCCCGACCTGATCCTGGCGATCGCGACGCCCGCCGCGCAGGCCGTCGCTAAGGTCATCACCGACACGCCGGTGATGATCACCGCGGTGACTGACCCGGAGGAATCCAAGCTGGTCAAGAGCAACAAGGCCCCCGGAGGGAACATTTCCGGCACCAGCGACAAAACCCCGGTCAAGGACCAGATCGCGCTGATCAAGGAGATCATTCCGAACCTCAAGACGGTCGGGATCATGTACTGCTCCAGCGAGACCAACAGCCAGATCCAGGCGAAATGGGCGCAGGATGCCTGCAAGGAGCTCGGCCTGAGCAGCAAAGACTTCACGGTTTCCAACTCCAACGAGATCCAGCAGGTGGCTCAGTCCATGGTCGGCAAGGTGGAGGCGGTCTACATCCCCACCGACAACATGCTCGCCTCCGGCATGAAAAACGTCGTGGCCGTGACGAACGACGCGAAGCTGCCGATCATCACCGGAGAAAGCGGGATGGTAAAGAACGGGGGCCTGTGCACCGTCGGGATCAACTATGAAAAGCTCGGCTTCCAGACGGGCGCCATGGCCGCCAAGGTGCTGAAGGGCGAAGCCAAGCCGGCCGACCTTCCGATCGAATATCAGGAGGACTACGATATCTCGTACAACAGTGAAACCGCAAAGAAGCTGAACATCACGCTCCCCGCCAAAATCACGGCGGGCACCGATATGGCGGCGCAGAAATAAGGCTTCGCCGCATCGGAGAAAATCTTGATGCCGGCCGGAAGGGCAGCGGGGTTAATCCGCCGCCTTCCGGCCGGAAAAGCAGAGGGATGAGGAAAGGAATGAACATCGTCAATTTACTGGGCGCCGTCCACGGGGCGCTGGCACAGGGCATCCTTTGGGGCATCATGACGCTCGGCGTATACATCACGTTCCGGGTGCTGAATTTTGCCGACCTTTCCGTGGACGGCTCTTTCGCCACCGGGGGCGCCATTTCCGCCGTGCTGACCGAATCGGGGACCGACCCGTTCCTGACGCTGCTCGCCGCGCTGGCGGGCGGCATGGCCTGCGGCTTTCTGACAGGCTTTCTGAACACGAAAATGAAGATTCCCGGAATCCTTGCGGGGATCCTCACGATGACGGCCCTTTATTCCATCAACCTGCGCATCATGAAAAGCAGGGCGAACATCCCGCTTCTGGGCGTGGATACCGTCGACATCCGGGTGGAAAATCTGCTGCCGGGTGTTTCCAAATACAACTGCCAGATCATTCTGGGCGGCGTCATCGCCGCCGCGGTCGTCGCGCTGATCTACTGGTTCTTCGGGACGGAAACGGGCTGCGCCATCCGCGCGACGGGCAACAACCCCCACATGGTGCGCTCGCTCGGCGTCAACACCGACACCACGACGATTCTGGCGCTGGTCATCTCGAACGGCCTCGTGGCCCTTTCGGGGGCGCTGGTCGCGCAGACGCAGGGCTTCGGCGACGTCAGCATGGGGATCGGCACCATCGTCATCGGCCTTGCCTCCGTCATCATCGGCGAAGTCCTGCTGGGCCGCCGGGTCAACTTCATCGCAAGGCTGATCGCCATGCTGGGCGGCTCCGTCGTGTACCGGGTCATCATCGCCGTCGTGCTGTTCCTCGGCCTGAAATCGCAGGACATGAAGCTGCTCTCCTCCATCGTGGTGGCGATCGCCCTTTTCTTCCCCACCGCGAAGAAAAGAGCCGGGCGTTATTTCTCCCGCCGGCCCGCGCTTGTGCCGGACAGCGCCGTAGAGGACGCGATCGACGATTCGGATAAGGACCCCGACGAAGCGGCGTCCGGAAAGGAATAGGAGGCGCGATATGCTGACGTTAACGAATGTATGCAGGACCTTCAACAAGGGGACCGTCAATGAAAAACAGGCTCTGACCGACATCAGCCTTCATCTGAACCAGGGGGATTTCGTCACGATCATCGGCGGGAACGGCGCGGGAAAAAGCACCCTGCTGAACCTGATTGCCGGCGCGTTCCCCTGCGACGGCGGCTCCATCGTTCTGGACGGCGTGGAGATCTCCCAGCTTCCGGAATACCGGCGGGCGAAATATCTGGGCCGCGTCTTTCAGGACCCGATGCGCGGGACGGCCGGCGACATGGGGATCGAGGAAAACCTCGCCATAGCCTACCGCCGCGGAAAAAGGCGTACGCTGCGCTGGGGCATCACGAAAGAAGAGCGCGCCCTGTACCGCGAAAAGCTGAAGATGCTGGACCTCGGCCTGGAAGACCGGATGACCAGCAAGGTCGGCCTTCTTTCCGGCGGCCAGCGCCAGGCCCTCACCCTTTTGATGGCGACCCTGCAGAAGCCCAAGCTTCTGCTGCTGGACGAGCACACGGCGGCGCTCGACCCCAAAACGGCGGCGACCGTCCTGAAGCTGACGCGGGAGCTGATCGGGCGCGGCGGCCTGACGACAATGATGGTCACACACAACATGCGCGATGCGCTGGAATACGGAAACCGGATCATCATGATGAACGAAGGGCGGATCCTGTTTGACTTTCAGGGAGAGGAAAAGAAGAACCTCACCGTGGAGGATCTTCTCCAGAAGTTCCAGTCGACGCAGGGAAAAGATCTGATCAGCGACCGCATGCTGCTCTCCTGAAAAATGGGGCCGACGCAAAATATCCTTCCAAAAAAGAGGATATAAAGTTGATAAAGGACACGCCTTGATCGGGCTTTTCAAAGCCGTTTCAAGGCGTGCCCTTCTGCTTTCAGGCAGTTTTTTTTCATTTGAACAGCAGGCTTTCCAGCAGCGCCATCTTTTTGGAAATCCGGAGGTTCAGCGGTCCATCTCGCTCTGGAAGCCCGTGTTCTGGTGCTCGCGGATCAGCCGCTCGACCTCGCGGAAATCAGAGGCGGGAAGGTCTCCCGGAATCGTGTTTTTCACGGCGGCGGTCGCGTTCCCGAACTCCAGGGCCTTCCGGTTTTCCCCGTATTTCAGAAGGCCGAACAGCACGCCCGCCACATAGGCGTCTCCGCTGCCGATGCGGTCGACGACCTCAATATTGGTATAGGGCGGTTCCTCATAAAAGGCATCCTCTTCGGCGCTGTACAGGATCGAGCCGAACGTGTGGATCTTCGGGCTGATGATCCTGCGGTCGGTCGTCGCGACGATCCTGACGCCGTAATCGCTGCAGTAGCTTTTCATGATGTCGTGCAGGCTGCCCTTTTTGCGGAACATGCGCCGGGAGGTTTCCGCGGAAACGAACAGGATATCCACATAAGGGAGGACCTTCCCGACGCTCTCGCGCGCCTCGTCCTCGCTCCACAGGTTCGCCCGGTAGTTGACGTCGAACGAGATCTTCGCGCCGCCCTTCCGGAAGCGCCGGATGATTTCGTCCGTCACCTCGCGGCTGCGGGGGCTGAGCGCCAGGGAAATGCCGCTGGTGTGAAACAGCCGGGTGCTGGTATAGGCCTCTTCCGGGATCTCCCCGAGCCGGATGCTGTTGAACGAGGAATTTTTCCGGTCGTAAACGACGCAGGGCTTTCTCGGGTGCGCGCCGTTTTCATAATAATAGATTCCCAGCCGCGCGTCGCCGCCATCGTCATAGACCAGGTAGTCGTCGCTGACCCCGCAGAAGCGGATTCTGTTCTTGATGAAGGTGCCGATCTCGTTCCGGGGCAGCTTCGAGATGATCCCCGTCCTCAGCCCCAGAAGAGAAATGCCGGAGGACACGTTGAGCTCCGAGCCGCCCGCGCATTTTTTGAAAACGTCTCCCCCGACGATCCGTTCATTGATCTCCGGGGAAAGACGCAGCATGATCTCCCCGAACGTCAGCGCGTCGAATGATTTCCGTTGTTCCATGGATGTCTTTGTCTCCTTTATTTTCCGCGGTTTCCGAAAGCGAAAACGCCCCCAATGGGATCCGTCCGGAGGGCGCGGGAAAGCCCGCCGGTTTACCGCTGCACCCTGCCGGAAGCGTCGCCGCCGGCCAGCTTTGCCACCTCATCCACGGAAACGTGGTTGAAATCGCCTTCGATCGAGTGCTTCAGGCAGCTCGCCGCGACCGCGAAATCGATCGCCTTCTGCCCGTGGTACCCGTTCAGAAGGGCATAGATCAGCCCGCCGCCGAAGCTGTCGCCGCCGCCGACGCGGTCCACGATGTGGATCAGATAGTTCCGGCTGAGGTAATAATCCGTTCCGTCGTACAGCATGGCCGCCCAGTTGTTGTCGGTTGCGGAAATGGAGCCGCGCAGCGTGATGGCAACCTTGTCGAAATGGAACGCGTCCGCCAGCTTCTTCGCGACTTCCCTGTATCCCTCGTTGCTGATTTTGCCGCCGGTGACGTCCGTATTGGCGGCCTTGATGCCGAACACGTCGCTGGCGTCTTCTTCGTTGGAAATGCACACGTCGACATATTCCATCAGCCCGCCCATAACCCGGCCCGCCTTTTCCCTGCTCCACAGGTTCTTGCGGTAGTTCAGGTCGCAGCTCACGGTGACATGGTGCTTTTTCGCCGCCCTGCAGGCTTCCAGGCAAAGCGCCGCGGCGCTGTCGCTGATGGCCGGGGTGATCCCGGTGAAGTGGAACCAGTCCGCGCCCCCGAAAATCTCATCCCAGTTGAAATCGGAGGATGCCGCCGTCGCGATCGCGGAGCCAGCCCGGTCGTAAATGACTTTGGATGGCCGCTGGCTCGCGCCCTTCTCCAGAAAATAAATGCCGATCCTGTCGCCGCCGCGCGTGATTTTGGAAGTATCCACGCCGTATCTTCTCAGCGAATTGACGGCTGCCTGGCCGATGTCGTTTTTGGGCAGCTTCGTCACGAACGCGGAATCCACGCCGAAATTCGCGAGCGACACCGCCACGTTGGCCTCGCCCCCGCCGTAGGTCGCACCGAAGCTTTCCGCCTGTATGAAGCGATAGTATCCCTCCGGGGCAAGCCGGAGCATGATCTCGCCAAAGGTCACTGTTTTCATGATTCAAAACCTCCACTGCATTTTCATTTTCGGCGGCACCGTTTTCGGGCCGCCTGATTTCCCGCCTTATTTTTTCTGGACAAGGTGCACGGCGAAGCCGCCGATCTCATCCTTTAAATAGACCGCCGTCATTTTTCCGTTCGCGTCGAACTTCGCGGTACCGCGGTCCAGAGCGCATCCGTTCGCCTCCAGATAGTTGACCGCGCGGAACAGGTAGTTGGTGCGGATCGCGATGTGGCCGTGCGTGCCGAGATACGGCTTTTTCATCGCCTCCACGGCGGAGCCGGCGAACACGGAGCTGTTGCCGGCCTTTTTGGCGAGGCCGAAAATGCGGCCGAACGAATCCGCGATGGCTTCGGCTTCCTTTTCATCCGAAGCGTTGATGCCGACGTGGGCGAGCTCGAAGCCCAGCATCGTCCGGACCGCCTCGCGCGTCATGTCGCGGATCCTGCCGAACTCCCCCGCGTTGATCAGGTCGCTCTTGACCATCCAGCTTCCGCCGCACGCGAGGATCCTGTCGTAGGAAAGATAATCGTTGAGGTTCTTCGCGTTGACCCCGCCGGTCGGCAGGAACTTCATGCCGACATACGGCGCCGCCATCGCCTTGATCATCGCGACCCCGCCGGCCGCTTCGGCCGGGAAGAATTTCACGACGTCCAGCCCCAGCTCGATGGCCTGCTCCACGTCGCTCGGGCAGGATGTGCCCGGCGTCACCGGGATTCCTTTGTCCACGCAGTGCCTGACCACCTTGGGATTCAGCCCGGGGCTGACGATAAAAGCCGCCCCCGCCGCGACTGCGCGGTCTACCTGGTCCGTTGTCAGAACGGTTCCGGCCCCGAGAAGCATGTCGGGGCAAGCCCTGCGGATCGCCCGGATGGCTTCCTCCGCGGCCGCGGTGCGGAATGTGATCTCTGCACAGGGCAGGCCGCCCTCGCACAGGGCTTTGGCCAGCGGAACGGCATCCTTCGCGTCATCCAGCTTGACGACGGGAACGATTCCGATCGCGCCGATTTTTTCCAGTACCTTGTTCATGATGCACCTCTCCTTATTGTTTCATATTGTGAAACTAAGTTTCATTTTCATCAATTTCATTATACCTTTTTTCGCTTGGAAGTCAACAGGAATTCCGTTTTTCTTCCAACGGATCTTCCCGCCGCGCGGGAAATCGTTGTTTTTCCCGGCCCGCTGTGATAAGATAATGCACAACGGAAAAAAATAGAAAAAGCCCGGACCTCAAGACCCGGGCAATACGGCTGTGAATCCGGATTCGTTTATCCCCGCTTATCCACGCCTTGTTCGGAGATGAAGCAAAGGCGGGACTTTTAAATTCGAGCGGAACATGCGGCCGGGAAGGAGGCAACGTTTATGCCGGAGAAAAACCCCGTTCAGTCCGCGGAACGCATTTTTGAAATTCTGGAAACGCTGGTGAAAAACGGAGCCATGGGCCTGACGGAGCTGAGCGCGGGGCTCGGCCTGAACAAGAGCACCGTCCACCGCCTGCTGAACTCGCTTGCCGTCATGGGCTACGTCAGGCAGGACCCAGCCACCGGGAAATACCTTTCCACGTTCAAGATCGTGGAGCTGGCCGGGCGGCTTCTGGGGAGGATCGACATCCTCTCCGTCGCCCACCGCCACCTGGAGGAGCTGATGAAGCAGACGCACGAGACCGTGCACTTCGTTCAGCGGGAGGGCTGCAACATCGTTTACATCGACAAGGTGGAATCGGAGGCGAACTCCATCCGCATGGTGTCGCACATCGGCCTTCTTCAGCCGATGTTCTGCACGGCCGTGGGGAAGGCCATCCTCGCCGAGCTGCCGGATGAGGAGATCCGCTCCGTCTGGAAGCGCAGCGGCGTGCGCAAGCTGACCCCGAACACGATTGTGGATTTCGGCGGGCTGATGCGCGAAATCGAAAAGATCCGCCGAAACGGCTATGCGCTGGACAACGAGGAAAACGAAGTCGGGGTGCGCTGCATCGCGGCCAGCGTGCTGAATTTCAGCGGAAAGACCGACAACGCGTTCAGCATTTCCGCCCCCCTTTCCCGCATGTCGGACGGCAGGGTCAGGGAGCTTTCCGCCCACGTCCTTGCGACAAAGCGGGCCATTTCCCGCGAGCTGGGCTACCGGGGCGCGCTGTGAGCAATCCGGAAAAAGGCGCGCGTCTTTGTTCCTCCGGGGCCGGGGCGGCTCCCCGGGAAGGAAGTTTTTTGCAAAAGCCGGCGGCTTTTATTGAAACAGCCGGTATTTGATGATATAATTATTTGTATTATTTGTGAATTTGTGCAGACGAAAGGATTAGTTGGAATATGATTTGCGCCAATCAATATCATACCCGCCTTTGCGGAAAAGTAAGCGAAAACGATATCGGCAAGACGGTGCGTGTCGCCGGCTGGGTTGAAAATATCCGGGATCACGGCGGCGTGCAGTTTCTGGACGTGCGCGACCATTACGGGGTCGTGCAGGTCGTCGTCCACGACGAGGAGATGCTTCGCGACGTCTCCAGGGAATGCACCGTCAGCGTGGAGGGCACCGTCACCCTGCGGGATGAGGACACCATCAATCCGAAGCTTGCCACCGGCACGGTGGAGATCAAGACCAAAACCCTGACCGTGCTGGGCCGCGTCTATTATCCCCTGCCGTTCGAGGTTGCGGCATCCACCGAGACGAAAGAGGATGTCCGCCTGAAATACCGTTTTCTCGACCTGCGGAACCCGAAGGTCCACCGGAATATTGTATTGCGCTCCCAAGTCATTTCCTTCCTGCGCCGGAAGATGACGGAAATGGGGTTTCTGGAAATCCAGACGCCGATCCTTTCCACCTCTTCCCCCGAAGGCGCGCGCGACTACCTGATCCCGAGCCGGAAGCACCGCGGAAAATTCTACGCGCTTCCCCAGGCGCCGCAGATCTTCAAGCAGCTTCTGATGATCTCGGGCTTCGACCGCTATTTTCAGATCGCCCCGTGCTTCCGCGACGAGGACGCGCGGGCAGACCGCTCGCCGGGCGAGTTTTACCAGCTCGATTTCGAAATGGCCTTCGCTACCCAAGAGGACGTCTTTTCCATTGCGGAGGAAGTGCTGACCGCGGTGTTCACGGAGTTTTCCGACAAAAAGGTCTCCCCCGCCCCGTTCGTTCGCATCCCGTATGAGGAATCCATGCTGAAATACGGCACGGACAAGCCCGACCTGCGCAACCCGCTCAGGATCATCGACATCAGCGACCTGTTCCGCGGCAGCGCGTTCGCCCCGTTCCGGAACAAGACGGTGCGCGCAATCAACGTGCCGGGCTGCACGGCCCAGCCGAAGAGCTTCTTCGAGAACATGCTGAAATTCGCCACGGGCATCGGCATGAAGGGCCTGGGCTACATCAGCGTCGTCGGCGACGGCGAATACAAGGGGCCGATCAACAAATTCCTGACCGAGGAGAGCCGGGCCGAGCTGATCCGCCGCGCGGGGCTGAAAACGGGCGACGTGATCTTCTTCATCGCCGACGAAAAGGATACGGCGCCGAAGCTCGCCGGGCAGATCCGCACCGAGCTCGCCGCACGCCTGAACCTGATCGACGAGGATTCCTTCCGGATGTGCTTCATCGTCGACTTCCCGATGTACGAGATCGACGAGGAAACCGGGAATTATATTTTTACCCACAACCCGTTTTCCATGCCCCAGGGCGGCATGGATGCCCTGCTGAACAAGAAGCCGGAAGAGATCTTGGCCTATCAGTACGACATCGTGTGCAACGGCGTCGAGCTCTCGTCCGGCGCGGTGCGGAACCACGACCCCGAGATCATGGTGAAGGCCTTTGAGATCGCGGGGTACACGGAGCGGGACATCCAGGAAAAATTCACGGCCCTCTACAACGCGTTCCATTACGGGGCCCCGCCGCACGCGGGCATGGCCCCGGGCGTGGACCGGATGGTGATGCTGCTCACCGGCGAGCAGAATATCCGCGAGGTGATCGCGTTCCCGATGAACAGCAACGCCCAGGACATGCTGCTCGGCGCGCCGACGGAGGTCACGGAGCAGCAGCTCAGGGAAGCCCACATCAAGATCAGAAAATAAACAAGGCAAAGGAGGCGTTTCCGGCATGGTAACGCATGAAGAAGTGCTGAAAATCGCACAGCTCGCCAAGCTTTCCATCCGCGAGGATGAGCTTGACACACTGACAAAGGACATGGACGATATTATTCGATTTGCCGACACCATCAATCAGGTGAGTGCGGAAGCCTCCGGTTTTGACAATATCAATCATCTGGAAAATGTATTCCGCGAGGATACGGTGATCCCATCCCTGCCCCGCGAGGAAATCCTGAAAAACGCCGAATGTCAGGAAGACGGCTATTTTCTGGTAAAAAAGAGAGGATAAGGCGGGTGCATTCATGGAAACCGGTTTTGGAAAGATCAAAAAGCTGTCCGGCCTGCTCCGGCACGGGGAAATCTCCTGCGCGGAGCTGACCCAAAAATATCTGGACGCCGCCGCGGCGGAAAACCCCGCCCTGAACGCGTATGTCCGGACGACGGGCGAGCTTGCCCTGAAGACGGCGCGCCGGGTGGATGAAAAGCTGGCGCGCGGCGAGGAGCTCCTTCCGCTGGAAGGGATCCCGATGACGCTGAAGGACAACATTTCGACCAAAGGGATCGAAACCACCTGCTGCTCGAAAATCCTTGCGGGCTACCGCCCCATTTACGACGCGGCCGTGTGGGAGATCCTGCAGCAACAGAACGCCGTACTGCTTGGGAAGGCGAACATGGACGAGTTCGCGATGGGCTCCTCGTGCGAGACCTCCTGCTACGGCGGCGCCCTGAACCCCCACAATTTAAAGCATGTCGCGGGCGGAAGCTCGGGCGGCGTTGCCGCCGCCGTGAGCGGAAACCTCGCCGTCTACGGGCTCGGCTCCGACACGGGCGGCTCCATCCGCCAGCCCGCCAGCTTCTGCGGCATCGTCGGCCTGAAGCCGACCTACGGCGCCGTTTCGCGCTACGGCCTGATCGCCTATGCCTCCAGCCTGGACCAGATCGGGCCGATCACGACGTCGGTCGAGGATGCGGCGCTGGTCTACGATGCCATTTCGCGCTACGACGAGCGCGACTCCACCTCCCGCGGGAGCGACGCCCCCACGGCCGACTCGCTCGGAAAGGAAATCAAGGGCATGAAGATCGGCATCGCGCGGGAATATTTCGACGGCATCCGCGGGGATGTGAAGGCGGCGCTGGAAAACGCCGTGAAGGTTTTCGAATCCCTCGGCGCGGAAATCGTCCGTTTCGACATGCCGCAGCTCAAATACGCGCTGCCGGTCTACTACATCCTCGCCTGCGCGGAGGCTTCCTCCAACCTGGGGCGGTACGACGGGATCCGTTACGGCTACAAGACGGAACGCTACCGCGACACAAACGAGATGATCTGCAAAACCCGCAGCGAAGGGTTCGGAGACGAGGTCAAGCGCCGGATCCTTCTGGGCACCTATGTTCTGAGCGCCGGGTACTACGACGCCTATTACAAAAAGGCGCAGAACCTGCGCGGCACGATCGTGCGGACGTTCCGGGACGCGTTCGAACACTGCGACGTCATGCTGGCGCCCACCGTGCCGGTGACCGCCTTTGAGCGGAACTTCACCTCGCTCGACAAAATTGAGACCTATCTGACCGATATCTGCACCGTGCCGGTGAACATCGCGGGGCTGCCCGCCGTTTCGGTGCCCTGCGGCTTCGACGGAAAGGGGCTTCCGATCGGCATGCAGCTGATCGGGAACACCTTCCGCGAGGCCACGGTTCTGAACGCCGCCTATCAGTTTGAGGGCGCGACAAGAAAGACCGCGTTCCGTGCGGCGGAAATGGGGGTCAGGCTATGAAATACGAACTGGTATCCGGGCTGGAAACCCATGTGGAGCTTTCCACCAAAACAAAAATTTTCTGCGGCTGCACCACGGAATTCGGCGGGGAGCCGAACACCCACTGCTGCCCCGTTTGCATCGGCCTGCCGGGCACGCTGCCCCGCCTGAACAAAAAGGTGGTCGAATACGCGATCATGGCCGGGCTCGCCGCCAACTGCGAGATCGCGCATATCTCGAAGATGGACCGTAAAAACTACTGCTACCCCGACCTGCCGAAGGCCTACCAGATCTCGCAGTACGACATGCCGCTCTGCAAAAACGGGTATATCCCGCTTTCCAACGGGCGCAGGATCGGCATCACGCGCATCCACATCGAGGAGGACGCGGGGAAGCTCGTGCATCAGGATGGAAACACGTTCGTCGACTACAACCGCGGCGGCGTTCCGCTGATCGAGATCGTCTCCGAGCCCGACATCCGCAGCATCGACGAGGCGCGCGAATATGTGGAAAAGCTTCAGCTCATCATGAGATACATCGGCGTTTCCGACTGCAAAATGCAGGAAGGCTCCATGCGCTGCGACGTGAACATCTCCGTGCGCCCGGCCGGCAGCGAAGAACTGGGGACGAGGACCGAGATCAAGAACATGAACTCCATCTCTTATATGACAAAGGCCATGGAATACGAGCTGGACCGCCAGATCGACATTCTGGAAAGCGGCGGAAAGGTGGAGCAGGAAACCCTGCGCTACAATGAGACGGAGAATACGACCTCGAGCATGCGCGGAAAGGAAGACGCGCACGACTACCGGTATTTCCGGGACCCCGACCTTGTCACGATCCACGTCGGCGACGAGGAGATCGAGCGCATCCGCGCCCTTCTTCCCGAGCTGCCGGACAAGAAGCGCGAACGCTACCGCAGCGAGCTGAACCTGCCGGAAGCGGATATCCAGCTTCTGACGAAATACCGCAGCATCGCGGAATATTTTGAGGCCGCGTGCGAAGGCGTGAAAAGGCCCACGGTCGTCGCCAACTGCATCATCGGCCAGATTTTCCGCAGGCTGGAAAACGACGACGCGAAAGAGAAATTCGAGATTCCGGTCTCCCCTTCCGATCTGAGGGATCTGGTCCTTCTGCTGGACAGCGGAAAAATCAGAATGAACCTTCTGAAATCGACGCTCGAAAAAATGCTGGACACCGGAAAACCGGCGAGCGAGCTGATCAGCGAAAAGGACCTTGGCGGAGTGGACGAGGCGGCGCTGAAGGAGCTGTGCGGCCAGTCGATCGCCGCAAACCCGAACGCCGTTCAGGATTACCGCTCCGGCAAGGAAAAGGCGCTCAAGGCCCTGCTCGGCCATGTGATGAAGGCGACGCGCGGGCGCGCGGACGCGCAGCAGGCGGAAAAAATGCTGATCGAGCTGATCCGGAAGCTGCCGTAAGGCAAAGGACCCGGCCCTTTTCGGCGGCCGTCACCTGCCCCTACGCGGTGAAATGGTTTCAAAAAAATCAAAATTTTTCGGAT
>ENA-UOOI01000803-UOOI01000803.1-fermentation-metagenome-genome-assembly--contig:-NODE-803-length-37554-cov-8.362810_pt1 | contig 37554 bp, 34 predicted proteins | sample MGYA00245779_ERZ724027 | MGnify/ENA primary metagenome ERZ724027 (study PRJEB28704, sample SAMN03018318) | fermentation metagenome | biome: anthropogenic terrestrial biome; feature: soil; material...
ACATCTTCTGTCCGATGGGGGCCCCCTCAAGGAGCCACATGCGAGAAGCCTCGTCTCCGTTCTTAATGGGAATTTCGACTTCGGGGCGGAGCTTCAGGCGGTAACCCGATACAGCATCGAATCCGGCGACTACGGCGCTCCCGCCCGAAACGAAGTAAAGGTTGCGAGATACGTTTTTCTGAGAAGCGGGAACGGATATCTCGGCCCCCGGTTCCATGTAGAATTGGACGATCTTGACCCCGTGCTCCGGGTCAGCGGCCCACGAGCCCGGGTTGGGTACCGGAGCATAAATATCTCCGTATGTGCCAGCATACACGAAGATTTTCGTTTTTCTGCCTGAACCGTCCAGGTGGCATACGGTATTCATATCCTCGGACCAAAGCATATCGACCCTGTTCTCAGACCCCTTCATTTCCAGTGGAAGATTTATCATGATCTGGGTAATGTCATTGGGGTTCGGGCGGTCCTCAAATGCCAGAGGGTACATTTCGCAGTGTTGGTATTTGCTTGATGCGGTGACCCATTGCGCATCCCCGAAACCGAACCTGGACTGGTTGCCTTCGGTATCGAACGTGTCAATGTAGCCGGTCTCGGCGACGGTGAAGGTCTCGTAGCCCCAGTGGGCATGCATCGGAAACCCTGGAACCACCTTGCCGTGGTACATGCGGAAACCGTCGTGCTTCTTGTAGTCGTGGCCCAGGTTCCTCCATCCTATCATGTCCAGGGGAGGTGCCTGCTGCCGGTTGCCTTTGGGATATTCGTCTCGGTGATGAGAGGCGAACAGAAACGGGTCCTCCGTGTCCCAGTGCGAGCCGAAGTCTACATATCTGAGCACGGCTCCGGACGCTTTTTTTCTGAACAAGGCCATATTTCCTGATGGTAAGGATGGTTAAAAAGACATCTCCGATTAGGAATATCCTTAATAGGTGCCCCGTTATCAGACGATCATGAGTTCTTCCGACGATGAAGAAAGGGGCGCTCGCTTGAACAAGTACATCAGTGACTCGGGCGTCGCATCGAGACGTGCTGCGGACCGGATGATCGAAGAAGGCCGGGTGACCATCGACGGACGCACCGCCGTGCTGGGAGACCGGGTGCCTTCCGGGTCGGAAGTGAGGGTCGACGGCAAAAAGATATCTCCCGAAAAGGAGGATATCATCCTTGCATTCAACAAACCCGTCGGAATAACATGCACTTCGAATCCCGAGGACCCGGACAACGTGATCGATTTTATCGGATATCCCAAACGTATCTATTCCGTCGGGCGTCTCGACAAAGATTCCGAGGGACTCATCCTTATGACAAACAACGGGGAGCTGGCGGACAGGATAATGCACTCCAGCAGCGGTCACGAGAAAGAATACATCGTAGCAGTGGACAAAGATATCACAGACGGTTTCCTGAAGAACATGGCCACAGGGGTGCCCATCATGGGAGGCAGCCATGTTACCAGGAAGTGCGAGGTGGAACCCATCGGGGCCAGGGAGTTCAGGATCATACTGAAGCAGGGGCTTAACCGTCAGATAAGAAGGATGTGCGAGGAGCTTGGATATACCGCAACGGAAGTGAAACGCATCAGGATAATGAATGTCGAGCTGGGGAGCATGAAGGTCGGCCGCTACAGAGATCTTACAAAAGCAGAGCGCGCGGAAATGTACAGTCAACTGGGTCTTTGAGGAACGCAAGATGGATTATCCATCCATTTAGCACGAATTTAATTGAAAGTATTATTAATTATAACACTATCTAAGTATTATTGCGCAGAATTGCCATATACGGAAAAGGCGGGATAGGGAAATCCACCGTATCGTCCAATGTCAGCGATGCGTTGGCCGAGAAGGGGTCGAGGGTCTTGCAGATAGGATGCGACCCGAAGGCGGACTCCACCAGACTGCTTATGGAAGGAAAGGCTCCCGCCACAATATTGGACCGGGTGCGAAACGGAAGCATGACGCTTTCCGGTTCGGTCCATGACACCGGCCGTGGCGTCTTCTGCGTAGAATGCGGGGGGCCCAAGCCCGGGACGGGTTGTGCCGGACGAGGCATAATCGCGGCCTTCAGCCATCTGGAGGCCCTCGACATCATCGGGAATTTCAGACCGGATATAATCATATACGATGTTTTGGGGGACGTTGTCTGCGGAGGATTCGCCATGCCCATCCGGAACGGGTATGCGAGAAATGTTTTCGTCGTGACCTCAGGGGAGATGATGTCCCTCTATGCCGCCGACAATATCCGGCAGGCGGTGGATGGATTCGCAGGCGATGGTTACGCAGAGTTTTCAGGACTCATACAGAATTCCCGTGGTATAGACCTCGAAAACGAAACGGTGGACAAGGCCGCCGAAGAGATGGGCACGGAAGTGATATTCCGTCTGCCCAGGGACGGAGAGGTCCAGAGGAGCGAGGCCGCCGGACGCACGGTAATAAGAAACGCACCGGATTCCGAGATGGCGAAAAATTATAGAAATCTGGCTGAAGAGATGTTGCGTCGTTCGGAAGATTCCGCCGGCGGAATGAGGTTGGAGAAAAACATAAACGAGGGAAAATAATGAAAAAAGGCATTTTATTCATAGGTCACGGCTCAAGGCTCAGTCACAACAAAGATGCGATCGAAGCCCAGGCCGAGGTTCTGAAAGAACGCACGGGCGTGCCTGTATGGACAGCATATAACGAGACCACGGAACCGCTGGTGGATTCCGCAGTCGAAAAAATGGTAGAATCCGGGGTAGAGGAGATAATCGCGATACCGTTTTTCATAGCCTCAGGACTTCACATAACAAGGGATATACCACGAAAGCTCGGGATACCGGAAGGTTCGTCCGGAGGAAGAACGACCGTTGCCGGAAAGGTCGTGACCGTGTATTTGGAACAGCCGTTCGGCGAGGACCCGAACCTGACCGATATTCTGGAAGAGAGGGTCGCCGACATCTGCGGGACGGGAGAACAATCCATCATCGTGATAGGTCACGGCTCGAGGCTCGGTTACAACAAGGAAGTCGTCAAGATCAATGCCGAAAGGCTTTCAGAAAGAGGTCACAGGAATGTTTACTACGGATTTAACGAATTCAACGATCCTTCGATAGAAGCGGCGATGTCCGACGCCGTAAGGTCCGGGGCTACGGACATAGCAGTACTCCCCCTCTTCATCGCTTCAGGTGCTCACCTTGCCGAGGAGATACCTGAAAAACTGGGTATTCCGATTAACAGCAATGGGGGCGTCAGCGGCCTTTACGGGAGAGATGTCAACATACACTACGCCATGCCGGTGGGAGACGATCCGCGGCTAGTCGATGTGCTCATGAAAAAGCTGGAAAAGTACGGCATATGAAGATATTGATACTGGACACGGTCCACGGCGGAGGGATCATAGCGGACAGATATCCCAGGCCGGGCGACAGCGTGACCTGCGTAGACGTATACAAGGTCACCCCGAAGGAAGAGACGGACCGCCTGAGGGGCAAAGGCTTCACCGTGTCCACCGAAGTGCCCAGAGGGGAGTATGACACGGTGCTTATGCCGATACATTGTCCGGACAGCTTCCTCGAGGGAGTCGGCTATAAGGAAAGGAAGTTCTTCAGCCAGGCCGTCGGGGAGCTGATAGACGATAAGAGGTTCAGAGTCGAGGTCACAGGGGTCAAGGGGAAGACCGGTTTCTGCTGTCTTCTTGCCCACATACTCACAGCCGCGGGAATGAACGTGCTCGTTCAGACCTCCAGGGGAAGAGGGGGATGGGCCGACGGAGAACTCGTATCCGAGGAGGTCGTAAGCATCGCTCCGCCATCTATGCTTGCTTTGCCGGACGGTGACTATGATGCAGTGATATGCGAAGTTTCTTTGGGCGGCTCGGGCAAGGCGGACATATCCTGTATAACCAATCTGATAGAAGATTATCCGATAGCGGCCGGGACCAGAAAAGCTTCCGAAGGCAAGATGTCGATACTCAACGGGAAAACGAATATCGTCCCTATGGGAGAGGTCGGGTTCTGGAAAAGTTACGGGATCGGCAAGGTGATCGGATACGGCGGAAGGATAACCGTCATGGGAAAGCCGTCACTGGGAAATCCCCTGAGGGTTCGGGTGGATTACGGCAACGGTTTTGAAACATCTTTGAAGGGGAGCTATCTGGCACTTGAGTATCTATATGCGGCGGAGATGGCGGTCGAGGTCTGCGGTATTCTCGGAATATCCGAATCATCTTTAGATCTGGGCCTGTCATCTTTCGGGGGTGTTCCCGGAAGGGGCGAAGTTTCGTTCTCGGAAGGAAGGTGGACGGTGACCGAGCGCAATCCCGGCATATCCGCCCGCTCCGTGGAGCGTACGTTTTCAATTCTGCAGGAAATGGGATCCCTTAAGGGGGCGGCGGCGGTCCTCGACCCGGTCAACAGAAAGGTCTGTTGCAAGATGGACTCCGAGGCGATAAAGAGGGTCGCGGCAGAATACGGCGTGACCATCACCGTAACCGACGGAACGGGGAAGATGCCGTCGTTACCGGTATCCGCAGGTCCCTTGATTCTGTTCGTAAAGGAGGGCTACACCTGAGGATAATCCATCCCCGTCCTAATCCCATAATCGCCGCAATGTATACCCTGAGGGACATGGACGTCGACGTCATCGTCGTCCATGGGCCTTCCGGTTGCGGTTTCATGGCCTCCAGGTCGCTGGAGCAGGCCGGCGTAAGGGTTGTGACATCGGCTATGTCTGAAACAGACCTCATCTTCGGAGGCTCGGATCGGCTGGTTGAAACCCTGAGAACGTCCTATGAAATGTTCAGACCGCGTTCCGTAGCAGTCGTCGGCACATGTGCCAGCATGATAATCGGGGAAGACATGGAAGCTTCGATTAAACGGGCCGGGCTTGATTGTAATGTGTTCCCTGTCGAGTCCCACGGATGCATGGGAGACAATACCCAGGGGGCCATAAAAGCTCTTGAGGCAGGCCGTGATGCCGGAATGATATCCGCCGAGGAGACGGAAAGGCAGATCGGACTTTTGAAAGCGGCCACCGCGATGGAGAGGGTCAGCGGACTTACCAGCAAGTCCTATTTGAAGCCCGCTCAAGGTGCAACAAAGCTCAGAGTTTGCCGTAAGATATGCGAAACCCTCTCCTCCGGAGGAAAGGTCGCCGTGGTCATGAACGCAAAAAAGGAGCTGGCATATCGCTTTTCTGATATTTTCATAGCCGTCGACGAGGCACGCAGGAAACTGGGAGGGAGCACATTCTTCGTGTCGAACACGGACATCGAAAAAGGTCTGCCGAGAATCCGCAAATACTCTGAAGACATAATGTGCCAGCTCAAAGAAAAAAATATCATGGTAGATGCCGTGGTGGGAGGACTCGACGAATATGCGGTGATCGGCGAAAAGATGAGGGTCGAGGTGGACCGGTACTCTCCCGACCTGACGGTCATAGTGGGCATATGCCACGCATACCCCGGCATCGGAGAGAACGACATCCTCATCACGGACCAGCCCAGGCAACTTTCGAATTACCTCAACGAAGGTTTTACAAACTCCGTCGGGGAGATATCCTCCCATTCGATGGTCATGGGCACCCAAAGGATAATTCCCATGGAGACCTCGGAAACCTTGAGGGAACTGGTCAGGGGACTTTGAATGAAAGGTGTGGTGATCGCCGGGACGGGAAGCGGTGTCGGAAAGACTTCGATAACCACAGGCATACTCTCCAGGCTTTCAAAGCAGTACAAGGTCCAATCTTTCAAAGCGGGTCCTGACTTCATCGATCCGATGTACCATACGCTTGCGTCCGGAAGGACTTGCCGGAACATAGATTCGTTCATGATGGGCGACGATATCATCAGGAACATAGTCGGATATGCTTCGAAAGATGCTGACCTGTGCATTGTGGAAGGCGTCAGAGGATTGTACGAGGGATTTTCCGCGGATTCGGACATCGGTTCCACTGCCAGGCTCGCCAAGGTCCTGGGTTTCCCGGTCCTGCTCACGGTAGATGTCAGGTCTCTGAACAGAAGCGCCGCCGCCATCGTTAACGGTTTTGCGGCCTTCGATCCTGAGTTGGATATCAAAGGGGTGATACTCAACAACATATCCGGCCGGCAGCATGAGGACAAGCTCGAAGAGGCAATCGGCAGATACTGCAGACAAGAGATAGTAGGAAAGGTGCGCAAGATGCCCGAGAGGCCGACCAAGGAGCGTTATCTGGGCCTCATCACCCCCAACACAAAGGATATGCCTGACATCGCGCCCCTGGCCGAGATGGCCGAAGGGGTGGACCTTGACCGTTTGATGCAGGTGGCGGAATCATCGGACTCCGAGCTTCCGCAGGAATGCCCCTATGTCCGCAGGGATTCCGGACTGACGGCCGCCGTGCCCATGGACGATTCGTTCTGTTTCTACTATAGGGAGAACATAGAATGCCTGGAGGCCTCGGGCGTCAGGGTCAAGACGTTCTCGCCAACCGACGGGGAACCGCTTCCCGATGCGGACATATACTACATCGGCGGAGGATATCCGGAGCTTCACGCAGAGGAGATCTCTTCCAACTCGGACTTCCTGGAAGGCATAAAAAACGTTTCAGAGGAAGGGAGGCCCGTCCTGGGGGAATGCGGGGGGCTGCTTACCATGTGCAGGAGCCTCAAGGACGCCGGTGGACGCCGGTTCGGGATGGCAGGCATATTCGATGCCGGTGCGGAGATGACCGGAGTACGGCACGGTCCCGCCTATGTGATGGCAAAAGCCACTCGTGAGAATCCTCTGTTCGGATCGGACGTCCGTGCCCATGAATATCATTATTCTGACGTATTTATCGAGCATGACGGCAGTTTCGGCTACAAACTTCTCCGCGGGTCGGGGATATCGGGCGGGATGGACGGCCTCGTAAGCAACAACACTCTGGGAACGTACATGCATCAGCATGCTCTTTCCTCGGCGGACTGGGCTTCCGGACTCATATCGAAGTGCGGATGATCACGCCTTTCCGATCTTCCCCATAAGTTCCTGCGATGATTCGATTTCGCTCTCTGAGATGCTCAGGTCACTTTTCAGGTTGTATCCTTTCGTCTGGCCCATGCATTCGACCTCGGCGGTTATCGTGCCGTCATCGGCCGCCTTGAAGGTGACCTTTATGGGCGTGTCGATCTCGATCCCGTCGGGCAGGTCCATCTCGAACTCCCCCACCGAATTTCCGTCGATGAGATCGGTCCTCGGCACGTTGTCGGAGCGCAGTGCGGAATCCTCGAATATCTCCACCAGAACGGAGGGCTGTCCCTCTTCGATGGGATAATAGAACTTCACACTTTCGATGGGCAGAGCTTCATTCCTGTAGATGATGTTGGAGATCATCTCTTTTCCGTTGTAATCCACCCTTACGCCGAAAGTCTTGCTCAGGACGTTTTTAACGGCGAGCTTCCGAGTATCGGTCCTGTCGACGGATTCCAGTTCTTTCGACCTAGCGAATATCGCCGCGCCTTTGGCTATAGACCTGTCGGGGTCGAACAGCCTGACCTTCGCTCCGGGATATTTCGCCGATATGCCGTTCTTGATCTGGGGCATCCTGGAGGAACCTCCGACCAGGATGATGTCGTCGATATCGTCCAGCGTGAAGGACCCGGAGGCCAGGGCCCCGTCTATGATCTCGAGGGTCCTGTTGAGCAGCGGGGCGGTGGCGCTTTCGAATTCCGCCCTCGTCACGGAATAGACGGTCTTTATCCCTCCGACGGTCAAGGTCCCTCTCGTGGACTCGGCGGTGGTGAGCCTCTTCTTTATGGATTCGGTATCGATCTCCAGCGTCACGGCCGCATCCCTGTCATCTTCTATTTCGGCCACAGAGATGCCAGACGATTGCGACACCTTGTTCTTGATCAGGGCGGCCAGAGCTCTGTCCCAGTCCTTTCCTCCGAGAAGACGCTCGCCGTCCGTGGCCACGGCCGTGAAGGAGTTTCCCTCTATCTCAAGCACCGTAACATCGAATGTCCCTCCCCCCAGGTCATAGACTATGACCCTTTTTCTGCTACCGTCGCCTCCGTAGCCAAAGGATATCGCGGCGGCTGTGGGCTCGTTGATTATCGTCACGTCGTCAAGGCCGGCGATCTTACCTGCATATTTGGTCGAATCCCTTTCGTTCTGACCGAAATATGCCGGGCATGTGATGACGGCCCTCTTGACATCGCATCCGTGGGCCTCGTTGAAGTCGTTGATCATCTTCTTCAGTATCGCGGCCGAAAGGGTGACAGGGGTGTAGATGTCGCCGTCGATGTTCACCTTGTAGTCTGTGCCGATCTGCCTTTTCACCGCAGTTATGATCCTGTTGGCCGGATACATGACGGCCATGTCCTTTGCGGGAGAGCCTATGATTATCTCGCCGTTCTCGTTGAAAAGGACCACCGAGGGAGTGGTATCCTCCTGCTCGAAGTTCTTTTCGACCACCGGGTTTCCTTCACCGTCGATATATGCGAGACACGAGTAAGTGGTACCTAGGTCGATACCGATGCAATAATCTTCCTTCATTTTTCATCCCTTCTTTTTCGTCTGTATCCGTATGTCCGTGGGTATTAATTTTTTCTTGCTGAGTATGCGGGGTCCGTTCAGAACGAAGCCTCCTTCTCGTAACATCCCAGCATCCATATCAGAGGGTCTTCGACCCTGAACGGGGATATGCCCCTGTTCAGTATGCTGCCCTCCGGGTTGCATCCCAAGGCCGAAACGGCGAAGAAGCAGTGCCTCTCGAACCCTTCGACGGTGTCTATGAAATCTCTTGATACGGCGCGGCGCAGATATTCGTTGAGCTCTGCGTCGATCTGCCTGAAATTGTCGCGGTCTATCTTCCCCCGCTCCCTCGGCATGCGGACCGAGGAGCTGGCGTCAAGCAGGACCTTCTCCTCCTCGTCGTTCTCGGGAGACTTGAGCAGGATGTCGCATTTGGTCAGAACCACCGCCAGGGGGATCGGGATCTTACCGGTCGGGGGGATTCCCATGGCAGACCTTATGAGGTCGCTCATGTCGGATACGGACCCGGCCACTTCCTGGGACGGCTCCGGTATGTTCTCGGCACGGACCCTTTTGTTAACATACGGTATCTGAAGCGGGTCGATGAGATACACTATGCCGGACGCGCTCGAAAGGAATGTTTTAAGTCCAACCCCGGTCAGATTGTCGGACGGCCCCTCTCCTGCCGTATCGAAGAATGCCAGGGTGGCGCTGTCCATCCCCTCCCTGTCGGGGAACCTCACATAATAGATCATCGGTTCCCTGAAATCCTTGATGTTCTCGTATGTTCTCGTGGGAGGTAGCTTCCTCCCGTCCTCGTAAAGACGTTTGTAATAGTATTCGCGGTACTTCAGTGTGGTGCGGTCGGACGCCGGTGCGACTATGGCATCGAACTCCGGCGCGAAAGAATTCTTCAAGTGGTTTATCAGTACGGAGATATAGTGGCTCTTTCCTGCGCCCCTGGCGCCTATAACTACGAAAATAATGTTCCTGCCCCCCTCCGCCTCCTGTGGGATGGGGCTGTGGCAGACGGGGCACAATCTTTTATGGACAGGCCTGTGGCAAATGTCGCAGACCCCTGTGGAGTTCCGTACGATATGCTGCCGGGTCCTGACCGAATCTTTTCCGTCCGGGTTTCTTCCCAGGAATGTGCTGTTCTCAACGTCGATCTCCTCGTCTTCGGATTCGGACCTGAACGCCTTTCCGTTCTCGACCTTCCCTGCATCGATCGCCTTCACGAACATCCTGGTGCACGATTGGTTCGTGCATTGGTAGTGTATCTCCGCGAGATCGATCGCGTTGAAGCAAAACGGGCAGATGTATGTGTTATCGGTCTTTTTCTGCATATCAGCCCTCCCTATACAGCGGATGGACGAACCTGAAGCTACCGTAGTCCTCGTCTTTTTCAAAGAACAGCCTCATATGCCTGATGTCGGTCCCCGGTCTCGCTTCGATCCTGAAGACAATGCGCCCTCTGCTGAGCCTCATTGGGACTTCGGACCTCCAGATGGCCTCTCCTTCGCTCTTTCTGAGAGGTATCCCTTCTTCCGTGCATACCGCCACGACCGGAGGAATGAACTCCACGTCGCTTTCCGATTCTATAGTGACCCTGATGTTGCCGTCCTTTGACCGGCCCGCTTCGGCGCTGTACCTGAGGGCTCTGCATGTCCCTGCGACTATGTCGAAGGTCATTCCGCGGGAGGTGATCTTCTTCCCCTCCGCATCGTAGACCGCGAATATGGTGACGGTCCTGCGGGGACGGCTCCCCATGGGCACTCTTATCATCCGGTCTTTAGAGTACGCATCGGCTGAAACGGTGATCCTTTCTCCGTCCAGGTCGTTGGGCCCGCCGGCCGGGTTTCCCGACTCTGTTATCACCAGGACGGCAGACTCTGCGCCCTGGGGCCACGACATGGTCAGAATGCAGTCGCTGCCCATCATGTCCCAGTTCATGTCCCTGAAGGGTTTAAGGTCCGCCACCAGCACCTCCAGGCCCCTTACGGCGTATCTTCCCACGGGTATCATCGGATACACATATTGGACGGCCCCGTCCGGCAGGGAGAAGCGTATCCTGCCCTTTCTCTTCTCTATCGGCTCGATCTTCGTCATCCATGAATCCATATCTCCGAGCTTGATCAGCAGCCCGTGCATCCTGATGCTCTTCGGTGAGGAGTAAAGCACAACGTTCTCTTCTCCCGTCCATTCTGCGGTGAACGTCCCGTCCGCTTTGTTCCAATAGACCTTCAGGTCCCTGACGGGGTCCGGAAAGACCGCCGTAGTGCCGGAGAATACAAGCCCCGGGGATCTGTCGACGCGTCCGTCGGCGGATTCATATTCGGCAACGAAAAGATAGTAATAGGTGCAGCCGCCGCATAGTCCCCTGTCTTCGATTACCGGCCCGTCGCCATGCATCTCCACCTCCTCGTCTCCCGAACCGCTTTTCCTCCAGATCCTGACCCTTTTGCAGTTCTTGGGCTTCTCGAAATACAGGCGGAGACCGTCCTCCAGGAGGTCCACGCTGATGTTCCGTGCCTCGGCGAACACGGTCGCCGGGCCGCACGAAGCGCCCTCTTCCGAAAGCACGCCCCACCGTTTCGACATGACCGTGTAGTAGTAGTCCACGCCGGGCTCGGCACTTTCATCCAAGTAGAAACAGCCGTTGACCTCCGCAATCGGCACCGTCCTCTCGTCGACCTCCGGCGGCGAGAAGCCCTCTCTGTAGATGCAGAACGTGACCCCGTTCCTTTCGCCGGGGACCGCATACCTTATCAGCACCTTTCCCTCGCTGACCTTGGCCGATGCGTCAGCCGGGGCAGGGGGGGCGTTGTTGCCCAGAAATGACAATATCATGGAATGGTCGGGGCATCTCTCGGCCGCTGCGACGCAAAGGTCTGTCCGGGAACGGGCGTCGGTCGCCCTCATCGCTTTTTCAAACAGCCTGTCCGCCTCGTGCAGGCGCTTCTCCGACTCTTTATAGAGGTTTTCGATCTCCGGGTCTTCTTCGATGAAACGCTTGTAGTGCACCAGCATGTCCCGGGTAAGGTCCACGGCCTCGCTGTATCTCTTGAGCGTGTAGGATTGTTCGATCTTCTTCTTTCCCGAGATAAGATAGCTCTTTGCCGCATCGATCTTTTTTTCAAGGTCCTCCGCCGCAGGGTATGTGGAGTATCCCTCTCTGAGGTCCTTAGCGGCATCCTCTGCCGCCGAGATGAGGCCTGCGGAAGCCAGTTCGGCAGCCCTCCTCTCTATTTCGAGGGCTTTTTCCCATCCTGCTTCGAGGTCGAACCCGCATTTCACACATGCTTTGTTGGCAGAAGATTGTTTCGTGTTGCATTTGGGACACACAGTCTTGATTAGATGTCCGCATATCGAACAGCACATCACTTCGTTCCCGGTCTCCACGAACGCTTTGCAATGGGGACACCTTATCATATGGCTGTCGGATTCTGAGAAATTGACTATGAACCTCTTTCTTATGCAGAAATCCTCCAGGACCCGTATCGCAAGGTCTACATCGACTTCGGGGTCTGTCAGGTAGATGGACATCAGTTCGTCGATGTAGGCGCGGTTCTGCGGATGGGTGTACTCGTCCTCGATTATTTCGAATATGGGGGCCAGGGCCCTCTGGCATTTGCCGTATTCCGTGAGCTCCGAAAGAAGGTCGTCGGACTTCAGCGCGAGCTTGACCGCCCTCAGGGCCTGTATGTACGGGTCCTGTTTCGGAAGCACCTCCGGACGCACGTTGTTGACCCTCTTCTCGCATTGATCGAATGCGCTTCTGATCTCTTCCGGAGGGCTGCCGTCGTCGATCCTCCCCGCTTCTATCTCGAGCATCTTGTCGGATATGAGATCGTTCAACATCTCCGATGGGGTGGAAGCACCAACCGCCGTCATCGCCTGATAGGCCGTCAGCACGGTATCCGTCGCAACGTACGAGGGGTCGTGCTCCTTCACCCCCGACAGGCTCACCAGGTCCTCGGTGCCGACCCCGTCCCATCTGAATTTTTTTATAAGGGATTCGGCGGCCCCCGATACTCTGACAGGGGTCCCGTCATGAAGTGTAACGGAATCCTTCCTGAGCCTGGAGGCCTTGGATGCGAGCAGTTTAAGCGCATCGTCCAACTCTTTCTTCCTGAGCTCCGGGTCGCTCATCACGCGACGGATGTCCGGCAACGTCTCCAGATAGCACTGGGACCTGAATCTGCGCCCGGCATCGTTCTGGCGGTCACCGCTCTCCTCGGTCCACCGTCTCTCCATTCCGTCTATGGCGGCGGAGACGGACTCGGCCGAATAACGATCCTCTTTCAAGGGATTGAGGCCCAGCAGCCAGTAGTAGTTCTCCTTTCGGGCCATGGTCATCCCCTTCTGCCGTCGCTCATACCTATTCCTCCGGAGTTCACGGCGGTGGCAATGGTCCCGAACGTATCTCCGAGCTGGTCCAAGGTCGTGAACAGCGCGTCCTCGTCGGCAGTGGCGATCTGCCGGAGGAAAGATCTATCCGCCTCGCCGAAACCGACAGCAACGGTGGTGATCCCGTCCGTCCTGCACTCCATGGCCTGGGTGACGGCCAGGTCCCTGTTGCCCCATCTGCCGTCCGTCAGCACGACTATCATGTTGTTGCCGGCCCTTCCCGTCAGCATTCTGCGGGCCTCCTTGAACGGGGAGGCGTCCGTCCCCCTGCCCGCCATCTTCACTTTGATCTCGTCTATGGACCTGGTTACAGCGTAGCGGTCGAGGGTGAGCTCTCTGATGACCAGGTTCTTGTCTCCGAAGACTATGAGCCCGAACTTCGTGTTGGAGTCCGCGACCTCGGTTATGAATCTGGATATGGCTCTCTTCGCCTTATCCAGCGGAGCATCCTTCATGCTGCGCGATATGTCTATCGCAACGATGATGTTCTTCTGCAAAGGGGCGTTAGAAGGCCTTTCGTCGGGGCGTCCGCCCATCCACGATATATCCTCCGATAGTTTTTCGGATTCGACCGTCAGTTCGCCCCCGTTCTGGAAGGCCGAGATGCATACGACCCCGTTCTCGTCGTAGTTGTACTCTATCTCGATCAAAACTCCCTCGCCGTTGTTCATTATCCCGGATATCTTCATCCTTGCGAGGACGACGCAGTCAAGGGGATGGCGCGATTCGCCCTGTAGGGTGAAAAGCTCGATGCTGTCGCTCAGGTTGCCCGGTTCGATCCTGAAGGGCTTCCTGACCGAACACGGTACGCTGGAGTTGCGCTTGATCATTATTTCGTTGATGAACTTCTTTCCGTCTTCTCTTACGGACAGGGCTCCGAGGCTGTGGGAGGCCACGTCGGTGATTCCCAGGGCGGCGTTGCCGTTCTTCCCGGAGTGATGTGCCGTGAGGGCGGCGCCCTTTGCGACGGCAAGGTCTGTGTCCGCATGCTTGATCACTTTCCTGCCGGATATGCTGGCGAGGCGGCCCGGAAGGCCCGGGAGCCTGGTAGAGCCTCCCACAAGGAGTATCTCGTCTATGTCACCCCATCTCATCCCTATGTCAGCCAGCACCCTTTCGCAGACCTCCCATGTCGAGCCGAAGAGGGGTTCGGTCATCTCGTCGAACTGGTTACGTGTAAGGGTGTAGTCGGCGGAATCGTTCCCGTATTCCAGATGGGCGCTGACGCTCTCGCTTTCCGAAAGCTCCTTTTTCAGGTCTTCGGCGGCGACTATCAGGCTGTTTTTCGCAGACACGTCGTCCCTCAGATCGATGTTGAAATCGTCCTTGAACTTCCCACACAGATACGACATTACGGCCTGGTCCCAGTCTTTTCCTCCGAGAACATGGTCACCGTCGGTCCCCAGTACGCTGATGTTCCCTCTCTCGATGCGCACGACCGTGGTGTCGAAAGTCCCTCCTCCGAGGTCGTACACCATGACGGTCTTGTTGCCTGCCTTGTTATATCCGTACGATATCGCCGCAGCCGTCGGCTCGTTGACTATCTTCTGTATTTCGATTCCGCATTTCTCGCCGGCCCTGATGGTCGCCGTCCTCTGGAGGTCGTTGAAATATGCCGGTACCGTGACCACTGCCGAGTCGATCTTCTTTCCGGTCCTCGCCTCGGCTCCGGCGATGAGGTATTTCAGCAATATGGCGGAAAGGTCCTCTGAAGAGTATCTCCTGCCGTACGCTGTCATGTAATATTGGGTGTCTCCCATGGCACGTTTGAAAGATGCCGCGACGACGCCCTCACCTCTGGACTGCATGCTTTTTGCTTTCTCGCCGACGTTGATCGTGCCGTCCGGAGAGAAGCATATGACCGAAGGGGTCAGTAGACAGCCGTTCGCGTCGGGGATGACTTCAGCATCAGAGCTGTCTTTGTCGTAAAAAGCCACTGCAGAGTAGGTCGTTCCCAGATCTATACCTACTTTCATCTGTGCATCCCGTCCCCGCGTATGCTTTTGAATAATTTAATACTTATCAGATTGTACGAAATTCGTAAAATCTCTGTCTCCGATCCGTGTCTCAGGCGGCCGAAAAAAAGTATTTACGAATTCGGCAGCAGACGGGAACGATCATAACGTCCTGCCGTAGGCCCTGGTTCCGTTGATTATCGCGATGGCCGCGACGCCTACGTCCGCGAAAATTGCAAACCACATGCCCGCCAGACCGAAGGTTGCAAATGCCAGTGCTGCGAATTTGAAGCCCAGGGAGAATACGATGTTCTGATACGCGATGCCACGCGTCCTTCTCGATATCCTGATGGCCTCCGGCAGCCTTCTGAGGGAATCGTTCATTATTACCATGTCCGCGGCCTCCACGGCACTATCGGAACCAATGCCCCCCATGGCTACCCCCACGTCCGCCCTCGCTATGGAAGGCGCGTCGTTGATCCCGTCTCCGACGTAAACGAGCGACCCTTTCCCCTCACGCATGCCCAGGTATCCCTCGAGGATGTCCAGCTTGTCCTCGGGAAGCAGGTCGCCGCGGAAGGTCTCGATCCCCACGGCCTTTGCCACCAGGCCGGCCGACGTCATGTTGTCGCCTGTGAGCATGACAACGTTCTTCACGCCGAGGTCCCTCAGTTCCCTGACGGCTTCGGCGGAATCCTCCTTCGGTTCGTCCGAGATGGATATGTGCCCGCTGTAGGTGCCGTCGATCGCGACGTGTATATTGGTAACGTCATCGTGTGTGCCGCACGGTTCTATGCCTATGTCCCGCATGAGCCTGGCATTCCCCGTGTGAACAGTGTGTCCGTTGACCTGGGTCCTTATGCCCTTTCCTGCTATGTTCACTGATTCTCCGATATCCTCAGGGTCGATAACGCGTCCGTAGCGACCTATTATCGCCGCGGATATCGGATGGTCCGAGTGATACTCTGATTTCGCGGCATACTCCAGCAGGTCGTCCTCTGTGACTCCGTGAGCATGGATGCCGCTGAAGTCGAACGATCCTTTGGTAACGGTGCCGGTTTTGTCCACTACGACCGTATCTACTAGTGCCAGCCTATCCATTACATCTCCTCCGTTGATCAGGATGCCGGACTTTGAGGCACGTCCTACCCCGCAGAAAAACGTCAGCGGCACAGATATGACAAGCGCGCACGGGCAGGAGACCACGAGGAACACCAGCGCGCGATAGACCCATACGTTGGAAGGAAGCCCGAACAAAAGCGTCGGAACGGTCGCAACTATAATTGCGGCAGCGACGACAGCGGGCGTGTAGTACTTTGCAAATGTGGTTATGAACTTCTCCGTCTTTGCTTTTCTCGACCCCGACTCCTCGACCATTGCAAGGACGCGTGCGACCGCCGAATCAGAGTATTCCCTGTCCGCCCTTATCACAAGGGTGCCGGTCATATTTATGCATCCGCTCAGGGCGGATTCCCCGGGAGCAACGTCCCTCGGCATCGACTCGCCGGTGAGCGCTTTAGTGTCCAGAGACGAAGAGCCGGACAGTATGGTTCCGTCTATCGGGATACGTTCCCCGGGAAGCACTACGAAATGTTCGCCTATCGCGATGTCCTCCGGTTTGACGTTGAGCTCATAACCGTTCCTGACCACCCTTACTGAAACAGGCTGCATCTCTACCAGTTCGGAGATGGACTTTCTTGTTTTCTGCACAGCGGCATCTTCGAACAGCTCCCCGACGCAGAAGAATAGAATTACCGCCGCACCTTCGACACTTGCACCGATGATGAAAGCGCCGGCGGAAGCGACGATGGTCAGGAAGTTCTCGTCGAGTATCATGCCGTAACGGAGGCTCTTTACCGCGGAGATGGCCACGACATAGCCTGCAATCGCATAAGCCGTTATGAGAACGGCCATCGAGGCCGTCTCCTGACCAGTGTAATGCAGCAAGGCACCGATTGCAAAGAGCAAGCCCGAAATCAGAACTTCTGCGGTTCTTCGACGCAAGTGGGTTCAACCCTTTATCAATCTGGAGTCTGGCTCTATACTTTTGACTATGATTCCGGCTTCCATCTCTATCCGGCCGATATCTGTTTCGTCGGCATCGACGATCAGCTTTTTGGACATGAATATTACGGACGCGGATCTGACGCCTTGTATTTTGGAGATCTTCCTTTCCATCTTGGCCGCGCAGTTCGCGCACCCAAGGTTCTCGATGACGAAAGCGGCCCTCATTTCTCCTCCCCCAGATGCTCGGACGCAAAGTCGATTATCGACTTGACGTGGTCGTCGCAAAGCGAGTAGTATACGAATTTTCCGTCCCTGCGGGATTTGATGAGCCTGGACCTTTTAAGTGCCTTAAGTTGATGGGAGACTGCAGAATCCGACATCATCAGAGATGCGCCGATGTCGCAAACACACATCTCGCTCACTTCCAGCGCCATCAATATCTTGACCCTTGTGCTGTCGCCGAACAGGCTGAAGAACTCGGAAAGCCTGAAAACATCCTCCTCTTTGGGTATGTTTTTTCTCACAAGTTCTACAACGTCCCGATGTGTCACGTGCACATCGCAGATATCTTGATCGTAATCTTCCATATGGTCACCCAATTGAATATATGTTCAATTGAATGAATGTTCAATTATATAAATATAAAGATAAGAGGTTTGTCGAAGACGTCAGTCCACAGCTTTCAGTCCCACGGAGCCTGCTATTATCAGCACAAGCCCCACCATCGTCGTGGCGGTGATAATGTCCAGCCCCATGATCGCCGATATTACGACCGTACCTACGATCCCGATGCCCGTCCAGACTGCGTAGGCGGTGCTAAGATTGATGCCGGTCTTTATGCTCATCGAAAGAAGGACCACGCTGATCGCCAGGAACAGCACAACGACCGCGTTCCATGTCATTACTCTGAGGCCTTGCGTAAAATCGATACATATTGCCCAGATTATCTCGCACACTGCTGAGATCAGGATGAGGGTCCAGCCCTTGTTCTTCTCGTTGGAGAATTTCATAACACCCCTCCTGTGGAGAGGCGGACGACGATTATACCGATTATTATCATGACGATGAACATTATCCTTTTGAAACTGGCGGCCTCTTTATAGAGCGTTATTCCGGCAGCGACCGTAAGAACGGAACCGATTCCGGCAAGGACCGTATAAGATATTCCTGGACCAATGTCTTCGACGGCGAGTGCGAGTAGCCAAAGACAGAGAAATATTGAAACGATGAACCAAAAGCTCCACTTCAGGTTTTTGAAATTATCAGATTTTTCTAAACATATCACCCAAACGGGCTCAAGCAGACTGGCTGCGATGAGATATATCCATGCAATATCCATGCCCTATTAAGATATCGATTAACTTTATAATTGATTCGATAATAAATTAAATAATTCTATTTTTTAGTAATTATACTAATAAGAGCATTTAAATACTGTATTTTTAAAATCGACATACGAAGTATGATGAATGTAAAACGTATTGCGCGGATATGAATTCCGAAGAAGCAGCGGAGCTTTGCCGCGAAGCTGTGATGTATATGACGGGAACAGGAGGATACGAGAGGCGTCCGGACGAAGCGGTCCGCATCTTCTCCCGGGTCGCCGACGAAGGATTCTCCCAGGGCACTTTCGGCCTTGCGGAGGTACTCATGGTCGGCTACGGGGTGGAACAGGACCAAGAGGCCGCCAAGGGCCTTTACGAGAAGGGCGCCTCCATGGGGCACGTGGAATCCAGTTTCAGATTGGGAATGATCCATACGGGCGACTATGGGTTCCCCGCGGACCCCGCGGAATCCTACAGGAATTTTCTGGTGGCGGCCGAGGCCGGAATGCTCGAGGCATACGCATACGTGGCAGAATATTCCTTCAACGGTTACGGGACCGACAGGGACATGTCGGCAGCATTCAAATGGTTCCTCCGATCGGCCGAAGCCAACGACGCGGTGTCCATGTTCAAGGCGGGATACATGTACGAAGAGGGCGTCGGAACTGAAAAGGACCAGGAAAAGGCCTCCGAATTGTTCAGAAGCTCTGCGGAAGCGGGTCTTCCGGAGGCCCAGATGAAGATGGCGGACCTTTCGTTCTCCGGCAAGGTCCCCGGAGGGGAAGAGGAGGCGTTCAAATGGTACCGGATGGCCGCAGATGCCGGCATCACCGCCGCGAAGGTCAGCATGGGAACGATGTACTACGAGGGCCGCGGTGTCCCGAAGGACATGGAGAAGGCTTACGAGATGTACTCGTGCGCCTCGGAAGACGGGGACCCCGACGCATCCTTCCTGAAAGGCAGGATGGAGATACACGGTACCGGCACCGACTGCGACCCTGAAAAGGGAATAAGGTCAATGTCCAAGGCGGCGGAGCAGGGCAGCGAGGAGGCAAAGCAACTGCTGGAACAGCTTCGCAGAGCTCAGAACACCCAGTTCGTCCGCTTCGACGGGGACGGGGAATGATCAATCTTCGCAGTACTGGAAATCAGACTTGGAGGCGCCGCAGTCGGGACAGACCCAGTCATCTGGCAGCTCGCCGAAGGGAACACCCTCCTTCTCTTCGTCATATATGTAACCGCATAGAAGGCACTCGTACTTCATGACCAGTCCGATGAGTTATCACTTTATTTATTTTTAGTATCCTTGGGGCCCATAATCGGGTCAGGTGCGCAGGGAAGGGTCGCGGTCGACCTTCTCCGCATCTGAAACTTCGGACGGGTCGACGTCCGAATATCTGATATCCGAATCCTTTACGACGAATGAAAGCAGCACGGCCACCGCGGATATGGCTATGGCCAACAGCAGGGCGGCAGAGTATCCGCTGGTGAACTCGGGTATGCTCAGCATCGAGAAGCTCGTCCCCGGGGCCCCGGACATGATGGAGAAGAAAGCCGCGAAAAGGGCAGTCCCCAGACCGCAACCCAGATAGATGAACATGGACATGACGGACGAGGCCATCCCCTCATTTCCTCTGGGTGCGTGCTCTACCACGCGCCCCGCCATCGGCCCTCCGGCGAGGCCCCATGATACCCCCATGAGGACGACCACCGGCACCAGCATCCAAAGTCCGAAGTCCATGTTCATGAGCCACAGCAGCACGTTGAACCCCAGAAGGCACAGGGATGCCCAAACGGCGAACCATCTTCTCCCCTTCCGGTCGGACAACCTGCCGAGGGGAAGGCATATAACGGCGGTGATTGCCGAAGGGATCAGCAGATAAAGCCCGGTCTGGCTGGGAGAGAAACCGAGGCTCAGGTCCATGTAGAAAGGGATCAGATAGAATATCCCCATGTATGCAAGGTTGTAGAGCAGGAACGCCAGGATCATCAGGTTGAAAGCCCCGGCCTTGAATATCCTGACGTCGATGAGGGGCAGGTGGAACTTCAACTCCCTAAGGGCGAACAGTGCCAGCAAGATCAGGCACGCTGCCATGGAAGCGGCGAAATGCAATCCGGCGGTGGGATCCGCGCTTATCTCCAGGCCATATATGGCCGCCGCTATGGAGCCGAACAGCAATGCAGTCCCCGGGAAATCCAAGGATCTTTTCTCCGTGGGGCCGTCTTTGGGCATGGCGTACATCGCAATCGCTATCGCCGCTATGCCGATGGGGATGTTTATCAGGAATATCCAGTGCCATGAAAGCAGGTCCGTGACTATCCCTCCCATCGCGGGACCTATGGTGTATCCCAGCGCGCTGCCGAGAGTGGTCACGCTCAGGGCGAGGCCCAGCTTGCTTCTTGAGACGTACTTCACACATATCATCGGTGAGGCCGCGGCCATCATGGCTCCCCCTATGCCCTGGACGACCCTGGAGACCAGCAGCATGCCCAGCGAGTCCGAGATTCCGCAGAAAAGCGACGCCAGGGTGAATATTGCGAAACCGGACACGAAGACCTTCCGTATCGCCCCGCGGTCGGCTATCCTCCCGAAGAACAGGATCAGGCCAGCCAGCATCATGAAGTACACAACGGTGACCCAGGATGCGGAAGCGGTGTCCGTTCCGAGGCTGGTTGCGATGGACGGCAGAGCTACGTATACGACGCTTCCGTCCATGCCGTCCATGAGCACGGCTACCGCCACCGCAAGAAGCAGCAGTTTCTCAGATCGCACACGCGGATCGCCCATGGAGGTCCGAAAGCGAGGTCGCGTTTATTATAATGATTGGTCCAGGTCCAGAAGTCCTGTAAGATCGGAGATGATGCGGTCCGCTTCGATCTCCCCGCCGACCCCGTGGCGGTCGACCAAAATCTTGCCGATCCCCGCGCGTTCGGCCGCCGTGATGTCGTCCGGGCTGTCCCCGATGTAGACGCATTCCGAAGGCCGGGCGCCGAGATTTCTGATGCAGAAATTGATCGGATACGGGTCGGGCTTCGGGAGCAGCGAGTTCTCGTACCCTATAACCGTGCCGAAGTGCCCTCTGAGCCCGTTGTTCTCAAGAATGTCGTAAATGTACGATTCATAGGACCCGGAAACGATGGCCATCCTCTTTCCCGAGTCTGCCAGTTTTTCAATGCACTCCGCGGTTTCCGGGAAAGGCACGGCGGTGTTGACGACAGAGTTCTCGGCCTCTTTCATGAACTCTGCCACGAACTCCCGGTACTTGCACGGGCAGCCTGGATAATGTTTTTCAAAGATCGCATGAAGTGGTGTCCTGATATACTGATAATATTTCGAAGGGTCGTAGGCCATCCCGAATATCCTGAAGGCCTTTCTGTAGCACGCCTCGTACCCGCCGCGAGTGTCGAAGAGAGTGTTATCGAAATCGAATATGTATGTGCTGTATCTCAAAACAGTTCCCTCAAGCCCTCTATGCGGTATGTGCATCTGCAGTCCTCGCCCAGGCCGTTGCGGTCCACAAGGGCCCCGTCTATCCCGAAGGCCTCCGCGGCCATCATATCGGTCTCCCCGTCTCCCACGAAGAGCACCTCGTCCTTGCGTATGTCGTAATGGGCCATGCAGACCTTCAGGCATTCCGGGTCGGGCTTCTGCTTCGTAACGTCGTCATACCCGACCACGCGGTCGATGTACTGTATGAGCCTGTGAATCGTCAGGACGTTCTTCGCCCTTTTGCTGGAGCTGCGGGTGGCTATGCATATCGGGAGGCCCTCGTCGGCGATCCTCTGCAAAGCGTACCTGGTCTCGGGAAACGGGAAACTGTTGGGGTCGAGCGAAACGCGGTATTCGTCGAACATGACCTCTTCGAACGTCTTGTAATCTATCTCAGGAGACTCGAACCTGCTGTACGTTGCGTACAGAGGCTCCCGGGTGAACCCCGGAAGACAAGACTCGTCGTACAGGAAGCCCAGTTTGTCGAGGGCCTTCCTGTAGCATACTATGAGTCCGTTGGTGGAATCCACGAGGGTGCCGTCGAGGTCGAAGATGTAAAGCGAATATCCCTTCATTTTCGATAGGGACGGCTTAGCCGATATTCAGTTTTTCCTACAGGTCTAGCCTTGCGGGAGCATCACCGTATCCGGGGCGCGGCGGCCCGAGGGCGCCGCGTCGGGATCACTGGCCCCTTTCCGCCATCCTCGTTCCGCGGAGGGAGAGCTCTTCTTTGCTTATTCCGACCATCGCCTCGCCGATGTCATAAGACACTTCCGCTATGATTTCGGGTTTGTCATAGTCGGCCACGGCCTTCACGATGGCAGAGGCGCGTTTCGCCGGGTCTCCGGACCTGAATATCCCGGACCCCACGAAGACGCCGTCGGAACCGAGCTGCATCATCAGGGCGGCGTCGGAAGGTGTCGCCACTCCGCCGGCGGCGAAATTCACTACGGGCAGCTTCCCGTTCTCGTGCACGTACTTTACCAGGTCCAACGGGACCTGCATGTCTTTCGCGGCCTCGTAAAGCTCGTCGTCCAGTATCGACCTGATGTAGCGTATCTCCGAATTGATCATGCGCATGTGGCTGACCGCCTGGACTATGTCCCCCGTCCCGGCTTCGCCTTTTGTGCGTATCATCGCGGCCCCCTCGGCTATCCTCCTCAGCGCTTCCCCGAGGTCCCTTGCGCCGCAGACGAACGGAGCGTCGAAAGCGAACTTGTCGATGTGGTAGACGTCGTCGGCAGGCGAGAGCACCTCGCTTTCGTCGATACAGTCGATGCCTATCGCCTGAAGTACCTGGGCCTCGACGAAGTGTCCTATGCGGCATTTCGCCATCACAGGTATGGAAACGGCCTCCTGGATGGACTTTATCATCTTCGGATCGCTCATTCTCGACACTCCGCCTTCGGCGCGGATGTCCGCCGGTACGCGTTCCAAGGCCATGACCGCGCAGGCGCCTGCTTTCTCGGCGATCTTCGCCTGTTCGGGAGTGGTGACGTCCATTATCACTCCGCCGGCCAGTTTCCTTGCGAATCCTATGTTGATCTCGTACCTCTCATTGTCCATGAAATCACCTTTTTCCATTTTGGCATTTCCCCATTAGTAGAAGGTATACTTAATATCATCTAAGAACATAATTGTACATTTATCACCTCGATTTTCTAAACAAGCCGCCGACCGACGGCCTTCTTGGGCATACTGCGGCGCACCCGGTCCCCGATCGTCCTGGCGTCCGCGCATGTTTATTAACGACAGACCCGCTTCGACTCGTATCATGAAGACCGATATCGAGATCGCATACGAGGCTGAAGCGGAACCGATCACGGATATAGCATCAAAACTCGGACTCGGCTACGAGGAAATAAGTCCTTACGGCAGATACATGGCGAAGGTGCCTCTGGACGTTCTGAAGCGTTTTGAAAGGAACGAAAACGGCAAGCTGATAATGGTCACTGCCGTAACGCCCACTCCCGCCGGGGAAGGAAAGACCGTCACGACCATCGGGCTGATACAGGGTCTCGGGAAGATAGGTAAAAAAGTGGTCGGTGCCCTTAGGGAACCGTCGCTTGGCCCGGTGTTCGGCATCAAAGGCGGCGCCACCGGAGGAGGGAAGTCCCAGGTCTATCCTATGTGGAACATAGACCTTCACTTTACGGGAGATATCCATGCCGTTTCCGCGGCGCACAATCTTCTTTCTGCCGTTGTCGAGAATCATCTTGTAAAGGGCAACGATCTTAACATCGACCCTACAAGGGTGGTTCTGAAAAAGGCCATGGACATGAACGCAAGGGAGCTCAGAAACGTCATTGTCGGCCTGGGCGGCCGTACCGTCGGAGGGATCCCCCACGAGAGCGGTTTCCTGATAACATCCGCTTCCGAGATCTCAGCGATACTGGCGCTGTCCACCGGATACGAAGACCTCCGTGCAAGGCTCGAGAGGATCGTGGTGGCGTACAACATGGACGGGGAGCCGGTGACGGCAGGGAGCCTCGGATGCGTCGGAGGCATGATGGTCCTGCTGAAGGACGCAATATGTCCCAACCTGGTGCAGACCCTTGAGGGCGAGCCCGTGTTCGTCCACGGGTTCCCGTTCGCGAACATCGCCCATGGCGCCAACAGCATATTGGCCACCCGGTCGGCCCTGAAGATGGGAGAATATGTGGTGACCGAGGCGGGATTCGCTTCCGATTTGGGAGGGGAGAAGTTCATGGACATCGTGTGCAGGCAGTCCGGGCTGTCCCCCGATTGTGTGGTCATTGTAGCCTCGGTACGTGCGCTCATGATGCATGGGGGCGCAGATCTGAAGGACGAGGGGACCATGACGCTGGAAAGCCTGAAAAAGGGGCTGATCAACCTGGACAGGCACATAGAGAACATGAAACTCTATGGCGTTCCGTTGGTGGTGAGCATCAACAGGTTTGAATCGGACACCGAAGAACAGGCTGAAATTATAGGTGCCAGATGTAAAGAGCTTGGGGTCAGGTGCGTCCAATCCGAGGCATTCCTGAAGGGAGGAGAGGGGGCAGTGGACCTTGCCGAGGCGGTCGTCGAGCAGTGCGGCAGGTCCAAGGACTTTAATTTCCTGTACAAGGAGGATGCGTCTCTAAAATCTAAGATAGAGACCATAGCGACCAGGATATACGGCGCCGGCACGGTGTCGTACTCGGCCGCCGCCGACAAGGCCCTTTCCGAGCTCGAGAAACGCGGTTTCGGGAAACTGCCGGTCTGCATAGCTAAGACACAGGCGTCCGTGACAGACAACGCGAAGATCAAAGGTGCGCCCAGGGGCTGGGACCTCAACGTCAGGGAGGTCCAGCTATCTGCAGGTGCCGGGTTCGTGGTCCCGGTATGCGGTTCGATGACCCTTATGCCGGGCCTACCCTCGGTACCGGCCGCGATGCGAATGGACCTTATGCCGGACGGAAAGATAGCGGGTCTGAAGTAAAGGTCATCTCCCGTCGGCCATGTCGTACCAGCGGTCCGCCTCGTCACGATCGACCTGGACCCCGTCACCGGCGGTGTACATGTTCCCCAGAAGTATCTGTGCGCCTTTGTTGCCGTTCATAGCCGCAGACACGAGCCAATCTACGGCGGTGCTGACGTCCTTCCTGACCCCGCAGCCGGTCTTGTAGAACTGACCCAGCACGAACTGTGCTTCCGCATGTCCGCGCTTTGCGGCCATGGAGACCCATTTTGCGGACTCTTCCAGGTTCCTCGGGACGGTATCTCCTTCAAAATAGATGAGCCCGAGCGAATATTGGGCCCGGGCATCACCATCTTCGGCCGGAAGCGAAAACAGCTCTGCAGCCCTCCCTATGTCCTTGGTCACTCCGTATCCCCGGAAGTACATCTTGCCAAGATAGTACATCGCGCTCCGGCTACCGCTCTCCGCCGCACGGGAGAACCACTCGGCCGCGGCAGAAAGGTCCCTCGTAACACCCTGACCGCGGGCATACATAAGGCCCATGCAGAATTTTCCATCCTCGGAACCGCTTTTGGCGGCATCGACGACCACGGAATAGGCGAGCGCATAGTCCTTCTCGGACCTGCCCCTAAGCACTGCCTTGGCCCACTCGAGAGACTCTCTTGGCTCATCGCTTGGACCGGACCGGATATCGCCCATATGGAATGTACAGCGCGGTTTCGGATATATTCTTTACTTTAACAAAAACCCAGTCGGTCGTCGAATATGCTCTGCGAAAGGAATAAAGGCAACATCAATAATCGGTGTGATATGTCAGGGAAGACCGGAGACCGCCTCTCGGCGGAAAACATCGCGCTCCGATATATGGATGTTGGGAGCAGAGAATACGACCTCGGAAGGGCCTGCTCCATGCTTGAGGACCTTTCTTCCGCCGGCGATCCGGAAGCAGGATATCTCTATTCTTTATTTCTTTATACTGGCACATCAGTTAACGAGGATAGGTGGGCCGCCATGGAGCTCATGTCGGTGTCCGCGGCCTCCGGCGATGAACGGGCGGCAAGGACCCTTTCCGAGATAGGGGATGGAGGCAACGAGGCGATCGATTCCCTTGTAAGGCTGAAATTCAGGGGCGAACAACGGGATACCGTGGCGTGCGCAAAACTTTTTGAAATATACGATAACGGCAAGAGGTGTGTCAAGAAGGACCATTCCGAGGCGGTACGCTGGTACACGGTGAACGCGGTGAAGGGCGACGCCGAGGCCCAGAACAAGATCGGATTCATGTATCTGATGGGAAAAGGGGTTCCGAAGGACAGGGAGAAGGCTAAATACTGGCTCATGTCCGCCGCAGAAGCCGGCAGCTCCGAAGCGATGTTCCACATCGCCGATGCATACTACCGCGGGATAAACGGCGTCAGACAGGATCCCAAAGAGGCGCTTAAATGGTACGAATCCGCGGCCGCCGCCGGCCATCCGGAGGCCCAGCACGATCTGGCAGGGCTGTACCTTTCGAACAGACGTCCCGATTTCAAAAAGGCCGCGATGTTATTCGCAAAGGCAGCGGACCAGGGAGAGACGGACTCGATGTACCAGCTCGGAATGCTTTATGCCTTCGGGCAGGGCGTAACTAGGGACCCTGCTAAGGCCGCTGCCCTGCTGACCGAGGCGTGTGTGAAGGGCCATTCCCAAGCCATGCTGGACTATGCGAATATGCGTTTCGAGGGACAGGTGTTGGAGAAGGACCTTGCCGCCGCCGCCAAATGGTTCGGCATAGCATCCGAACAGTTCAATGCCACAGCGGAATACTGCCTAGCATGCATGTACGGGAACGGCACGTATTTCGAGAAGGACGACGAGAAGGCGGTTCAGCTGTTCACGGATGCGGCCGAGGCGGGAGAACCCAATTCCCAATACGCCCTCGCATGCTTCTGCTACGAGGGAAGAGGGGTCCCGAAGGACGAGAAGAGGGCGGCGATGTGGTTCTGTGCGGCGGCGGAGCAGGGCCATCCTGCGGCGAAGGCGTTCTATGGAATGATGACGGTCACGGGAGTCGGCACCGAAGCGGATGTGGAATCCGGACTGGCTCTTATAAAAGAGGTCGCCGATGCAGGATTCTCCGACGGCCAGTTCTACCTGGGCAGGCTTTATTTGGAGGGGAAGCACGTCAAGAAGAATCTTACGCTTGCGAAAAAATATCTTAAGCTTGCGGCGAAACAGGGAGATCCTGACGCTTCAGCGCTGCTAGGACAGCTACGGGCTTGAACATCCATTGTTTCCTCTGTCCATCCTTGATGAAAACTAATTAAATCAATGGGTAGGTTAAGGGGGTGTGAAAGATCCAATCCTTAGGGATGCGAGCGACGGAGACCCCTATGCATGTCTGGGTGTCGCATACATGTATCACTACGGCAAAGGTCTGGATCAGAACCTTGACCAGGCTATAATGTGGTACCTCCGCGCTGCCGAGTCGGGTTGCACGAGGGCCGAGTGGGAGATAGCGAAGATGTACCGCGACGGTATAATCTTCGACCAGGACATATATCAGTATCTCAGGCACCTGCGCAACGCATCCGAGATGGGGAACCCGGAGGCCCAGTACACGTTGGCCATCGAATACATCAAAGGTATATTGGTGTCCCCTGACCACAATGAGGCCTTCAAGTGGATGTCCATGTCAGCGAAGCAAGGCGTCCCCATGGCCCAGTTTTACTTGGGATACATGTATGGTCACGGGATCGGCACCGATAGGAGCCGCACCGAGGCGGAGCTGTGGTACTCTTCGACCGCCATAACGGGCAATGCCGACATGTTCATGGAAATAGGGCTTCAATACGAGTTTGGAATAAACGGTATAGTCCACAACGAGGTCGAGGCAAAAAGGTGGTACAGGAACGGCGCGGAGATGGGGCATGCGGGATGCCTCCTCTGCCTGAACCTCGTCATCCTCAGTCTACAGGGAGAGAAGAAGGACACCTTCGAGGTCAGGATGAAGAAGCTCAGGAGCACCGACGCCGCCATAGAGCGCGACACCAGGGATTCCGCTTACGTTCTCGCCAACAGATGTCTCGACGAGGGCGACTACAAGAGCTCCTTCATCCATTTCGAGAAGGCTGCCGAACTGGGCAGTCCCGACGCGATGTTCTTTCTATCGCTGATGTACCGAGAAGGGATGCATGTCAGGCGCAACATGCAGAGATCGCTATCAATGCTCACAAGGGCCGCCGATGCCGGGTCCGCCGATGCCCAGTTCATGCTTGGCCGCCTTTATGATGTCGGAGGAGGCCTCGCGGAGAGCGAGGTGGATGCCATCAAATATTACACAATGGCCGCGGCGGGCGGATATCTCGCGGCCCTTTACTATCTGGGTATGTTCATGGAGCACCCCGAACTTCACGTCAGAAGGTCTGTGGGAAGGTACAGGTGAGGCCGTGGGCTTCAAAGAACAGCTCGAAGCGGCCAAGGCCGGGGACCAGAACGCACAGACGGCGCTGGGATATCTTTTCTTCACCGGGAACGGCGTCGTACGAGACCGGCGCGAGGCCGCTAGATGGTTCGGCCTGGCGGCGGACCAGGGGAATGCGGAGGCGATCTGCAATTTGGGATATATGAGGGTCCACGGCGAGGGTCTTTCATGCAATTTCGAAAAAGGCTTCGAACTATACAGGAAGTCTGCCGAGATGGGGTATCCCAGAGCTATGTTCAACTTGGCCGATCTTTATTCCGACGGGCGAGGCACCGAACAGGATTGGGGCCTTGCCCGATACTGGTACGAACGGGCGGCGGCCCACGGTTCGATCCCGGCATATTACAGGCTCGGCGTCATTTACGAGATGGGAAGGGGGGTCGGCATAGATTACGTCATTTCCTCGTAGATCTACCGTACCTGTTTATCGGAAGAGTATGCCAAGGCGGGATACCGTCTGGGGCTAATGCAGCTTGAAGGCAAAGGCATGGCAAAAAATCCCGATGCCGCCGCAAAAACACTGCTGAAGGCGGCGGAACTTCTATCAGAAGAAGCAATGTGCCAGCTCGGAAAGATGTCTCTTTCGGGAGAAGGCATGGCAAAGAGCATAAGGAACGCCAAGAAATGGTTCTTGAAGGCGGCCGCAAGAGGCAGCGAGGAAGCGAAAGCGATTTTAGCATCCGACGCCCTTGACGTGTAATGACCGCCGTCAAGGAAGGACTACTCTACACCAAGGAAGGAACTTGGGTCGAAATGGCCGGAATCAGGGCCAGGATCGGATTGTCGGACCGCGCCCAGGAAGAGCTGGGAGAGGTGATCTACGTGCAGCCACCTGTCGTGGGAAGGCAAATAGCCAGGAACGAAGAGATAGGTGCCATTGAAAGTTTCAAGGCCATCGCACCCGTGATATCGCCACTGTCGGGCAGGGTGCTTTCCGTCAATATGGCGCTGGAGGAAGACCCCTCGCTTATGAACACGTCTCCGTATTCCGACGGATGGCTGGCCGATATAGAGATGGAAAACGAAGATGAACTAGGCAAGATGCTCAGCGCCGAAGAATATAGACACATTTAAAATGTGTAAATATGTACACTATTAACCTAAAATAATCATTAGTATTATATTCTCGTTCAGTGTTCAGCGCGTATTATCATGATGATGAACGAGTACCAGCTTGAAACTATAAGGCGCCGTCTTTCGACCATCAAAAAAGACAGCCCGTTCTACGGTAGAAAGTTCGCAGATGTCGAGCTATCGGAGGTCGTCGACCAGGAAAGCTTCGAAAAGCTGCCATTTACGGACAAGGCCGATCTCAGGGAATGCTACCCTCTCGGTCTGGCCGCCGTGCCCGAAAAGGACATTGTCAGGATACATTCCTCCTCCGGGACCACCGGGACCCCTGTGATCATCCCATACACACAGAATGACATCGACGATTGGTCAATAATGTTCGAGCGTTGCTACAGGATGGCCGGACTCACGGAGGACGACCGTATACAGATAACCCCCGGATACGGGCTTTGGACTGCCGGGATAGGTTTCCAGAGCGGATCCGAGAGGCTCGGTGCGATGACCCTGCCCATGGGCCCCGGGAACACCGAGAAGCAGATACAGTTCATGACGGACTTCCACTCCACGGCATTATGTGCCACATCCTCCTACGCTCTCCTTCTTTCGGAGGAGATAAAGAAGCGCGGGATAAAAGAGAAGCTTTCTCTCAGAAAGGGGATAATAGGCTCCGAGAGGTGGGGAGATAAGATGCGCAACAGGATCGCGGCCGATCTCGGTGTAAAGCTCTATGATATATACGGGCTCACCGAGATATACGGCCCTGGCATAGGGATCAGTTGCGATTACGCAAACGGGATCCACCTCTGGGACGATTACATATATTTCGAGATAATCGATCCAAAGACAGGGAAGAACCTTCCCGACGGAGAGGTCGGGGAACTTGTGATAACCACTCTCCTCAAGGAAGGTGCGCCGCTGATAAGATACAGGACACACGATCTGACACGCATCATATCCGGTAACTGCCCCTGCGGTTCGAGGTTCCCCCGCATCGATATAATAACGGGACGCACGGACGACATGGTCAAGGTGAAAGGGGTGAACATGTTCCCCGCCCAGTTCGAAGAGGTCCTCAGCGAGACGGACGGACCCGAGTCGGAGTACCAGGTGATGATCGACCATCTGGAGGGCAAAGACATCCTGACCCTTTACTTCGAAACGCTGGTGCCGGAATCCGAACGGGACGCTCTCGAAAAAGAGGTCCAGGAACGTTTCAGGGCCAAAGTGGGCGCTACGATAAACCCCAAGGCCGTGAACGTAGGGGACCTGCCTCGCAGCGAGAAGAAGACCAGCCGCATATTCGATAACAGATATTAAAGTGCCAGTTATCGAATTTAACGCTTCGAGCCACCGATCATCACCAGGTATGCGAGCAACGCTTCGAGCTGTATCCTTTCGTTGCTCCCCTCGACGATGCGGAACTCTATCTCGCCGGTCTTGTCCACGAGACGGACCTTCTCCGAGTCGGAGATGCTCAGCTCGAAGAACATGGAATGTATCTGGCGAACGATGTCCTGCCCGGAGAGCCCGAAGTTTATCATGGTCTGGTCCAGCATGTCCCTGGCAAGGACGAAGTTGCCGGCAAGCGCGGCCTCCAGTATCTTCTTGACCTCGTCCGGATTGGCTATCCCTGTAGTCTGGTATATCGTATCGATGTCGATGGGCTTCCCAAGTGATGCGGCGACCTGAAGCGAGTTGACCGCACGCCTCATGTCTCCCCTGGCCACGTGTACCAGCCCCTGAAGCGCGTCATCCTGGATCTTGATGCCCTCTTTGTCGACGATCATCTTCAGATATTCCTCCACGTCCTCTTTGGTGAGCGGCCTGAAACGGAACACTGCGCATCTGGACTGTATTGGGTCGATTATTTTTGACGAGTAGTTGCACGAAAGTACAAAACGGCATATCCTGGAGTATTTCTCCATGGTCCTTCTCAGGGCGGACTGGGCGTCGTTGGTCAGGGCATCGGCTTCGTCCATGAATATGATCTTGAAGTCCGCTCCACCGAGGGGAGAAGTCCTTGCGAATTCTTTGATCTTGCCCCTCACCACGTCGATGCCTCTCTCGTCCGAGGCGTTGAGCTCGATAAAGTTGCCTTTCCACTGGTCTCCGAACATCTCCCTCGCGAGAGCCAGGGCGCAGGTCGTCTTGCCCGTGCCCGCCGGGCCGGTGAACATGAGGTGAGGCATGTTCCTGGACGCGACATAGGAAGAAAGCCTCTCGGTGACGTTCCCCTGACCTACAACATCATTCAGGACCTTCGGCCTGTACTTCTCCGTCCAGATCTCATTCATTTTATCAACGGTCAATCTGTTCATTCTATGATAAATTTATCCCGGGTTTTTCATTTGGCGTATATATCAGTTTTGAAACGGGTAAGAATAGATTATACGTCTGTTTCACATTCGGGACCACATGAAGATATATGAGGCCTACAAACTGGCTATCGAGACCGGCAGAAAGAATGATCCGCGCCCCGAGGCCGAGGTGGAGATCGCCATCAATGAGGAGAAGGCCAAATTCGAGTCCCTATCGAATGAGAAAAAGCAGCTGTACGACCCTGAGAGGCTTTGGAATCCCTATGCGGATTCCAGGTTCTCGGCGATGATCGAGGAATCGAAGGAACTGGAGGCCGAGAGGTTCATGTGGGGGATCGACATAGGCACGGGGGAGATGCTTCTGGCCGACAGGCTCAGGGAGAAGGGGCAGACGGTATCGGCTGTAGTGGCCCACCACCCGACCGGCATGTCCAAGGTCCCGTTCCCCGAGGTCATGCGCATGCAGACCGACATGTACGCCTCCGAAGGAGTGCCGATCAATGTCTGCGAATCTCTTATGAAGCCCAGGATGGACGAGGTTCTCAGGAACGTTATGAGCTCGAACTTCAACCAGTCCTCCGATGCGGCCACGCTTCTGGGGATACCTCTGTTCAACATCCATTCTCCTGCGGACAACATGGTTCAGCAGTACATGGACAGGTTGCTGGAGGAGCTCCGGCCCAGGTCCCTGGGCGATATAATCGACAGGCTGTACAAGGAACCGGAGATAATGCAGGCGGCCAAGTACAACAACCCCCCGTCGATAATAGTGGGGAGCAGGGAGAACAGGTGCGGGAAGGCCGTCGCCAAGATGACGGGCGGGACTTCAGGACCCAAGGAGATATACGAGAAATTCTCCCAGGCCGGCGTGGGCACGGTGGTAGGGATGCACTTCCCGGAGAACCATATCGAGGAGGCCAGGAAGGCCGGTATAAATCTCGTGGTCTCCGGCCACATGGCATCCGATTCGATAGGCATCAATCTGATTTGCGATATCTGGGAGGAGAAAGGCATCGAGGTCTTCGGATGCTCGGGCCTCATCCGGCACAGCAGGAACTGAAATGTTCGACAAGGCCTCTGCCGTCATCCGTGATATGGCAAAGCTCTCTTTCGACTACGTGCCGGAAAAGCTGGTCCACAGGGAGGGACAGATGTCCCGTCTGGAGATGTATTTCCGTCCCCTCGCCGAGAGCGGAAGGTCTTGCTATGCGTTCCTGACGGGCAACGTCGGTACCGGGAAAACGGCGACCGCAAGGCGTTTCTGCGAGGATATGGCAAAGCACTGCGCGAGGTACGGAAGGCCGATCGATACGATATTCGTTAACTGCAGGAGCCGCAACACGGAGGCCGGGGTCATACTCGAGCTCATCAGGCATTTCGACAAGGGCTTTCCCGAAAGGGGCTTTTCGCCGGACGAGATGATGAGGTCCTTCACTGTGCATGTCGAATCCGGGGGCATCCCCGTGGTTATAGTGCTGGACGAAGTCGATGTTCTTCTGAAGAAGAGCAGTGTCGACCTGATCTATCAGCTTACACGTTTTTCCGAAGGTGTAAGAGGCAAGGCCGGAGTATCTCTGATATTGATATCGCAGCATATGATCTATGGGATGCTCGATGAAGCGTCCATGTCTACATTCGGCAGGGGGAACGCCGTTACTTTCGATAAATACACCAGGGACGAGCTTTATTCCATCGCCAGGGCCAGGGCGGAAGAGTCTCTGATCGGGGGAAGATACTCCGATGACGTGATCGAGCTCATCGCCGACGTCTCCTCGGAGTTCGGGGATGCAAGGTTCGCCATCGAACTTCTCAGAGATTCGGCCGTAATAGCGGAGGGGCATCCGGAGGGGTCGATAGACACGGAGGACGTAAGAGAGGCGAAGGCAAACATAAACAGCGTGGTCACCGAAAGCAAACTTACGGGCCTTGACCTGAACAGGAAGCTTGCCCTGTTGGCCATCGCAAGGGCCATGAAGAGTAATCTCTACATCAGCATCACCGCCGCCGAGAAAACGTATGCGGTAGTGTGCGAAGAGTACGGCCAGGAGCCCAGAAGACATACTCAGTTCTGGACCTACGTACAGGATATGGACAGGCAGAACCTTCTGGAAACGGTGGTAAGAAGCGAGAAGGAAGGCGGCCGCTCCACATATATATCGCTGCCGGACATACCATCTAAGGTCCTTGCGAAGAAGCTCGAGGCCATGTTGGACGGAAGGGCGGTCGCATCCGCGGACGAGACATGATATCATGAAATGCGACATTTGCTCCTCGGAAGCCGTGACGTTCGTCGCATACAACGGCTCTCACCTATGTGGCGAGCACTTCATGAAGTATGTGGAGAAGAGGGTGAAGAAGGAGGTCCGCAAGCAGATCGACGTTCATTCTGGAGACAAGATCGCAGTCGCAGTGTCCGGAGGGAAGGACAGCATGGTCACGCTGCATATTCTGAACGCGGTTTTCGGCCACCGTCCGGACGTCGGACTGCACGTTATAACCATTGATGAGGGGATAGACGGCTACCGCCCGCCAAGCGTGGACATAGTGAAGGAGTACTGCGCGGCCAGGGACCTTCCTATGAGCATACGCTCGTTCTCGGAGATGGACCTGACCATGGATTCGATCTCTTCCGTCACGGGGGAGAACAGCCCTTGCACGTACTGCGGCGTGTTCCGCCGCAAGCTGATGAACGATGAGGCCAGGAGGACAGGGGCCAGGTTCCTGGCCACGGGGCACAACCTCGACGACATGGCCCAGTCGATCATGATGGACTTCGTCCGCGGCGACGTCGAGCGCCTTGCGAGGCTGGGGCCCCACGAAAGAGTGAGGCAGGGGCTGATCCCCAGATTCCATCCCCTGAGGACGATACCGGAAAGCGAATCCCTTCTCTATGCCATAGTCGCCGGCATACCCTTCTGGGACGGGGAATGCCCGTACTGGAAGGAGGCACTGAGGAATCAGTATCGGGATGCCATAGACCTTCTGGACTACAGGACGCCCGGTATCAAGTTCAGTATACTCGCCTCATACGACGAGATAAAGCCGATGCTGTACGGGAAGTACCAGTCCGGGGAGCTCAACACGTGCGCCTGCGGAGAGCCATGCATCGGCAGGGAATGCAAGGCATGCGATTACGAAAGATCTCTGAAAAAACGTATCTCTGACCTGAACTTACGATGACCGCACAAGTGGGCCGCACAGGCGCCTCAGATGTCTTTGAAGGGGACGAGGTCGCAGCATCCGCACCTGTTGCACATAGTGAGGCATCTGGCCGAGGACAGTCCGTGTCTTTCCATGATCTTCCTCTGTTCCGATACCAGGAACACGGAGCGCAGGGGAGTTACGGGCGAAGTCCTGCCTATTGCCGATTCCAGGCTCTCGCGGCTCAGCTCTCCGACCCTCAGGGCCCTGAGTATAGGTATCACGCCCTTGGAGCACAGTGTCTCGACCATCGAAAGAACCTCTTCGTCGGTCTCGCCCATTCCATATATCATGTTTGACTGCACGTTGCCCCTTCCGAACACCTTGACCGAATCCCCGAGACGGTCCAGTATCCCGTCGTATTCCAGTTCGGGGCACACCTTCGCGAATATCTCCCGGCTTGGAGACTCGATGTTCAGTTTTATTTCTGCCGCGCCCGCTTCCTTGAGTCTGATTATGTCCTCCTCGGACGAAACGTAAGGCTCGACGCCTATCGGTATGCCGGGGAATTCCGTGTTCAACGCCTTGATGCAGGTGACGAATCTGTCAACCGTCTCTCGGGGGCTCCCGACGACCCCGCTGGTCAGAGATATGGCGTTGACCGTCAGGCCGTCGTCCAGAGCCTTCCGGACCATCGACACGATCTTCCCCTCGGTCAGGTTCTTCGTCGCATCGTTGCCGAGCCTGGGAGAGGCACAGAACGCGCAGTGATATATGCAGCGCTGATCCAGGTTGAAGAAAGCCTGTTCCGGGCTGTGGTAGACCACCGGTTCGACCGTCACCCTTTCGAGGAAAGGATCTCCTCCCTTCGTCAGGGAGAGGGTCCCGTCGCGGTCATGGAGTTCGAAATCGCCTGAATCGTACCTTACCGCCTTTTTCACCCTGGTCCCCTCGAATGAGAAGACCGCTCCGGCGGAGCCCGCACCGGGGCCCGCGGTAGAACGCGAAAGCCTGCAGGGCAGCAGGTATCCCTCCGGCAGTCTGACCGGCCCTCCGAGCGCAAGCTCCGATTTCTTCAGTGCTATCAGATCTTTTTCCATTTGACTCCGTCCCCGGCGTCCTCAAGACGGATGCCGGCATCTCCGAGCCTGTCGCGGATCAGGTCGGACAGGTCGTACGCTTTGCGTTTCCTGAGCTCTGCCCTGAGGTCGATGAGTATCCCCATCACTGAATCCAAGGCTCCGTCGTCTTTTCCGGCGTCCTCGGGGAAAATGCCGAGGATGCCGTTGAATTCATCCAGGAGCCTCACGAACTTTGCCGCCCCCTCTCTGCTGAGCGTTCCTTCCGACATCGACTTGTTGGTGACCCTTGCGAGCTGGAACATCACTTCGATGGCGGCCCTGGTGTTGAAGTCGTCGTTCATTGCGTCCATGAAGCCGGTCCTGTATTCGTCCGTCACGTCGCACACGTCACCGTCGCCGGAGGGCCCCTGTTTGACGTATGCCTTCAGGTCGGTATAGTTGTTAGCGAGCCTTTCGAGGGACGTCCTGGCCTCCGCCAGCATCTCTTCGCTGTACAGGAGCGGGCTCATGTAGTGCGTGTTGAGGAAGTAGAAGCGTATGGAATATTGGTCGAATTTCTTGGAGACGTCCCGCACCCTGAAGAAGTTACCGAGGGACTTGGACATCTTCTCCCCCTGTACCTGAAGCATCCCGTTATGCATCCAGTACTTGGAGAGCGGCCTACCGGTAACCGCCTCGGTCTGCAGTATCTCGTTCTCGTGGTGCGGGAATATCAGGTCGTTGCCCCCGCCGTGGATGTCTATCTCGTCGCCCAGATATTTGCGTATCATGGCCGAACATTCGATATGCCAGCCCGGACGGCCCTTGCCCCAAGGCGAATCCCAGGAGACCTCTCCGGGTTTGGCCGCCTTCCATACGGCGAAGTCCATGGGGTTCCTTTTCTGTTCGTCCAAGGCCACCCTGCCCGATGATTCCATGTCCTCGATCTTCTGATTCGTCAGCCTGCCGTAGTCCTTGACCTTGTCGACCGAAAAGTAGACGCTGCCGTCGTCGGTGGCGTAACCGAAGCCCTTCTCAATGATCTCCCCCACCATCTCGATTATCGAATCCATCTCCTCGCTGGCCTTGGGATAAATGTCGGCCTTGCGGATGCCGAGCTTCGCGGCGTCTTCGAAATAGTGACTGATGTAGCGGGCTGAAAGCTCCAGCGCCCCCACGCCTTCCTCGGCGGCCTTTCTTATTATCTTGTCGTCGACGTCTGTGAAGTTCGTGACGTGGGTGACATCGTAGCCGCAGTGCCTCAGATATCTGACGATCGTGTCGAAGACGATCATGCTGCGCGCATGCCCCATGTGTATGTCGTCGTATACGGTGACGCCGCAAACGTAGATCTTGACCTTCCCGTCCTTATGCGGGACGAATACCTCTTTGGCTCCTGAAAGCGTGTTCCTGATCAATATGGAC
>ENA-UOOI01000805-UOOI01000805.1-fermentation-metagenome-genome-assembly--contig:-NODE-805-length-37513-cov-3.805782_pt1 | contig 37513 bp, 21 predicted proteins | sample MGYA00245779_ERZ724027 | MGnify/ENA primary metagenome ERZ724027 (study PRJEB28704, sample SAMN03018318) | fermentation metagenome | biome: anthropogenic terrestrial biome; feature: soil; material...
GACAACAGACTGTCAAGAGACTCGTATGGAGGTGTTTCTGGTAAAGATTATGTACCATACGTTACGCAGGGACCTAAATCAGGAGGAAATGGTGTCGTATTAACAATCGGTATTGTTATGGCTCTTCTATTTGCAGTGTCAACCGCCTATTCAGGAATGAAGTCAGGGCTTACCGTAGCTGCCGGTATTCCCGGGTCAATTATGGGTTCCGCACTGATCGCGGTATTTGCAAAGCAAAAAGGAATACTGGGTAAAAATCTGGTTCAGGGTATGGCAAGTGGCGGAGAATCCGTTGCCAGTGGTATCATATTTGTGTTGCCCGCAATTCTCTTAATTGGATCAAAAGTCAATTTTATAGAGGGCCTTCTGACCGGAGCATCCGGAGTATTATTTGGAATTGGGACCTGTTCCCTGGTCTACAACTATTTAATTGTAGAAGAGCATGGCAAATTAATGTATCCGGAATCAATGGCCATCTCTGAAACACTCGTTGCATCCGAGGGTGCTGGAGAATCACTGAAATTCATGGGAATTGGTTTTGGTATCGGCGGAGTGATCACTGTCTTTACCAGTTCATTCTTAAATGTAGCCAATCATGTAATCAGTGTCGTACATGAAACCTTTTACAAGTGGAAATTCGAAATGGAAGCCAATCCTTTATTACTGGGCATCGGTTTTATTGTTGGTATGGATGTTTCTCTGACCATGTTTGCCGGATCCATCCTGGCTAACTTTGCCATACTTCCGTTAATCGGCTACTTTGCAGAATTCGGAAGACAGGGAGCAGCCATATGGAATGATCCAGAGGTTAGCATAAGCGCAATGCAGGTATCCGATATAGCTAACAGCTATGTAAAGTATATAGGTGCGGGGATGATGCTTGCGGGCGGAATTATCGGTGCCTTAAAACTCATTCCAACGGTAGTATCTTCCATTAAGGAGACTCTTCATGCAAAGTCTTCCGCAAATGGAAACAGCTCATCTCTTCAAAGTATCATTCTACTTGCCGGTATCATACTAGCCTTTGTAGGTGGATTTACAGCGTCCGGTCACAACATGCTTATGGCAATCCTGGCAACTGTTTTGTCAATCATCTTATCCCTGCTGTTCGTTATCGTCTCCGGCCGTTTAACCGGTACTATTGGAACATCCAACCTCCCTGTATCCGGTATGACAATTGCATCCATCGTCGTAGTTACTTTATTATTTGTATCCATGGGATGGAAGGGAACCGGCAGTAATAAAGCATTGCTTTTATTTGGTACCTTTATTGTTACAGCTATTTCGGTTGCCGGTGGCTATTCCCAATCACAAAAAGTTACTTTTGTAATCGGTGGTGATAAAAAGGAAATGGACAAATACTTCACTTTATCCGGATTAACTGGTGTTGCAGCGGTTGTCGGCACTATATTGTTACTTTCGAAGCAGCTCGCAATGACTGGTGATGATGTTTCTTTTGCATTGCCGCAGGCAAATCTAATATCTACACTGACCTCTGGAATCATGTCAGGAAAATTACCCTGGGGAATGATTATTGTGGGGATCGTAATAGGATTGGTTTTATATATGGTAAATATTCCAATTATGACATTTGCCATAGGTTTCTATCTTCCAATCTCTACAACTTCAATTATCTTAGTAGGAGCTCTCATTCGTCTGCTCATTGAAAAATCCTCTAAAACTGTTAAAGAAATGGAGGCCAGGGTTTCGAATGGCATAAGCTTATCATCCGGACTTGTCGCCGGGGGGTCTATTATAGGCCTGATTGGTATTATATTTCAGCTTACCGGAATTGTAAAAGGCAACGCTCCAAGTGGATTTTTTGCCTCCAATGGAATGGCAGTAATCATACTAGCCGTATTGGTTGCAGCCACTATCATAACGCTTATGAAGAGTAAAGTTAAAGATGATCGATAATAATGACGATGTTCTAAAAATTATCTACAAAGTAACAGAACGTTTGGAATATAAAGTAGACCAAGATGGTATTGTTACTATAATCGAAAAGCAAGACCACAGGATACAAAGGTTCTTTAGAAAGCTTAGATTCAAAATTCCAGAATCTAAAAAGATTACTTTAGACGAATATGGTAGTTTTATCTTTTTAAATATAGATGGAACAACGAACGTAAAAGAGCTTGGAGAAGACTTAGAAGCCAAATTCGGTGATAAGGTCTATCCGCTCTACGAAAGATTATTGTTATTTCTAAATCATATTGATGTAAATTGCCACTATATTGAAAAGTCAAATTTATTTTCTTAGTTTTATCTGGTTCACGCAGCATAAGAGTTAAAAGATAATGAGGGGATCCGACTTTCTGTCAGATCCCCCCATTTTATACTGCTTAATCTTTTAATCTTATTATTTTTCCGATGCTTTTATCTGTCTGCCAACTACTTATTCATCCGACTTTTTCTTCTTCAGTACAGCCAGAGCAATAATCACGGCTGCTGCAATCACAACGCCCAGAACCGGGAGCAGGATATTCGTTCCGTCGCCCGTTTTTGCATTTGATGCTTTTTTAGCGCCGGCAGCTGTGCTGCCTGTTCCAGCCTTTACAGTTTTCTTGTTTTCTGACACATTTGACCCTTTTTCCGGATTTTTCTTCGAATCCTCTTTCGTGGAATCATCCTTCTGGTCATTTCCCGCTCCGGAAGCAGGTTTCACAGTTCCGTCTTTTTGCATCGTAAGCGTCAAAGGAATACTCGTGCTTTCGACATCCCCGTCTTGCGTGGAAAGTTCTTCCACGGCAGCTTTGATCGTTATCTCATCTTTTTCTTTCACCTGGTCTTTGACTGCAAATTCCATCTGGTCGAAGCTGCCGTCTCCGCCGAGATTTCCCGCAGACGCAAAGGTTACAACGATCTCACCTTCGTTTTTGTTGCCGTCAATACAGTCATTTCGAACGAACATGGCCTTTTCGCCAAGGCTTCCGTCTTTATGACCGGTAAGTTTCAGCTGGTCCGGGTCATAGGTAATCCGAAACTTCCCGTTTGTCAGCTGTTCTCCGCCCTTTTCATTCATATCAACGGTTATGTTCTTCTCATTCTGCCCGGCCAGTTTCAGTTCCACTGTCACCGGATCGGCAGCATATACATTTGTAGATGTCTCGACCATGAATATTGCACACACCGCCGAAAATACCGTAAGCATTCGTTTTCCAAATCGCATGAATCATTCCTCCTAAATCATTTTGTAATGGATGTCATCAAATCATCCGGCAGTATCAAAAGAAGGAGTGATTTCTGCAGCATATCTTAAAACTTCTCTTGAATCTTTGGAATCTACCACGTGATCCCGATTTACATCCGCAGACAAGGCTTCGCCCTCACTCAAATCTGTCAATTCTGCCAGATACTGTAAGATCATACTGGCATCTTTTGTATCCAACTTACTGTCGCTGTTCACATCTCCGGTTACACGTATATCCATGAGTTTCTCTACAAGGCTCTTTACAATCTCGTCTACTTCATTCTGCGTCGCTTCCGTTTTGTCGTTCACCTGTTTTGCCTGTTTTGTAAGGTCATCCAGTCCCTCCAGAGTCTCCGGAACATAGTGGTCTTTTTCACCGAGAATTTTCTCAGCGCTTTCAATCGCTGTGGCAAGCTCCTCTTTATTTGACATTCTTTTCAGGTTTGACATTGCATCAAGCAGCGTATCATATACCTGATTGATCTCTTCCTGTGTGCTGTCTTTCTCTTTTAGAATCTTTGCAGCTACATCATACGCATCTTTAAAATCTTTGAGACTTTCGACGGTGTATTTATTCTCATTTTTGACGATTTTCTCTGCGCTCTTTACCCGATTCTCCAGATTGGAATAATCATGTTCTTCAATCATGAGTTCCGATACGGCTTTGGCAAGGTTTGTAAGTGCATGATTGACACTGTTCTGAGTCGCTTTCTTATTGTTATAGACCTTTTCCGCCTTGTTCAGCTGATTTCTCAGGTTCTTTACAGATTTCTTCGTGTAATTACCGATATCATCGGAATCTAAGATTTCATTCGCACCGTCAATCGCTGTTTTAAGGCCCGCTTTCGAAGCCGCCGGTTTTAACGCATCCAGAGTATTTACTAGATCAATCAATGCTGTATCGGCTTCCTGCTTTGTCGCCTTCTCATTATCATATACGCTCCAGGCCTGATCAGTTTTCGCAAGGAATGCTGTCCAGTCATCATTTTCCACGAAAAGCTCTGTACCGCTTTCCTGTGTCTCTTTGAGTGAAGATGCATAATCAAGCATCCGTTTCAGTGCACTCTTGTCGACAACAACGGCCGGCTCTCCGGTAATCGCACTGACGGTTTTGGACTGGTGAGCACTGCGCCCATTCACCGTGGCTGCAATCCTGTAACTGTACTGCGTCAATGCGTCCAGACCTTTGTCGGTATAGATATACTTTCCAGTTTGAACATCTTCTTTCAGTTTGTCAAGTGATATTTCATCAATCTGCTCATAATCCCCGTCTTCTTTCGCACGGTAGATCTCATAGCCCTGAACCTCGTGGCCATTCTTTCCGTCGCTTGCTTTGGTAAAATTCAGTGTTACACTATCTCCGGTAACAGTCTCCTCCGGAATCTCTACCTGAGAAGTGACCAGACCTTCTGACAGTGAATAGCTCAGATGCGGCGGCTGGTTGTACGCCGTATTCTGCCATGCAAGGCCTTCGCGGTAAACCTGATCTTCCAGCAGGCAGGGAACGACATAATCTGTCTGGATCGTTGTTGAATAGATACGAATCCTGCTGTCATCATCCGCGCAGCGGAGAATCATCTCTTCTCTCCAGTCTCCCAGAAGATCACCGGAGATTCCCGGATTTCCTTTGGTTCCGTTACTAGTGTAAGCCTCTGTCGAGTCAAACAGTGTCTCCTGTTTTCCGTTCTGATAATCCCATTTGTAGATATCTGTAGAGATTGGAACATATCCGTCATTTTCATTAAAGACATGATCCTGGATTTCTCTTAAGAGATCTCCATCCCAGTACATCAGACCATTGGCTGCGGGATTTCCCTGGTTCAGTCTCACAAGATTATCCAATGTGGACGTCGACGCGTAGAGCGCACCTTTTCCGGAATCCCAGGAGGGTTCTCCGTCTTCCGGATCATAATTGTCCGCCACAATCGACCAGAACTCAGCTCCCGGTGATGTGGGATCAATATCATCCGCGGCACCTCTTCCGGTATCTCTTCCGACATAGTAGCCCATCAGAATTTCTCCGGTTGCGGCATCCTGAATCACGACGTGATATTTTGCATTATTGCTCTCTTTCACACTCATGACTTCCAGTCCGTCATTCCACTCTACAAAATCAGCGAGGTGAATGGCATCTCCATGTCCGAGAGCCGTGTTATAGAGAAGGGAGCCGTCATCATCAATTGCCATAGAACCGTAGATAATCTCATCTTTCCCATCCCCGTCTACATCTGCGATCGAGAGGTTATGATTGCCCTGTCCTTCTGTTTCTTTTCCAATGTCATTCGAGTCAAACACCCATTTGGTACGGATGCTGTCCCCGATTCCGTCACCATCGGTATCAGCCAGATAATAAGCGTTTAATACCGTCCTGGTATAGTAGCCTCTGCAGAATACCGCATAAGGAGCTTCTCCGTCGAGGTAAGCAGTTCCGGCTAAGAAACGGTCCACGCGGTTTCCGTATCCGTCACCCCAGTCGCCTACATTTCCACGCGGCGGGTTGTAATCAGTTGTTCCGATCATGCTTCCGTCTTCACCATTGAACATGGAAAAGTACTCCGGTCCTGCCAGAACATATCCCCCGCTGCTGCGGTAATCATGATTCTTGCTCACGGTATCTGTGGGAAGTGCGTCTGCATTGCAGGCTCCAACATAATCCGTTTCTTCCAGACCTTTGTCGGTTCCGTCTTTACTTACATAGGTTGTGCTTCCGTCCGCAGTCTTCACTGCGATTTCGGCTTTTCCGTCTCCGTCATAATCCCATACCTGGAATTGTGTGTAATGGGCTCCGGATCGAATATTGACTCCCAGGTCTATTCTCCAGAGTAACTCTACTTTTCCACTTGAAAAGTCGATGTGATAGCCATCCAGAATCGTTGTTCCAGTATAGCCGCCGTTAGAGTTATCCTTCGCATTTGACGGGTACCACTTGACAATTAGATCCAGCTGTCCGTCTCCGTCAAGATCACCGACAGACATATCATTTGCAGTGAAATTACAGGTCGTGCCGTCCGGCATTGTCTGGTCTTCTGGTTTGTAAAGCTGAAGTTCCAGATACTTCTCGTCCCACACATTTGTCTTATGAGATTTCAGTCCCAGTTTCTTATCATCAGCACCTACTACTTTATATACATCTGACGTATCTCCACCCTCATCAAGTAAGTTTGTTGCTGTGATCTTTTCCGCAATCTTCTTCTTTCCACGGTAAACATCATACGTGTTGTCTTTGGGATCTTTCTCAAAACTTCTCCAGGAAAGATACACACCGTGATCATATTCTTTTCCGTCATTGTCTGTGGCAGTGACAACTTCTTCGCCGCCATCTTTTCCTGCAAGGTTGATTGCAACCAGTGCACGGTCACTGAGAGTCTCCGCTTTCGCCGGAACCGCTTCACCCGTCAAAGGTTTGATCTCAAGAGCATCAGACATTTCACTGGTACCGCCGCCATTCTTCGCCTGTACCTGATAATAATAGGTATGATCGGCGAGCAGATCGTGATCCTGGTCAGTAAATGAAGCTTTCCTGCTGGTTCCGATGTTTTTGAAATCGCCGTCAGCGGATTCGGAACGGTACACTACATACTGTTCTGCCTTTTCATCTGCGTCCCAGGTGATTTTCTTCTCAAAATCAGCAGTTTTCTCTGCTTTTAGATTTGATGGTTTCTCCGGCACTTCCGCATCCGGGTCCAGAACATCGAGTTTCACCAGATTACTCTGGACCGTCTCGGTCCCGTCTCCCATCACTGCAGTCATGTAGTACTCATAGCTTTCCCCTACATTTGCAGTCATCGCGCGGCAGGCAAGCTCGTCTTTCTCATATTCTTCTGTTGTAAAGGACTTGATCAGCTTAAAATCCTGCTCAGTTGCTGTTTTGCCGTAAATGTTGTAGGAAGCCGCATGTTCCACCGGGTTGAATCCAATCAGGAATGTCATCCGGTCACCCTCATAACTCTCCTCCGAGACGGATACACCACTGGGTGCTTTTAACACGGAAGTGATTTCACAGCCGTTGAAATATGGATTTGTTCCTCCGATTCCGATATTTAACTGCCCGTCGGTCACTTCAACATTGGCAGTCAGAAAACCGAGCGATCTTTTGGCCGATACGGTACCGACTTCTTTGCCTTCCATTGTAAATGCTGATTTGATCGTGGACGTATTCGCAAGCAGGTCACCGGCATATACCGTCACTTCGTAAGTGCCATTCGGCACATCTACCATAAACTCTCCCGCGGAAAGTGTGAAGTCTTCCGCCATGTCATTGGCATCTTCAGCGCCGCTGTTATTCCGGTAACGGCCGTTTGACATCGCTTCTTTGAAACCATATCCGGTCTTCTCATTATAAACAGTGTCATTGTTGACGCCTGTCCACCCTTCAAGTGTCGGGGAATTGTTCCAGTTGATGTCAAAGCTGTACTCAGAATTCTTCGTCGCAGCCTCCGCCTTGTCTGAGAACTCACCGAGCCCTTTATCATTGAATCCTCGAACAGCGTAGACGTAATTACTTCCTTTTTCTGCTTTTTTATCCACAAAGGACGTCCCCACGGATACGGAATATTTTTCTGCGTCGGTAAAGTCTACATCCTCTGCTGTCTCACCGTCTTTTAATTCCTGACGGTAAACGTAGTACATCTCGGACCCTTCTGCTTCCTGCCAGGAAAGAGAAACACTGGCAGATCCGGCGGAAACAACAGTAAGACCTTTCACAGCCGCGGGAACATCTGCGATTTCTTCGAATTCCACACGTTTCTTCAGATTCTCAATTGCCGTCTGATCTGATTCGTCTAATTTATCGGTCTCCATGTTAACCAGTTCTCTGGCAACACACTGTGAAAACTTGTATGCCCCATAGTACTGCAGATGTGTGTCATCCGTAACACCATTTGCATAGTTTCCTTCATACTCGCCTGGTTTTACGTGAAGAAACAGTGACTCTGCCCCCTCCACGCCAAATGCGTTACAAAGTTCTATGGATGCTCTGCTGAGATCGATCAGAGGAATGTTCTGCTCCTCGGCCATCTTCCGCATGACATCGCCGTAAGCTTTGAAGTTTTCCTGAAAATTACCATCCGCATCATAGCTGTATCTTGCCACCGGTGTCACGAGTACACAAGATGCACCTCTTTGTCTGGCACCATCCACATACTGCTGCATCCAGTATTCAAAATCGCCGGGGGATACATAACGGTTGGGTCTTACCGCTGTCGCGTCATTGTGCCCGAACTGTACAAACATATAATCACCCGGTTTGATATCATCGAGAAGCTCATCCAGTTTTCCTTCCTGAAGGAAGGATTTCGAACTTCTTCCGCCCATCGCGCGGTTTTCGATGATGGCATTCTCTGCTTCATAGACTTCTGCCTGATAATATGTACATCCCGTTGCCTCTCTTTGTTCTACCTGATCTCCAAAGAAATTCCAGAGAGTCTCGCCCCATCCTGTCTGTGGCTCAAAATTATCCTCATAGGTCTGTACGGTTGAATCGGATGCCAGATAAACCGTCGGTTTTTCTCCGGCCTCTTTCTTCTCTGATTCATTAATATCTACTGTTTTGACATAAACTGAAGTCATGATCGCATCGCTCTCGGAAGTTGAATCTGAAGGGTTGTAGAATTTTAGATCCATCACTCCGTCGATCAGACTGGAACCGAAACTTTCCTGTACTTCCTGACCTGCCGGTACCACAACATCACCAATTTTTGTGATATCTTCTGCCTTTACAGCCACATGATATTCACTGTCTGTCGGATTCGCAAATGTAACGTTCACCGTGTATTCCATCGGATCCAGACGTGCCGAAAATCCTGTCGTGTTTTCATACTGATAAACCCCATATCCTGTCTCCTCAGTCTCTGTCCACACCTGACTGCCGAGTTTCAGACAGTTATCCCCATCTTCTGCATAAGAGGCCCCCGGTCTCTTATGCAATTCACGTTCGTGGTAGACATTATCTACCCATCCGGCTGCCTCCTCCGGATAACTGTAATCCATCAGACCCAGGCCCGTATCATCACTGTAGACATTTTCCACCGTGACGTCTTCTCCAAATGCATAATGGTGAACTGCTGTATCCTGCGTTTCATCATCCACTGTCGGAACGGGTGCACTCTCTGAGGAACTTTCCGGCTGTTCCCCGGACTCTGTCGTCGTATCGGCCGCAGCCGGAACTGCTCCCGGAGCGATCATCGATGCACTCAGCAGGACTGCCAATGCCGGCGATCCAATTCCCTTTGATTTTTTCACATATTTTCCCTCCTTTTAATATCTCTGCTCTTATGATACTAAATAAGATGGTTTAATTCTCGTCGCTTTTCTTATAAAAATGTGCAGTTTTGACCATTTTTCACATCATGGCTCTGATTTAGTATAAATATCATACAATTATTTATTGTTGTTTTTGTGTATATATGAACCAATTTCCAACAATTTTTATTACTTTCAAGAGCGTCGAAGAACTGAAATTTTTAAAATGCGTACCAGAGTTCTTTGATGGATGAATACGATGTTCCTCCTGCCTAGGCAAGTGAGTATATTATTATTCAGAAATGATGGATATGATCAGAGGTCTTCTGAGTCAGATGTTGAAAGATAATTCTTTTTTTGTCCAGATTGGAGGGTGATTTTTTCTTTTTATCCATGCGTATTTATGTTAAAATAAAAACAGACAGTACGGTTTGTAACAGAATTCTTCTAAAGCAATGAAAAAGCCCTGCATCTTTCGATGCTCGGTAATTCAATTGCCGAGTAGTTCACAAGTTGTATGATGCACGAAAATAAAAGAATAACCTAAGGAGGAACCATCTTATGAAAACTTATGACAAAATCTTTTATAACGGTAAATGGCGGACATCCACGGGAAATAATTATTTAGATGTCATCGATTCTAACACAGAAAAACCGATTGCCAAAGTGATCAACGCAACTCATGAGGATGTCGATGCGGCTGTCGACTCAGCGAGAAAATCTTTTCCGGCGTGGAATGAAACAGATCCAAAGGAGCGGGCCCTCTTTGTCCAGAAGATACTTGCAGGTGTGATTGACAGACGGTCTGAAATTGAAGAAACCATTATTGCGGAACTGGGATCAGCAAAACGGTTTGTCCAGGAAGGACAGGTTGATATGTCAATCAACGAGATCGCAGCAACACTGGAAGAGTTCGAACATTTCAGCTTTGCAGAGCCTCTGGACAACACCATCATACAAAAAGAAGGCACCGGAGTTGTGGCATGCATCACTCCCTGGAACTATCCACTGAATCAGATCCAGCGCAAGATCACTCCGGCACTTCTGACCGGTAATACTGTCGTTGTCAATCCTGCATCAGACACACCACTGACAGCCATTCTTTATGCCGAAATTATCGAAGATGCCGGGCTTCCGGACGGTGTATTTAATCTGATTACCGGAAAAGGCAGTGATACAGGAGACTACCTTTCAAAACACCCGGATGTCGATATGATATCTTTTACGGGCTCAACTGCAGTCGGAAAAGGGCTATATACAAATGCCTCTACAACTGTGAAAAAACTCGTTTTAGAATTAGGCGGAAAATCAGCGATGGTATACCTGAAAGGCGGAGATTTGAAATTTGCAGTCAAATCAGCAGCTGATACGGTACTGGACAATCAGGGACAGACATGTTCCGCACTGACACGACTGTTTGTACCGGCAGACGAACTGGAAACAACAAAACAGATCCTTAAAGACTATTATGCCGATGTAGTTGTCGGAGATCCCAAAAATGATCATACAAAAGTAGGACCAATGGTTTCGAAAACCCAGATGGAACGAGTCCTTTCGTATATCGAAAAGGGCAAAGAGGAAGGTGCCGAAGTTCTGCTTGGTGGTCACCGCGTCGACCGTCCGGGATATTTTATTGAACCGACGGTATTTGTCAACGTAAAAAATGATATGACGATCGCTCAGGAAGAGATCTTTGGTCCTGTACTTTCTGTCCTTACCTATGATACTCCGGGGGAAGCCCTCAGACTGGCAAATGATTCCAACTACGGCTTGTCCGGAGCTGTTGTAGGACCGCCTGATCAGGCGTATGATTTTGCTAAAAAGATGCGAACCGGGAATGTAAGCGTAAACAATTCCGAGGACTCTTCGAAGGCTCCGTTTGGCGGATACAAGCAATCGGGACTCGGCCGGGAAAACGGCATCTATGGACTGGAGGATTATCTTGAGATAAAAACGATATTTCAATAATCTACTCCAATGAAAAGAGGCTGGTCATTGATCGACCAGCCTCTTTCTCTAACTGCACAGCTCCGTACTGCCGGGATATGATGAGCATAAGATCGCCATGACGGACAATTTGATAAACTATTCTCAAACCCGCACCACGAAGTTTGATTTTTAAGAAACCAGAAAGATTGGTTTTATTGTTCTTTCCCAGGGGTTTTCCATAGCCGCCTTCATTTTCCGGAAGAGGATTTTTACAAGCTTTTTGGATAGCTTTTCGTACAAGTATCTTTTGACTTCCATCTAGTTTTCGAAGGTCTTCAAGGGCTTCAGGAAGATATTTTATATTCCAGTTCATTCGAATTCAATCTCATCTGTATTTTCATAATCAGAAGATGTAAATTCAAATTCCTGATCCACTTGTTCCTGGGAGATCATTGTGGACGGATCAAAATGAGACATACGCTGTGAAGCGACAGATAATAGATGTGCATCATTTACCTCATCCAGTAGATCAATATATTCTTCCGGAGGTATTATCATTAAATGAGCTTTTTATACGTCAAAGTTTTCAACGCAGATCATAAGGATGTCGATAATCTACTCCAATAGAAAGAGGCTGGTCATTGATCGACCAGTCTCTTTCTTGATCTACTGCTTATCTACTACTATTTTCTCAATCTCAGATCTCCCCCAGATCTTTCCATGTTTCTTCTGTCTTATCTGGTTTTTCGTTTCGATTCCACCACTGTGCTTCCCAGATATGTTCCTGATATACGACTTTATCGCCGGACGTATAAATTTGAGAATTTGTCCATCTGCGGTAATCACCGTTTCCAGCCGAAACTTCTCTTCCAAACTCTGCCCATGGACCGGCAGGGTCATTCCCGGGGACATCCCCTTTTGACCACCACTGTGCTTCGAATACACTTCCCTGATAACTCACTTGATCTCCGGATTCATAGATCTGATCTTCATCCCATCCTACGGGAAGAGTCGTAACAGTAATCCTATTTGAAGATTCTGATTCACCTGCCGCATTGGACGCTGTTACATAATACGTGTAGGTTGTATTTGGTTTTGCTGAACGATCATAGAATGTTTTAACTTTCGCCGTACCAACTTCTTTTGGCTCTTCTGAGTCTGATCCACGGTAAATCACATATTCCGTCTGTCCGCCGCCGGAATCCCATATCAGGCCGGCAAACATATCCCCGACCATACCGGTCAACAACTGATCCGGAGCATTCGGACATGGCAGGTCAATGTCTAGCTCTTCACTGTATTCGGATTCTCCCAGCTCATTGAATGCTGTCACTACAAAGCTATAGCTCACATTCGAAGTGCTGAATCCTTTATCTTCATACTGCGTTTCACCGGTTTCAGCAATTTTTTCATACTCTCCGTCTTTCTCACGGCGATAGAGCCGATATCCTTCCGCTCCTTCTACCGGTTCCCATTGAACAGAAAACGCAGTACTTGTCACTTCTTTCGCAGACAGTCCTGCAGAAGGAGCTACTTTGTCCAGTTCCGGATTAGTTGTCACCTCCACGGGCTGTGACAACTCAGACTCTCCAGCTTCCGAAACAGCGGAAACCCTATAGTAATATGTTGTCGATGCTTCTGTTGTATTATCCTGAAACTCTGAATTATGAACCGCTCCGAGAATCTGATACGCTCCATCTATATCTGTCGACCTGTATATGACTGTGCCCAGCGCTTCTTCCGTCGAAGTCCAGGAAAGTTTTGTAAAATAGCTTCCATGGTCACTAACTTCAAGATCTTCAGGTTCCTGCGGTACGGGCTGTGAGGAGTCAATCATGAGTGCATCTGCTGAATTGGAAAGCTCAGACTCCCCGCCGGAGTTTACTGCCGACACCTGATAGGAATATTGGATTCCGGCAGCTGCATCCTCGTCCACAAAATCACTTTCTGAAGTACTTCCTATCACCCGCATATCCGAATCAAAGATCGAAGAACGATAGAGCAGGTAAGAATCAGCGTCCTCAGAAGTACTCCATTTAAGAGAAACGGAAGAATCCGCAGTCTCAGCCTGTAAATTCTTTGGCTCTGTAGCCGGAGGGGATGTCTCCTGATCCGTAGGTTTAACTAGAACAAAATAATTCATGTTTTTACTATTTCCATTTGAACCCATTGTCACCTTAGAGCCGGCTGAATAATCTGCTTTATATACGTCCCAGCTGACCGGCTGATCATCTTCAATCGTAACTCCAGTATCCTCATAACTTTCTTTGAGCCAATCCGGTTTTTTTGATTTCGAGATTCTGGAATCATGTGCCACATATATCTCGGCATCTGCATTAAGGTAAAAGCTCAGCAGATCATCATTAGAGGCACTACGGGATTCCACTACCGTGCGAATCCACTCCAGGCCTTTCAATTCTTCCGGAACCTTCTCAAATTTATAGGCTTTTGTGCCTGTCATACGGTCTCCTGCCACATAATCACCTGGCTGGAAGTTTTGTTGAATCGACCATTTCTTTGCATTTTCCTCACCATTCCCTCCGATGTCATTTACCAGTACATTGCGGAGTATTTCACCATCCAATACCGCCAGAATCTCTTTTTCTTTCTCCGGTTCTTTCTCGATCGGAGGATCAAATACTTCACCTGACCATTCCACAGGTGTCATAGGATATCCAGATGGAAATCCCGGCTCTGCCAGTTCACTCAAGTATTCTTCGAGATTTGTATAACCATTACCGTCCGGATCTTCATTGCGGTCCTCCGGATTTTCGGGATCAATCCCATTCCTGATTTCCCACTCGTCCGGCATGCCATCCTGATCGGTGTCAAGTGGTGCCTTTCCTTCTTCAAGTTTCGGATATCCCCCGACATCATTTTCATTTCCGATAATCGCACCTGTCTGATTTCTTACATCATCCATCACTCGTATATCGACCTGATCACGTTTCACGCTGGCACCCGCATAATCAAGGATGTCCTCATAGGCATCCTCCGGACTCTGTGTATGAACCGGCGGGTATTCAAACCGGTCTGGTACAAGATTGGCAGGACGACTCTCCTCTATCATTCCAGTACCGGTATCTGTTCCATCAAGCTTTCCATTCTTGTTGCTGTCGATCCGGTTATCCTGCAGATAAAGATTATAATTATCATTTCCACGCACGATCGCATTCTCGGGATTCTTGGAATTCACCCCTGCAATAAAATAGTTCCCAACTACATTTCCGTACCCTTTTGTTCCGGACTCACCACCGGCAACGTAGGGGTAATCTCCCCAGTTATACACAATATTATTCACGAAATCCATCACGCCTTTAGCTTTTGGATTCCGGTCATTATTATGAGCATAAAGATCATGATGCATGGAAATCGTATTCATCTCCACAAGTCCGCCCATCGAATGTGTGAGAAGACCTTCTGACATGATCGTCCACTGAACGGAGATGTTTTTCGACTTCTGATCCTCGTATTTCTTACTCTTGATCGAAAGGACCTCATCTCCACCCCAGGAATAAGAGCAGTGATCAATCATCATATTCTGGCAGTCCTCCAGATACATCGAGTCATCCTGAGTTTTCTCTGCCCCTGTTCGAAACCGCATATAGCGCATGACCACGTCGCTGCAATTGATAAACCGTATGGTCTCTCCCTTCACGGTAACGCCGCCACCGGGAGCCGTCTGACCTGCTATCGTGATGTTTGAACTGTTTTTGACCACTGTCTTTGGAATCTCAAGATCACCGGATATCCCAAATACGATCGTCCTTGGAATATCCCCGACAGTCATCAGGGCATCATGAAAGGTACCCGGCCCTGTCAGTTCCCGGCTATTCACGACATATACCTCTCCGCCGCGTCCCCCTTTAGCGGCATATCCGAATCCCTCTGCTCCCGGAAATGCGGGAAGTTGATCATAGTCTGCTTTTACCCGATCCGGCGGCAGCAGCAAAAGCGCACCCGCCGCAGCCAGAGATACCGCCATAGCCGAACATCTGAGTCTGAACTTTTTTTCTCTGATCTTCCTTTCTTCTTTCACTTTCCACATTTTATACCTTCTCCTGTACTTATTTTTCAACTTCCGGCAGCTTTGTTACATCTTCCGGAATATCTACAAGGTACAAATTACAGTAACCACTCACCGTACTGTTAAACAAGATACTCTTCCCATCTGCGGTAAATCTGGGATGTGGGTGGTGGCTTCCATAATAAAAGCTTCCATCATGCATGCAGAGTACTTTTGCGGAATCGAAATTTTTTCCATTATATCGATACAATTTGATTGATTTTCCAGAGTCGCTAACAATCAAGTTGAAGTCGTTGGAATGGATGTGATCTGGACTTGGAAATGGTACACATGGAGCCTCTCTTTTATCTGATCCGTCATAGCGCACACATCCAAAACGAGATGTTCCGTCTGGCTCATGTACCTGATAACCGATCTTCTCGCCCTCTGCGAACCAGTATTCATGACCAATCTTCTCACCCTCCACTCTGCGTTCTCTCAAACGGACCGGAGTTCCTTTATCGGTATCCAAAAGCCAGATTCTGTGATCCACCATCCCCCATGGACCTTCATGACAGAACGTGAGTAGATTTGTCTTCGTCGGCGATGGATTTACATGTCCGACCCAGCAGTATTCCTGCCAGATTTCATCTGCTTTTTTCGAATCTACATCAACTCGTATGATGCGGCAGTCCGGCTTCGCCCTAAAGATATCTCTCATCCCACATAACTTGCTCCAAGGTTGATATGAATTCTTTTCGACAAGTCTTCCATCAACACAATATATACTGACTTCCCATCCGCACCGCTCAAGCCTCCATGAAGTTCAAATCCCTCCGGAGCCTCATAGATCTTTCGTATTTCCAGTGTCAGAAGGTCCAGCGCATAAACTGCCCCTGCTCTGATATAATACACTTCCGGTCTTTTGGGGTTTACATCATTGATAAAATCCGCCGGATTTTCTTCTCTGGCTTGAAAATCTGTAAGCCGGCTGATTTCCCCGCTCTCAATTTCAATGCTGAAAAGATTAGTCGCATTTTTGCGATCAGAAGAAAACAACAGCCGCTTACCGTCATCCCACCATCCGTTGTTTGTAAAATATTTATGGTGACTGTGGCCAAGATAGGATGTCAGCTGCCATACACCGACCCCTGATACCCTGTCCTGATACCTTATTTTCTCGGATTTATATGTTTCATATAATTTCAACTTTCTACCTCCCTACAGCTTATTTTGCCGCATGTTTTTCTAATATACCCTCTGTAATTCCGTACACATGAGCAGAAATGCTCCTGTCCCATGTAAATCATTCTCTCCGGTAGGCCGGTTACAGTAGTGACCATAATCCCCCACACCTGTACCAACGCAGATTCCATCGATAATCAAGTCATCTCCACGATATTTCAGGCGATCTACTATTCCATCAAAAGCTTTTTTTGCTGCTTGTATATTACTCCGATCTAAGAATCCCATCCGCACAGCCTTGCAGATTGCCGCTGCGAACAGGCAGCTGCAGGATGTTTCCAGCCAGTTTCCGGGAACTTCACCTTTATCGACGACCTGATACCACAGCCCACTCTCATCCTGATAGCATTCCACGGCCAATAAAAGGTCTGTTGCCATTCGAATCAATTCCTGACGGCCGGAAAAATCTTCTGGCATACACTCAATTTCATCGAGCAGTGCCACCGGCACCCATCCAATTGCTCTTCCCCAGAATTCCGGTGACTTTCCGGTTTCGGGGTCTGCCCATGGTCTTTGTTTCTTGCTATCCCAGGCATGGCAGAACAGCCCCGTCTTCTCATCCTTTGTTTTTTCCCGCATCAAAAGTGCCTGACAGGCACAGATATCAAAACATTCGGGATCATCAAAGTACTTTCCATATAACGCGAGAATCGGCCCGGCCATGTACAGCCCATCCAGCCACATCTGGTCTTTGCACTTTACTTTATGCCAGTAACCACCCTCCTTGTTTTTCGGAAAATTCTTCACCACATGGATCAGATACCGGATTGCTTTCGCATAGCGCTCATCCCCCGTTTCCTGATACATCCGAAAGATCAGAATACCCGGCTGTATATCGTCTAATTCATCGGAATCAAACGCCAGAACCTCACCATCCAACTTAACCAGACTGTTCACCCATGCGTTAATATATTCCTTGTATTTCTTATCACCACATAGTTCGTAAGTTTTCTCCATGCCGGAAAGGAACACACCCTGATGATAATGGAAATGTCCCTTAGGCGGCAGATCTACCGCGCTAAATTTTCTCATCATGGTGTCGCAGGCCTGCTTTGCATAATCCAATGGGATTTTCTCTGCATTCTTACTATTGTTCATAATCATTCTCCTGTTTTTTTCTATTATATCATGATGTCTGCGGGTTGCTGTGTGCTCTCACCCTTTAATTGCTCCGATCATTACACCTTTTTCAAAAAACTTCTGCAAAAACGGATAGACACACATAATCGGCAGACTGCTGATTACAATCAAAGAGTATTTCAGCAGCTGATGTACCTGCGGAGAACGTGCCATTTCAATATCCTGCATCATATCTGACTTCTGATTTTCCATTAAGATATTGCGGAGAACCAGCTGCAGCGGATATTTGGACGGTGTTCTCAGATAAATCGAGGCATTGAACCATGCATTCCAGTGTCCGACTGCATAATAGAGAATCATAACTGCCAAAGTCGCTTTGACGAGAGGCAGCATCACCTTACCCAGAATCTGCATATGGCTGGCGCCATCTAATCTTGCAGCTTCCGATAAGGTCTCAGGAACCGACAGAAAAGCACTTCGCATAATAATTAAATTGGAAGTACTGACCGCTCCCGGGAGAACAATTGCCCAGACGCTGTCAAGAAGCCCCAGAGATTTAACGTTCAGATATCCGGGGATCATTCCTCCGGAGAAATACATCGTGATGATGACCAAAATCGTGAACGGCTTCCGCAGCATCAGTTCCCGTCTGGATAATACATATGCGCCAAGTATTGTAAGCACCAGGTTCAGTATCAGCCCGATTCCCAGAATCAGAAATGTATTACCAAATCCAAATAATACCAGCTTATTTTTAAACACCATCCGATACCCATCCAGTGTCAGTCTGCCAAGTGGTTTCAAGAGCAGGCCCCCATGCCGCATCAAAGCCTCAGGATTACTTATGGACGCGATAATAACAAAATAAAATGGATAAAGGCAGGCCACAGCTATCGCTGTCAGGATAATATAATTAAATACCGTAAAAATCCGATACCCTGTACTTTTATCTTTCATTCTTTAGACCTCCCCTCACCATAGTCCCATGTCCGTGACTTTCTTCGTTATCTTATTCGCCGTTACGACCAGAAACATGTTAATTACCGAGTTGAATAATCCAACCGCCGCCGCATAACTCCAGTTTGCCTCCAGAAGACCTTTCCTGTATACATACGTTGAGATAACGTCTGCCGTCTCATAAATTCCAGGATTGTAAAGGAGAATAATCTTCTCATGTCCGACGCCCATGATTGATCCAATCCTTAATATCAGCATCATGATAATAGTCATCATAATAGACGGAAGGGTCACATGTATCGTCTGCTGCCAGCGGTTTGCACCGTCAATTCTGGCCGCCTCATACAGTTCCTGATCCACGCTTGACAGTGCGGACAGATAAATGATGGCGTTCCAGCCGATAGTCTGCCACAATCCCGATATTACGTAGATTGGCACAAAGTAATTCTTATTGGACAGCATGGAAAGTTTCCCGTTAACCAATCCCATCTGAGAAAACATCTGTGTGATAAACCCATCGTGATCTACAAACATCCGAACCATCCCGCAGATGACCACCATAGAGATAAAGTGAGGCAGGTATGTAAATGTCTGAAGTGCCCCTTTATACTTACGATGTCCCACTTCATTGAGCAAAAGTGCCAGGATAATCGGAGCCGGAAACGTAACAAGCAGGTTTGTAATGCTGATTGTCAGCGTGTTGCGAATCAGCCTTCGGAAATAGACAGAGTTAAAAAAGTCAATAAAATGTTTCATTCCGAAATGATCTGCCCACGGACTTCCCAAAATTCCCTTAAACGGAACAAATTCCTTGAATGCGATAATCACACCATACATCGGTTTGTAACAGAAAATCAGGTGAAAAAGTAAAACAGGAAGAAACATCAGATAGGCGGACTTATTTTTCTTAAGATCCTTTTTCAGTCTAACCCAGTAGGAAACTCGCGCCGTATCCGGCGCAGTTCCTTTTGTTTTAGATTTCGTCATGTTGCTCCCCCTCTTATCGTTTGCTATACTCGTCAACCGCACCCTGCAGGATTTCCTGTACTCTGTCAACGCCCATAGATTTTAAGGTATCAACATAGTTATCGTACTGATCAAGAGATTCTTCACCGCGGACAAACTTTATGATCATCTCATCGCGATAAGTTGTGAGTTCACTTAACAGGCTGGAATATTCACTGGTATCTTCTGCATTAATCGTGACTCTGGGAAGTTTGTATTCTTTGGCATTGTTAGCGATAAATCTTTCCTTCGCTACAGTCTGTCTCTCATCTTCATTATAAGAATACTTTGAGTCAGAGACGAACGGCCCGTTTGTATAAGACATAGCATATTCAGCTGTCACCTGCTGGGGCGTCAGACCATCCGGATTATCAAGGACAAGATCGCTGAACTTTAAATCCCCGTCTTTCAACTCATAGGTCTTTCCCTCAATCCCATAATTGTAAAGCATATGACCTTCATCTGTGTATCCGTAATTCAGAAACTTTGCCACTTCTTCAGGATTTCTACAGGAATTTGTAATTGCTGTGACAATTCCGACAACATCATTATTATAATGACCATATAATGGAGTATCACCCTTGTTCGCAACAAGGTTTTTAATTCCTGCCAGAGAATAATCTGCTACATCTTTATTCGTTGATAACAGGTTTCCCATAAATCCACCCACAGCGCCAACAGACGCACCAGCTTTTCCGGTCAGCATATTTGCCTTAACGGTCTCATCATCAATCGTCGAAAAGTTCGGATCCAGCAGCTCGTCTTCATACAGCTTATTTAACCATGACAGAACGTCTTTAAACTCTGGCTGCTCATAGCCGATTACCACCTTGCCATCATCAACATAATTATCCGCGCAAACCAGACCAAATGGAGAGGTCACGATACCTCTTTGCAGCATTTCTATTAGAGTGTCGCTCTTTAAACAGAAGGGAACCTCTGCCCCTTTCTTCTCCTTGAATGCCTTAAGCAGGTTATAAAACTCATCCGCTGTCTCAGGGAGTTCGAGTCCAAATTCTTCGCACCAGTCATCGCGAAGAGTCAGTCCATACCCGCCTTTTGCCTCCTCATCTCCTATGATGTAGGCAAAACCATAGATACTTCCATCTGATGTCTTAACCTGTTTGAGGATATCCGGCTTCTCGCTGATCGCTTTCCAGTAATCTGGCGCGTTTTCTTTTACAAACTCTTCACTCATCGGATAAATCAACCCATCCTGGATCGCTTTCTCTTCCCCGCCGTTATAAAATGATTGGAAATTATATGCCAAAACATCAGGCAGTTCCCCAGATGCCAATAGCAGATTCATAGCCTGATTCCCCTCCACATGAACCATATCCATATCAAAACCTGTCTTTTTTTCCAGTTCTTGTCCAAGCGGCAGAGCATCAAAGGAATCGTATCGGTCATTCCATGCACCGGCAAGCTTCATACCGTATGTAAATTTTTCTGCGTCTTTCACGGGATATGTCACTTTTCCCATTTCTGATGAAGATGATTTTGACGATTCACTGGTCGTATTTGTCTTTGTACCAGCATCGGTTTTCGCTGAAGTCTCCTCATTTCCCCCACACCCGGTAAGCATTCCTGCCGCCAGGGCACCTGCTGCCAGCAGCGAAATTCCTTTTCTGATTGATTGTTTTGTTTTCATACCTTCTCCTCCTGGTTTTTTATTTCTAATACCACTATATCTTCCCTTATGCAGAATCTGAAGTGTCAAAAGGCAAAAAAGAAGGGCAAAATGTATCTCTAACCCTTCTTTCATACATTTTGTCCTTTTGCTTTTACATAATGTCCGGGGAGAAAAGATCCCCTTTGTATCATATCAAATTTTTATAATCCGCCGACGTCATACCGATCGCTTTGCGAAAGTTTCTGCGGAATGTTCTGGAATTCGCATATCCGACTGCTCCAGTGATTTCTTCTATCGTCATATCAGTGGTTGTTAAAAGCTTCTTCGCATGTTCAATTCTGACATCATTAATATAATCCAGCAGATTTACTCCTGCCTGTTCTTTGAATATCCGTGACATATAGCGCGGAGTAATCTTCATCTCATCTGCGATCGCGGATATATTCACATTACTGTCACTGTAGTGTTCCTTTACAAATTCTTTGATGGCAGAAGAAAGCATACCTGATTCCTTACTGTCCTGATCAACCGCCCTACAGACCAGACGCAGGAAATCAAAGAATTCAGTTTGCAGGCCACTTAAAGTCTCGGAAGTCCTCATTTTTCTCAATACTGCCCAGACAGCATCCTCCTGAACTTCTCCGTCACGAATCAGATCCTGAGATAACATCAGAACATGATTAACAATAGCCAGCACATAATAGAGATTTGCGTTAAAAGTTTTCCCGGAGTCTTTCAATTCTTCAAACAATTCTATGCTGATCTCTTTCCCGCGGACAATGTCTGCCGCCCTTGCCACCTCTCCAAACTTCTTTCCATAATATTCGAGCCGTCCGATAGATGTAACATCTACCTTATCCACCATCTCTGCCTGTATTACACCATCCGGCTGTGTGTAATAACGTTGTTCATTCGTCTCAGTGATCTCTGCATAAGCCGATTCCACATAATCAAAAATATCAAAGATCTCTCCAATTGTTACCGCCAGATCAGCTTCCAGACGTTTCTGGAAGAAATCATTCAGCCACAGAAATTTCTCCATACTGACATACTGCCACTCTTCCTCCCGGCCCGGATCAATAAAGAAAAGAAACACGAGAAGCATATCATCCTGTGTCTTCAAATATTGAAATTTGTTATCGAAAAGTTCCTTTGTAATATTGTCAACTAAAAAGGATAGCATTTCCTGATCTGTAGTAATCTTGGAAGCCGGACCTTTCTCCGTATTTTGCATACTTACCGTGACAAAGGCAAAGTGTTTTTCTCTATAGTGAGATCCCAGCAATTCTTCTTCGCCAAGTTTTCTGAAGAAGTTTGTTTTTCCTTTCATAATTGAGAGGAGGCCTAACTCACGGTCATATTCACGGCGCTTTTCCATTGAATCCTGCATTACCTGGTTTTCTCGATATAGGTTTAGAAGATTTTTTTCAACTACAGTAAACTCATCTTCCTGATCTTCCGCCCGCTCTGGCAGGATTTCGATCAACTGACGAACCGGGCGATAATTTCTCCTTTGCAGTATAATCACGGCTGCCACTCCAATCACGGTCCCAGTCAATACGACAAGTAAATTGATATTGCGATTTCTTGTCACCTCCGACATAAATGTCTTTTTTGGCATACACGCAATAAATTTCCATCCTGTGATATCTGAACTTGTGCTGGCTCCCACGTACTGTTCCTCTCCGACTTCAAAGTAAAGGTTCCCTTTTTCGCTTTTCGATTTCACACGTGTTTTAAACTTATCTGTATCAAGTTTCAATTTCTCCCCGTACTGACCAAGAACATGATTATTCTCATCCAATATCAGAATACTGTTTCCGAGATTTGCTTCATTTTTCATCAACTGCTCGATAAACTTTATAGACATGGAGACCATCAGGTATCCGGAATATTGCTCGCCTGACTCTGGCAGCGGTAGTGCGTAAACCAGATTTTCTTTCCCGTACTTTTTATAACTCATCGTCTTTGAGATTCGAAATCCATTTTTATCAACTGACAGCTGTTGTCTTAAAGTGTCTAAATCTACAGCAATCCTGCCTCTGGATAGCATCGTATTATGTATATAGCTAAGCTGATTCGCCGTGCTTGATGTAATCAGATAATCCCTGTCTTTCAGATATATCATCACCTCAATATCAGGATTAGCACATTGAAACAATCGCATGCTTTTATAACAGTCACGCATCTGCCTGTGAAAGACCTCATCATTTCCGGTGCTGAAAGCATACAGAGAATAATCCGGATTCATAAGGTAATAATTAGCCGTCTCCAGAATATCGTCCATTTGGTTATCGATGTTGTACTTTATATTCTGCAGTACAAAGTCGTTCACCTGGTTGATTTTTCGCTCTACCAGGTTTTTATTGATGAGAAAATTAATCATCGCACACAAAATCGGTATCATTAATGTAATACATCCCAAGATAATCCATCTGTAGAGAGTACTGTATCTTCTTGCAGACACCCTCTTTGCAAACCTTCCTTTCATATATGCCCCTGTCATTTAGTTTTATCCTCCCCCACTTAAACCTTATGATCTTGCAAAACAGTGACCCATATTTCGTAATATCATGCATTTCAATTGTATATATAATACTATGGTATTGGCTTTGTTTCAATAATCATTGTTATTTATTTCATAAAAATGGCAAAAAGAAGGATTTCTACAGGCGCTTTTCATTTCCTGCAAAAATCTTTCTCTCAAATATATGTCATTTCTTTTCCGGCAAGCTATACATTATATCGCCGTATATCCGCCGTCTACCTTCATATTGACACCTGTTACATATCCGGAAGCACATCTTAATAAAATCTTTCGATTTACACAACATTTCTTTCACTCTTATCTGATATGATAGTTTTCGTTAAAAAATGGCATGCTAATAAATGATACAGCTCAATAGGCTGAGTTTTGAATATCTGCAAGATTATAGACGCACGATACTATGAGAGGAATAAGTGCTGATGCACTTTACTGGGTGATATATGACGAACCAAAAACGAGATAATATTCCATGGATACTGGGTGTATTCTTCTGCTTTTTATGCTGGCTTTTTGTAAGGCACGGGATCTTCGGATCTATGGTGGACTGGATCAGCCAGCACAGTGTATTCCCGGATTATTTTCGCCGGTTATTCTACGAAACCGGGAAGTTGCTTCCGGACTTCGCACCAAATATCGGTGGCGGGCAGAATATCTACAACTTTTCCTATTACGGACTCTACAGTCCTGTTGTCCTGTTCTCTTACCTACTGCCATTTGTAAAAATGGGAACCTACATTATGGTAAGCAGTGTTGTCTGCTACGTTCTATCAATTGTACTCTTTTATCTGTGGATACGCGGAAAATGTAATAACAAGTGGACTGCCGCTGCAATTGCCTGCATGTTCGGTCTTTCGGCACCTCTTCTGTATCAGTCATATAATCAGCTGATGTTTGTAGACTACATGATGTTTCTGATCATCGCCCTGATCGGTACCGATCAGTACCTGGAAGATAAAAAGAGCGGTCTGTTAATCCTGGGTACTTTTCTCATGATCATGACGAGTTTTTATTTCAGTATCGGAGGACTGATCGCTCTGATCTGTTATGGAAGTTCGACCTATCTGGTCAAGGAAAAAGATCTGACATCACGCAGATTTTTTTCCTGTGCACTGGGATATGTATACCGGCTTGGTATCGCCGTCCTCATGAGTGGGATTCTTCTGATTCCGACTGCATATACACTGGACAGCGGAAGAAAGCAGCCACTTCGCTTAAAACTGCAGTGGCTGATCCCGGAATTTAAACCGGCCAGATTTATGTACAGTCCCTATGGCCTGGGCTTATCCGCGTTTGGAGTCACGGTTCTGATCACAGGTTTATTCTACAAAGGATGGAGAGAAAAGCTTCTCTCCGCTGAGCTGCTGATTCTGCTTGGCATACCTGTCTTCGGATACCTGCTGAATGGCGGTCTCTATGACAAAGACAAGGTATTCATTCCTTTTCTCCCGGTAATCTGCTATCTGACGGTCATTTATCTGGAAAAGATAAGGCAGCAGAAGATGAAACTGTGGTTTTTCATAATCCCGTACCTGATCACCATCGCCCTGATCTATTTCAGTCGGTTTGATATCAGATATGAGCACAGCTGGACTTACTCCGTAATCGAGGCAGTGATCATGCTCAGCGTATTCCTGATCTGTATGTATTATAAACGCACGGATCTCCTTCCGGCTCTCACATGCATTGTATTGTTCGTCGTCGGATATGGAATCAGCGTAGAGTCAGACATCATAGTTCCGAAAGAATTCTATCGGAGTGTGACCTCAGACTCTTACAAACAGGCGGTCAGAATGACGGCAAAACAGGATTCCTCAATGTACCGCATGGAGCAATTTGGAAATGCAGACACGGGCAAGGCGAATCTAAACCGAATTCACGATATTCATCAGCACATCGCAAGTTTATATTCGTCTTCCTACAATGCAGACTATCAGGAATTTCGCGATCATACCTTCCGGTTAAATGAACCTTTCCGGAATGATATGATGCAGCCGGCAACCGACAATCCACTGTTTCTGCGCTTTATGGGTGTCAGATATCTGATCACGGATATTCCGCCTGTAGATTATAAACCCGTCTTTCGGGAAAAGGAAGCAGCTGTCTGGAAGAATGAACATGCAGCACCAGTCATCTATGCCTCAAACCAGCTGATGTCGGAAGACAGCTATAAGAAACTGGCATTTCCGCAGAATGAAACCGCTCTTTTGCAGGCGGCTGTTGTCCCGGGAAAAAAAGTGAAACCTGCCAAGATAGAGAATTTTTTCGAACCGTCCGGTCTTACCCTGCCGCTCGTAAGCGAAGAGCATCTTCGAATTTTTCCCGCAAAGGATGGAAATGGTTATGAAATTGCAGCAGACCAGAACACGAAAATCAAAGCAAGTATCACTCCGGATGCCAAAAACGATCTCCTGGCTCTCGATTTCTCTGTCAGGAATCACAGACCAAATGAGAACATGTATATAAAACTGTCGCACCAGGCAAACCGTCTCTCTTCTGAAGAGCATTCCTATGCGAACCACAACGAGAATTTCACCTACGTTGTCTCCGTTGAACCGGGTACAGATACGGTCAGCATGACCCTTGGAAAAGGAAGGTACCAGATTTATAATATGAAAGCTTACCGCGGTCTCTCGGAGAGTTTAAATGACACAGGCCTTTATCAGAATACGTTTGAGCCTGATCAGAAATCCAAAAATGACATGACAGATAACACAATTTCCGGTAGTATTGAGGCCGCACAGGGAAGCTGGCTTATCACCAGCATTCCCTACGATCAGGGATTCACCATTCTGGTGGACGGCAAAAAGGTTCCCGATCAGAAAGTAAACACCGCATTTTTAGGGTGCAGACTTCCTGTGGGAAACCATAAGATAACGATCACCTATCATGCTCCCGGATTAAACGCCGGCACCTGTGTGAGCATGCTTGGAACTTTGCTGTTTCTTATACTGCTCACGGTCTGGCACTATAAAAATAATAAGAACTTTATCTACTCCGAAGAGGAATGATCAAAGCTGGCGAGCGGATGCCAGCACAATACCTGCCGTCCGCAGCCTTTTTTCATATCCGGCCTTTTTTTGCGGCATTCCTCTGTCACATAAGGACACCTGGGCGAGAAGCGGCATCCCATAAGAGAATATTCTTTCTCTTCTTCACCCGGAAGTGTCAGTTCCTCCTCCCATTTATCACCGATTCTTGGAACCGCATCCAGCAGCAGCCTGGTATAGGGATGAGCCGGATGATCCATGATCTGACTCGCCTCCCCGTATTCGATCAGGCAGCCCCGGTAGATTGTGGCGATAAAGTCGGATACGTAGTAAGCAGTCGACAGGTCATGGGTGACATAGATAAAAGAAACATGATATTGATCCTTTAACTCTTTAAAGAGGTTGACGATGTTCATCTTCATGGATGCGTCAATTGCCGCAACCGGTTCATCCGCGATGATCAGTTTCGGGCGTGTAATCAAAGCCCGGGCTATAGAGATTCGCTGCAGCTCCCCTCCGGAAAACTGTGCGGGGTATTTTCCCCGTATAACCGAAAGTGACATTCCAACACTGTGCAGAGTCTCATCGATCAGAGCTTCCGCTTTCTGTCTGTCTTTACAGATACCAAGACGTATTGCTGTATTGAACAGATAGCTGTCTACAGACTTTCGCATGGAAAACGTTTCATATGGATTTTGAAAGATTGGCTGTACATCCAGTCGAAACTGCCTTGGATCATATTCTTTTTTGTCCGAGTAGGATTTTCCATCAAGCCGGATCTCGCCCCGGTCTGCCTGATACATGCGAAGAATCATCTTGCAGAGCGTTGTTTTTCCACATCCGGATTCTCCGACCAGAGATAAGATCACAGGTTCTTCTGCATCAATATCCAAAGAGACATCATCCACCGCCACCAGTTTTTTTCTGCTTAACATACCGCCAATTCGAAATACTTTACTCACATTTTTTAGTTCCAGGAGTTTTTCCGACATCACTCCACCTCCCTCTCATTATGATGGCAGGCGGCATAGCGTCCCTTTTCCACCTCTACAAGCTCTGGCACTTCCTGCCGGCACAGATCTGTGGCTTTCGGACACCTCGGAGCAAAACGACAGCCGGGCGGCGGATTTTTCAGTGCCGGAGGACGGCCGGGAATTCCCGCTTTCTGTGATTTATCGCCCACACGGGGAAGCGAATCCACCAGCATTTTCGTATAAGGGTGAATCGGATCCCGGAAAATATCCCCGGTGCGCCCAATCTCAGCGAAGCTTCCCGAATACATAATTCCCATACGGTCTGTCACCTGATAATGGACACCCATATCATGACTGACCAGTACAATGGTATTCTGAAACTGTCTCTGCAGGCGCATCAGCAACATTAATATTCCCTTTTGGACCACCACATCCAATGCCGTAGTCGGTTCGTCTGCCAGGACAACACCCGGAGACATAAAAGTGGCAAGTGCGATAATCACACGCTGACGCATTCCTCCGGAAAGCTGGAAAGGATAGGCTTCCAGGATATCGGGAGATAACTGTAGTTCTTCCAGATACTTTTTCACACGGTTTAAAACTTCCTCCTCCGTTTCATTTCCACGCTGTTCCTTCGGAATCGAATCCAGGAACTGCCGTTTGATTCGGACAATCGGATTGAGCACACTCTGTGCAGCCTGCGGCACATAGGTGATATTCTCCCACCATGTCTTACGGATATTTCCTGTCTCATAATGGAACTCTTTTCCATTCTTCTCCCCGGTAAGCATTACTTTTCCCGAATCAATCTGAAGCGGATATTCCGTGATATCATAGATTGTTTTCAGCAGAGTTGTCTTGCCGCATCCGGATTCACCGGCAATCCCGAAGATCTCATTGTCATGGATCTTAAGATTCAGATCATTTAAAGTGAGCACATCTTTATCCATGGTTTTATAGGAGGCTGAAAGATGATCAATTGTAAGCATAGTTACTTCCCCCTTTTCATCGATAAGAAATCATTGTATCCCGTGATCAGAAGAAACAGACCGACAAAGAGTACGACCGTAGCCACAATCGGAGAGCCGATCCAGAACCACTGACCGGCGAAGATCGCATTGCGCTCTCTTGCCCACTGAATCATATTTCCGAGTGAAATCAGATTTGCCGGAGACAGTCCCAGCACAGCAAGACTCGACTCAGAACCGATAGCAGAAAGTGTGGCATTCATGAAGTTGGACAGCGACCAGGTGAGTGCATAAGGCAGAATCTCCGTCACGACTACCTGAACCGTCCCTTCCCCTGAAAACCAGGCCGTATGGATAAAATCTCTCTCTTTCATAGTTAAAGCCATAGACCGAATCTGCCGGCTTGGCCATGCCCATGCAAACATCGCCAATACCAGCGCCATAAGAAAGACTGTGGACGACCCCTTCATCAGCGATGTCATCAAAATCAGAATAGGAAGAGAAGGGATGACCACAAAAGTATCTGTCAAAAGTGTCAGAACACGATCTGCAATTCCACCGGAAAATCCTGCAAGAAGCCCGACGAAAACCCCCACCACCGTTCCGATTGTCGCTACAATCAGGCCGATCATCAGCGAATTATGGATGGCTTCGATGAGAAGCCACATCACATCCTGCCCCATGCTCGTTGTTCCAAGCCAGTGCACAAACGAAGGACTTAACTGCTCCGGATACGTATTGTAGGTAAATGGATTCACATGCGGGATATAATAAATTACAAAACCAATCACCAGAAATACCGCTGTCGTGATGAGTCCGATCTTCAGTTGGATCGCATTTTTCCAAAATTTTTTCATCTCATCATCCTTTCTTCAGCTGTACCGGATGCGCGGGTCGATAAATGGATACATCAAATCCACAATCAGCGTAGCCGTAGAAATCGCAAGGATCGAAATTGTAATGCACCCCAGAATCATGTTGTAATCCGACTGAAGGATTGCCTTTTGAATCAATGTACCGACACCGGGATACCCAAAGATGATCTCCGTCATGATCGAACCACCGAATACACCACCGAGACTCATCGCGAGAGCTGTAATCTGAGTCAGAATTGAGTTTCGTAGCACATAATCTTTCCCGATCACCTTTTCCGGAACTCCGCGGTATCGGGCAAAAGTCACAAACTCTTCCTCGGCTGTCGTAGCGGAAAGTGATTTCATTGATATAATCCACCACCCTGCCCCGACAAGCAGCAGGGAAATGGCCGGAAGAATCGAGGCCTTCAACAGTGAACCGAGAAAAGCTCCTGTTCCTCCCATCGTATTCATTGTTGTCTGCAGGGGAAACCATCCCAGCAGATAGGCAAAGACAATCTGCAAAACCAGCGCAACGATAAAATACGGAATCGGATAGATACAGATAGCTATCCCCTCCATGATTTTAGAAGAACGCTTGTTCTTCCGAAATCCGGCCTGAAGGCCAATCAGGTTTCCGATCACCCAGGCGATCACTGTTGTTGTCAGAGACAGACAAAGCGTGTAGGGCAGATACGTGGCAATAATCTCACCCGCGGGCGTTGGATAACTCATCAGAGAAGGTCCGAAGTCAAAGTGCAGGAGTCCATGCCACAGGAAACTTCCATACTGCTTCAGGAGTGAACCTTCCAGTCCAAATTGTATTCGCAGCGAATGGCGAAGCGATTCCATCTGAGCAGGATCCATCTGACCCGAACGTGACTCCATCTGTCCGATCATGTTTTCCACGGGATCCGAAGGAAACATGCGGGGAATGAAGAAGATAAAAGTAACTCCTATCCAGATCGTGAAAATCCAGGTAACGAGCCGAAGCCCTAAATATTTTCGAAACTTCAAATGCAATCACCTCATTTCGATTCATCTTTCACAGGGGAAATCTCAGGTGTCATATATTTGAAGCAGCTCCACCACCACCAGGGACCATTATACGGATTCTCGGCATTGGGATAATTGCCCCAGTATGTGCTGTTTGTCGGTACAAACTTCACTCCGGAATGGAAACCGATAAATGGCATATCAGCAATCGCTATTTTCATGAAATCCATCCCCAGCTGATAAGATTTCTCGTCATCCGGCGACAGTCCGGCCAGCTCATGGATAATCTTCGTAGCCTCAGGATTGTTCCATCGCGTTCCCTGACCGGATCCCCGCTTGCCATAGGGCACAATCAGGTCCGCATCCCATCCACTGATCTGCGAATAAATATCTTTGGTAATTCCACCTGTGGGCCAGTAACCGGCAATATCAAACTCGCCCGTGGCCCCATGGGTATCCCAGGTTGCGCTGCTCTCACTGGAAATGTTGCATTTCAGCCCGAATTTGCTCAGCTGATCATAAGCGGCCTGTACTCCCCGGCCTGCCTGAGCTTCTGTGTCAGCCATGTATGTCATGTTAATGGTAAACGGCTTCCCGTCAAAGTACCATCCGTCATCTTCCTTCGTAAGTCCTGCTTTTTTCAAAAGCTTCTCTGCCGACTGTGGATCATGCTTCCAGCAGCCAATTCCAAACAGATCGATCAGTTCATCTTTGTCATCCGGAATGTCATAGCCTTTCGCTTTCAGTTTTTTGGCCATTCGCCCGGCATAACCGGAATCAAAAGGTTTGACCGTTGTTCCGTCTCCGAGATCCAAAGTAAACTCTTCCACCCAGGGTAACAAGGGCAGATAATACATTTTCTGCATGGCATTTGTCGCCGTCAGAATCGGGAAGGGGCTCGCCCTTCCGACACCGTCAAATATCGTGTCGGAGATATCATCAAAGTTCATCGCCATCGCAATTCCCCATCGGAAATCCGGATTGTCATAAGGTGCTCCTTTTCCCATGGAGAATGCAAGACCTTTTGAGCAGGGATCATCGCTGGTCGCATATGGAAAATCATGATACCAGCAGGAAATCCTGTCGTTGTCCTTCATCATCTTCTCGAGCATCTCAGGCGTAACTTCACAGAGAATATCCACTTCGTTGTTGATCATGCTCATCTGCCTTGTCGTGTCATCTCCCAGAACCTTAAACAGGATGTATTTCGCTTTCGGCTTCTTTCCAGTGACAACACCGACTGTACTGTTTTTCCAGTCTTCTCTGCGTTCATAAAGAATCCATTTTCCAAGCTTGTCAAAGGCTTTTACCGTATAAGGACCTGCAACAACCGGTTCACTGTCCTTAAATGTTGTGACATCCGATTGTTTTGAGTAGATATGTTCCGGAACGATTCGCAGATCATTTCCATATATAGTGACACCGAACCTCAGTGCAAGACGCGGGAAAGATTCATTTGTCACGATTTTGATCGTATAATCATCCACTTTGTCAACAGACTTGAATACTTGATTATAATAGTCCGATGCGCCAATCCCGGGATTCTCCATGATCATGTGGAATGTATAAACAACATCATCCGCTGTCAGATCTTCCCCATCTGACCATTTGATTCCTTTTCGAATTTTAACGATATGCTCCGTAAAATCCTCATTCGATTCCGGCATACCGTCTGCAACTTCTCCGAACTGTTCTCCTTTTACTGTATCCATCTCCCACATCATCGCTGACATTAGCTGATGTATACCGAATCCGACCTGCGTGCCGGACATGTAGGTGTTAAACTGTCCCGGGACATCTGTGGGGGTCTGTGCCTCCACGATCAGCGTCTCATCCCGGGGTGTTCCGACCTCAGTCATATCTCCTTTTTTGCCGCCGGATCCGCCCCCGCCTCCTTTTCCACATCCGGCCATTCCTGCCACAAGCGATGCCACAAGCACAGGAGTCAAAAGTTTTAGTAAGCTTTTTCGCATAACGAATACCTCCTATTCATTTACTGTCGTTTTGTACTTTCAATGAATCGTTATCAGAGGTTGTCTACTTTATGTAAACATGTACTAGTATGGATAATTCAGTATATACAATGGGTGGCATTCATATGCTAATAAAATCACTTGCTTTCTGCTGCTTTTTTTCTCTCTCCTGTCTGTTGTTTCTGATAAGATTCCCGCACCATCTGTGTGAGTTCCCTTCCTCCATTTGAATACCAGTCGCTTACGAAGGTGTCGAAGTACGCCACTGGTTTATCTCCGCAGACAATCTGCAGAAACGCCTGTTTTTCCAGTTTTAAAAGTTCAGGGGGGACTTCACCCTCCACATCCCCCATTGACAGTGGGATATTGCTCTCTATCCCGGAATCTGCCAATAATCCTGCGGCAGTGATCCGAGAGGCATAGGCTGCCCACGCATTCGCAGTCGTCACATTGCCATTCAGATATGTTTTGCATGTATCGTAATAAGATTTCTCCAAACCCGATAGAGAATCGACCGACTGTTCACCTTCCAGAGCTGCTCTGATATTTCTTGTGCTCCGAAACAGCCCGTCTCTGTAATCCACATTGATATTCATGGGACGGGCAGTGGGATCCACGTTTAACGCAAAGTATTCATTGATTTCATCTGCATTTTTATCCTGATACCTGGAATAGTCAAACATAGCGCTGATATACTTGGGCACGATTTCCGGATGTTTATATCCCTTCCTCACCACCACATACTGCCAGTCGCTGTAAGAAGCAAAAGTCCGCACCTGATTTTCATCTTCTCTGGTCAGAAAATACGGCTCCCAGTCAGCCTCTGGATTTGAGCTGTAGGAGGACATCAGTGGATTGTTTGGTGCCCACCAGTTACCAAAGAATGCACCGCATTTCCCTTCGTTAACCAATTCATTGATATTCTCCGGTGTTCTCAGCAGGAACCTGGGGTCGAGGATGCCTGTCTGATACAGATGGCTCAGATAAGTCAGTGCTGATTTTGTCTCCTGAGTCAGTGAACCATAAGTTACATTCCCATCTTTGTCAAGAATCCATTTCTGTGGTGCCGCATGGAACATGGTGAAGACGGGATCCATGGAATAAGTGGAACTGCTCTTTGATACCATGCTGCTATTACAGGCCAGGCCAATGGTTTCCCTGTTTCCTGCAACATCTTTCTTTATAAACTCTTTGATGATATCCATAGCCTCTTCCATTGTTTCAGGCTCTTTTAGACCAAGCTTATCCATCCAGTCTTTTCTCATCCAGAGCATCATAGCACCGTGGTCAATAACGGTATCCGGAAGCGCGTAAAGTTTCCCATCAGAAGATGCCGATTCCAGAAGACCTTCGCCATAACTCTGATACATGTCCTTCACACGGCTGGTTGTGCACTCTTCATACACCTCTGTCAAATCCGAGACGAGACCGTTCTTTATGAGATCTTTCAGATTATTTCTGCCCTTTACCACCATGATATCCGGAATGTCCCTGTCTTTGATTGCCAGTCTTACCGTTTCATTGTACTGCTCCCCGTCTTCGATCTCAAAAACATCTTTATTCTGTATGTTCAGGTTTTTCTTCAGATAACGTGTATAACCATTATCCTCATAAGTCTCCCCAACAGGCAGGTTTGCGTTATTAGAACCCGATATTTTTCCCAGGGTGTAGGTTACCTCATCCGGATACTTTCCGTGAGCCGTGTGTTCGGCAGTCGCCCATCTCTTTTTGATCTCTTCTGATGACATTGCATGTTCAGACCGCTGGTCCACCTGTTCCCGGGATGATCCATCCCCCAAAAGGAAAAGGCTCATCAAAGTGGCAGAAATTCCTAATAAGAACATTATTATCTTTCGTTTTCTCATCGATTACTTCTCTCCCTTGTTTTTAGGAATTCGAATTTGAACACAGGTTCCCTCTCCTTCTTTACTTCTCACATGGAGCCCGTATTTCTCTCCATACAGCAGAACCAGACGGTCATTTACATTTCTCACCCCATAGCCTTTGGAGTGGTAAGTCACAATCTGTTCCGCCTTTTCCCGCTCCATGCCAAACCCATTGTCACATACACTCAGATACAGAGTCTTTTCATCCTGGGAAATGCAGATCAGCAAGTTTCTCTCTTCCTTTTCTGACGCATCCAGGCCATGTTCTATGGCATTTTCAACAAGCGGCTGCAAAATTAACTTCGGAACCTCACAGTCTTTGGAATCGTTGTCCACATCCCAGGTGGTCTTAAAATTATCATCATGCATGATCAGTTGAATATCAAGGTAAGCCCTGATATTACTCAGTTCATTTTCCACAGTTGTCATCGTTTCGCCTCTGTTCAAACTGGTGCGGTAAAAGGTCGACAGGGCCAGTGTCACCTGGCTGATTTCCGGCTCATCTGCCTCGATGGCTTTCCAGTTTATAATTGAGAGTGAATTATATAGGAAGTGAGGATTAATCTGCGCCTGCAGGGCTTTCATTTCTGTCTTCTGAAGCGCGATCTTGGATTCATATACCTCGGAAATGAGCTTGTTAATTTCATTCATCATCCTTCGAAAGCTGCGAATCAGCACACCTACTTCATCTTTTGAGTCACTGCTGACTGTTACTTCCCTCGATCCAAGATTAATCCGATTTATGTTTTCGGTCAGACGTTCCAGCCTTCCCACCATGCCTCTGGAAGCCCAATATCCCAGCAGCAAAATCAGTAGGATACAGATCGCCAGGATAGGAAAATTTCTTTCAACCAGATGATTAGCCGATTCCGTCATCACTTTTGTCGGACGGTACAGATAGAACTTCCAGCCTGTATCCTCCATCTCCCTGGTCGAGTACGAATAGTGGGATTTAATATAGTCTACGGACTCTGCCCGGGCCGGTCGGTACTCCTCACTCATGGAATAGCTGGAATATACGATATCTCCATGCTGATCGCAGATGGTTCCCCCTGTATTATCTTTGCTCAGGCTGCTGAATGGTTCCAGCATTCTGTTATAATCCAGAGTGACTGCCAAAACTGCTGTAATTTTCTCATGATCAAAAAATTTCCGGCTGGCAATAATTTTCCGTTTGCTGCCCCTCTTTACAAACCACTGTACTTTTTCTGTGGATTTCAGATCCGGATACCAGAATTCTTTTTCTGCACTGTCAAGAGGAGCCAGCGTATTCCCATGTTTCACTTTAATATTCTCAGCATATAATGTTATTTTCTGAATTTCCTTGTGATAGATCTGAGGCATGGTAAGCAGCGGATCTGCCACTTCTGTATATTCCAGATAAGCCTCATAGTCAGATGTGAATTCTGTATCTATAATTTTGCGCAGATCCTGCGAATAGGACAGATAATTAATCAGATTACCGTAGATTTCCGCCTGGTTATCCAGGGTGTTCACCGTCTGATCCAGGGTGTCCTTCAGATTATTCTCCTCATTGCCACGCAGCATCTTAAGTGTTCCTGTCTGCATATATATACTCACGATCATCACAGGGATCAGGCCAGCGGCTATCATCAGAATCGTCAGTTTATACCGGTATTTTAAATCTCTAAATTTACGGATGATCTTCTTCATCTATTATATTTCCCTTTCGGCATGACTCCGGCGTACTGCCAAAATACTCCCGGAAACTTCGTCCAAAGTAAGAATTGTTAGAAAATCCTACTTTTTCAGCGATCTGCACAACCTTCAGATTGGTAGTTTTCAAGAGTTCTTTCGACTTCTCCATACGGTATTCTCTGATAAAACGGTTCAGATTTACCCCGGTTTCCTGCTTGAATACAAAACTTAGGTATCCGGGAGAAAGACAGACCTGATCAGCAAGAAGCTCCGTAGTCAAAGCTTCATCGTAATGATGATAGATATAACTCTTTACCTGAGTCACATCTTCCCGATCGCCCCCGTCCTGAACCTTAAGATAATCCTCGAATTCTCTTATTGCCTTTTTCGTGATTTCCAATACATCCTGAATTGTATTGCAGTGATACATGCGGTCCACTTCTTTAGACAGCTCCCGCTCTCCGGTCACAGCAATTACCTCATAAATTTCCTTTAGAATATTTGAAAAAACAAACTTGACATATAATTCAGAAAAGCGGCTGACATCTTTGTATTTCTTTTCAATCCGATAGAAATCCAGCCAGAGGTGATTTACGTCTTTATGGTGAATATCTTCCTTAATGTTCAAAAACAAAGTGGCATCCTGTATCTGGCTTACATCCTGTTCCTCCTCTTCCTGATCCATGGAAAACACATGGGTTTCCGGCTGATAAAACTGTTCTTCCAAAAGCTGTTCCATAACATTTAAATACTTTGGCATATCCTGGTAGCTCTCCAGAGGTCTGCTGATCACAAAATAACAGTCCACATAAAATCTTTGTCTGAAAAAGGTGCGCATCTGAAGAGCAAGTTTTTGGCAGTCACATGATCTGTCCGTGAGTAAGAACAAAGATTCGTTGGAATTCAGATTCTGATACTGAAATTTTCTCTGAAGATGTTCTCTTAAATCCTGCAAAAAATTATGCTCTTCCATCTCAAAGAAATTGTCGGAACTACCTGCCAGTATCATGTAAGAGAATTGATTTAAATCCTCTTTTTCCAGATTCGTAATTTTACCGGCATTTTCTATGTACTCTTCTTTTCCCGTAAGAAGAAAATTCAACAGAAAAAACTGTCTCAGATAGTCTTCCTGTTTATTCTGTTTCTGTAACTTCTCATTCTGCTTGTCGATATTTTCGGTAACTTTATCCAGTGTTTTTTTGAATTCCGCCGGATCCACCGGTTTCAGCACATAATCCACAACTCCGTATCGAAGAGCTTCCCGGGCAAATGAAAAGTCATTATAACCGCTGAATATTATAATCTGCAGGTCTGGATATAGTTCTCTGGCCCGCCTGGAAAGTTCCAGACCGTCCATATATGGACGGTCTGGAACTTTCC
>ENA-UOOI01000806-UOOI01000806.1-fermentation-metagenome-genome-assembly--contig:-NODE-806-length-37510-cov-63.063463_pt1 | contig 37510 bp, 38 predicted proteins | sample MGYA00245779_ERZ724027 | MGnify/ENA primary metagenome ERZ724027 (study PRJEB28704, sample SAMN03018318) | fermentation metagenome | biome: anthropogenic terrestrial biome; feature: soil; material...
GACCGGAAAAGCCTCCGTGGGCGGCGTGGATATCGATTTCGGCGAGACGAACGGCCCCATTCTGAACGGGTACACCGTCAAGATTGTGTTTGATGAAGAAGCGGCGGCGGACACTGTCGAGGCCGACGCCGAAAACAAGACGATCACGGTCACCATGCAGCAAAAAGATGCTGAAGGGGAGGAAGAGGCGGTCGTTCCGACTTTTGAAAAGCTCAAGGCGGCGCTGCAAAGTGAATGGTCTTGGGGCGAAGACGAAGAGGGCGCCGCCTTGGAGTCGCCCGACGGCTTCGTCACACCGTCGTCGGACAACACCACAGTGACGTGGACCGACACGACCAAAACGGACACGGACCCCGTTGTGGAAACCACCGGCATGGTGGCGGAGGATGTCAAGGAATGGGGCGCGGATGTCAAGAAGATCGTCAACACCTACGGCGAGCTGAAGAGCGTGGCGATCGGCTCGGACGGCACGATCACGGGCGAGGACTCCACGGGCCGCATCCGGATCATCGGGCGGATCGTTCTGGCGAACGTGCCGAACCCCAACGCGCTGACCCAGGAGGGCAACTCCTACTACAAGGCGGTCAGCAACACCGGAACGATCACCTATTCCGCGCCCGGCTCCGATACGCTGGGGGCTTTAAAGAGCGGCGGGCTGGAAATGTCCAATGTGGACCTGGCGAACGAGTTCGCCGACATGATCATGACGGAGAGAGGGTTCCAGGCGAATTCCAAGATCATCACCGTCAGCGACGAGATGCTGGAAACGCTCGTCAACCTGAAGCGGTAAGCATTGGCCCGGCCGCCCCGGCCCCGCTTTCGGCGGGGCGGCGATTCGATTGATGGGGGATGAAACAGGCATGGTAGAACTCACGAAACTGAACGGAGTCGCGTTCGTGCTGAACAGCAGCTTGATCGAAACAATCGAAACAATTCCCGAAACGAAGGTGACGCTTACCACGGGGAAATATTTTCTGGTGCAGGAGATGCCCCAGGCTGTGGTGGACCGGGTGATCGCCTACAATCAGAAAATTTTCAAAAACGTCATTCGGGTGACAAAATGAATTGACGGCGTGCGGAATATGCGGTATTCTTCCAATATACGACAAATTCCGCCCCGTTTTTTCCATAGAAACAACGGCCCGGGTTCCGCGAAGCTTGAGGGGAGCCCGGGGGGTTCGGGAAAGTCTATTTCAAATTTGCGGGGGATGGTGACAATATGGCGGAAATATTGTCTCAGCAGCAGATCGACGAGCTGTTGGGAAATTTGCAGAGCGGAAACATGGACTTCAAGGAAATCGAAAAGACGACGAGCGGGCCGAAGGTAAAAGAATACGACTTTATGTCGCCGAAGAAGTTTTCCAGGGAGCAGCTTAAGCTGCTGGATAATGTTTTCGACAACTTTTCCCGGATGTTCAGTCTTCAGCTTGCAAGCATGCTGCGGGTCGCCTGCCAGATGGAGATCCTTCAGGTGGAGGAAGAGGAGTACAGGGAGTTCAACAATGCCCTGAACGATTCGGTTCTGGTCGGCGTCATCGGCATGTACAACGAGGCGAAGCGCATTGACGGCAAACAGATCCTGGTCGAGATGTCCCGGCCGATCTCGTTTTCCATCATCGACCGGATGCTCGGCGGAGACGGCTCGGGCTATCAGATGGAGCGGGACTACACCGACATCGAGCTTTCGCTTCTGGAATACCTGTTCAAGCAGATGCTGGGCCTGCTGAAGAATGCGTGGGGCAATTACATCGAAATCGACCATAAGCTCGAGATGATCGAGACGAACTCCAGAATGATGCAGTCCATTCAGCCGGATGAATCCGTCGCCATCGTGGTAATCGAAATGACGATAGATGATCTGAAGGGAAACATGAACATCTGCCTGCCCGCCTCTTCTTTGGAAGAGATTTTCCGCATTTTCAACTCAAAGTACATCAGGCTTCCAAGAAGAGATGATCCGGAGGTCGAAAAGAAGCGCAAGGAAACCATCATGAAGGGCCTGCAAACTTCTCCGCTGTGTGTTTCGGCCCTCCTCGGGAAGACGCGGATCACGCTGAAGGATTTTCTGTCGCTTCGGCCGGGGGATATCGTTGCATTAAACACGCCGGTCGAAAAGAACGAGATCATTGTCAATGTGGAGGAAATCCCTTGGTTTTCCGGCATTATGGGGACCAAGAAGAAAAAATACGCAGTTAAGATCAATAAAACTCTATAATTTTATAAGAACGAAGGGTGATTTCTATGGAGCCAAGGGATTCTAGTATCGAAAATTTGCTTTCGCCGATGGACAGGGATACCATTGGCGAGATCCTGAATATCAGCATGGGATCTTCCGCCACGACCGTTTCCACTTTGCTGGACCAGCGGGTCAGCATCACCACGCCGAAGGTTGAGGTTGTCAAAGCCAAGGATTTTCATTTTGAAGCGCTTGAGCCGGCGATCGCCGTTGAGATCAACTATGTCAGCGGCCTTTCGGGAAAAAACGTGATGGTGCTGAAGGTTTCGGATGTCAGGGTCATTGTCGGCCTGCTGCTGCATACGGAATTCAAAGAGGAAGATTTTGTGCTGGATGAGATGAATCTGGGGGCCATCTGCGAAGTGATGAACCAGATGATGGGGGCTTCGTCCACCGCCCTTTCCCAGTTTCTGAGCCGTTCGATCAATATCTCGCCGCCGACCTCGTATAAAATCGAAAATGCAGAGCAGTTCAAAAGCAAGTATTTCGAAGCGTACGATCCGGTCGTCGCCGTGCATTTCAACCTGATGATCGGGGATCTGGTCAACAGCGAGTTTTTCAACCTGATGTCTCCGGAGTTTGCGAGAGAGCTGATTACCAGCCTCGGCTCCGGCGGGGAAGAAGGGCTCAAAAAGGAGCAGGAGCAAGGCGCGCCGCAGACGTCCCCCGAGCCTGCGGCTCAGCAGGCCGCGCCGCAGCCCGCTCCCCAGGCGGTACCGGCGGCTCCCCCTCTCGTTCCGCCCGCGTCTCAGCAGCCCGCCCAGGCGGCGCCTGTGGCTCGGCAGTCTGCTCCTCAGGCTCCCCCGGTCCGGCAGACTGCTCCTCAGCCGGCCGAAGCGGCGGCTTCCCCTTCGGCCGGCTATGTGCCGGCGGCTTCCGCTCCGGTGCTCCATACGGCCGGCCGGCAGCCGGGTCAGCCCGGCTATGCGGTGAAAGGAGCTTCTTACCAGAGCTTCGACGAGCAGGACAATGTCCTGACCAGCGGACAGAACAGCAACCTGAATATGATTCTGTCCGTTCCTCTAGAAGTCACGGTAGAGATTGGGCGTACCACGAAAAAGATCAAGGAGATCCTGGACTTTACCTCCGGCACCATTCTGGAACTGGACAAGCAGGCCGGCTCCCAGGTGGATGTCTTTGTCAACGGCAAGCCGATCGCCAAAGGGGATGTCGTTGTGGTGGACGATTACTACGGGGTGCGTATTACAGAGATTTCCAGCAACGATGAAATTATGAAATTACTATAAACGCCTTTGTAGTATTTTAGGAGGAAGAAAAAACATGGGGAAAAAAATTATGTTGGTTGACGATGCCGCTTTTATGCGGATGATGATCAAGGACACCCTGCAGAAAAACGGATACACGGAGATCGTGGAGGCGGGAAACGGCGAGCAGGCGCTTGCTGTTTACGCGGCGGAAAAGCCGGACCTTGTCCTGATGGATATCACGATGCCGGTCATGGATGGCCTGGAATCGCTGAAAAGGCTGAAGGAAATGGACAAAGGCGCCAAAGTGGTGATGTGCTCCGCCATGGGACAGGAAACCATGGTGGTCGACGCGCTCAAGCTGGGCGCGAGGGATTTCATCGTCAAGCCGTTCAAGCCGGACCGCATCATGAAAACGGTGAACAGCATTCTGGGCTGACCCGGCGTTTGACGGAAAGGGGGGACGGGCTTGGAGTACTGGTCTCTGGTCGTTTCTTTGGTCGCGGTTGCTGCGGTGCTTTTTTTATGCTTTCTGTTCAGCAGGTTTGTCGCAAAAAAAGTCAGCCACTATTCCAACTCGCCGAACATCCAGGTTTTGGAGCGGGTCCCCTTTTCCCAGGATAAGGGGCTCGCGATCGCAAAAATCTGCGGGAAATATTATCTGATCGGGTTTTCCACCAGCAGAATCGAGATCCTTCGGGAGCTGCCTGCGGAGGAGATTCAAAAGGAGCAGCCGGTTTTCCCGGAAAATTTTTCGGCAATCTTCAGTTCGGTGATGAAAAACGGATGGGGTGTGAGGGCGTTTGACAAATTTGGAAAAAAGTCCGGAGCAGGCGGAGAAGACGGCGGGCAAAAAAAGAAAAACCCATAAAAAACTCGTGGCGCTTGCTCTTCTGTCGCTTGTCCTGATGTTTCTTCTTCCGATGAAAGCGTCCGCCGCCGTGGTCGATATCAACGGAAAAAGCGCGGACACGCTTCAGATCATCGAAATGTTCACGCTTCTGGCGCTGACGCCGTCGATCCTGATCATGACGACGTGCTTTACCAGAATCGTCATCGTCCTTTCGTTCCTGCGCAACGCGCTGGGGCTTCAGCAGACGCCGCCGAACCAGGTGATCATCGCCATCGCCCTGTTCCTCACCGTGTTCATCATGTCGCCCGTCCTGAACCGGATCAACACCGAGGCGTACCAGCCTTATAAAGAGGAGCAGATCACGCAGGAAGAGTTCCTTCAGAAAGCCTCGGTGCCGATGAAGGAGTTCATGCTCAAGCAGACCAGAAAGGATGACCTGAACCTGTTTCTCGACCTTTCCAAGTCGGAAAAGATCGCTTCGGCAAAGGATGCCCCGCTCACCGTGGTGATCCCGGCGTTTATGACGAGCGAGCTGAGGCGGGCGTTCCTGATCGGCTTTCTGATCTTCATTCCTTTTCTGATCATCGACATGGTGGTGTCCAGCGTTCTGATGTCCATGGGCATGATCATGCTGCCCCCGGCCATGATTTCCCTGCCGTTCAAGCTTCTGCTGTTCATTCTGGTGGATGGATGGGGGCTTTTGTTCAAGACTCTGGTGGCCGGATTCAATATGTAGCGCCGTAACGCCGGAGAAACTGCTTTGGAAAGGGAACTTCTTTCATGACCACATCTGAAATCATCGGAATATTTCAGGCGGCGCTGCTCGCTTCCATGAAGGTGGCCGGGCCGATCCTGATCGCCAGCATCGCGATCGGAATCGTGATTTCCATCTTTCAGGCCGCGACCCAGATCCACGAGCAGACGCTCTCCTTTGTGCCGAAGCTTGTGGCGATCGCGCTGATTCTGGTGCTGCTGGGGCCTTGGATGATGGAAACCATGAGCGATTTCGTCCATTATATTTTCGATGTGATCGTCAGGCTGGATTAACCGTTCGTGGGGGAAAGGTCGGTCGTTTTGCGCCATGCTGGATTTCGATTACGATTTTACGCTTCTGCTTCTCGTGTTCATGCGCATGAGCGGGTGCGTCCTGTTCAACCCCATTCTGGGGAGGAGAAACCTGCCGCCCGTCGTCAAAATCGGCCTTTCCCTGATGCTTACGCTCTTCTCCTACCGGCTGATCCCGCCCCAGAATTTCGAGATCCATTCCTTTCTCGTCTTTTTCGTCCTGCTGTTCCGGGAACTGCTCATCGGGTTCCTGGTGGGCGCCGTGATCCAGATGTTCCTTTCCGTGATCCTGATCAGCGGCGAGACCATGGATATGCAGATCGGCATTTCCATGTCGAGAATCTACGACCCCCAGAGCAATGTCTCCATGCCGCTCTCCGCCTCGCTGATCAACGCGATGTTCTTCCTGATTTTCTTCGCGACCAATTCCCACATCACGCTGATCCGCCTGTTCGTCCGGCTGTGCACCGTGCTTCCGTATGGTTCGGTGAGAATCCCGGCCCATGTGTTCGGCCAGCTTTCCTCCCTGCTCAGCCTGATCCTGATTTACGCGGTGAAAATGGCGTTTCCGGTTCTGGCCGCCCAGCTGATCACGGAATTTGCCGTCGGCCTTGTGATGCGCGCGGTGCCGCAGATCGACGTTTTCGTCATCAATATCCAGGTCAAGGTGATTCTGGGCTTTTTGATCCTGATGATGATGGTGGCGCCGCTGTCCAGCTTCCTCGAACGGCTGATCACTCTGATGTTCGACTATGTCGGCAATGTTTTTCAGCTTCTGACATGACCGGCCGCACACTGGCTGCAAGGGGGAATGAGATTGGCAGACAGCAGCAAGACCGAAAAGGCAACCCCGAAAAAGCGGGAGGACGAACGGAAAAAGGGCAATATTTTTCAAAGCGCCGACGTTGTGAGCGCCCTCTCCATTCTGGTTCTTTTTCTGACGCTCCGCATGACGCTGCCGTATTTCTACACTTCCTTCAAAACCTTTCTCACCCGGTATTTCGGGTACGGGAAGACGATGCAGTCCATCACCATACAGTCCGCTTCGGATGTCGGGCGGGACTGCATGACGGCCCTCTTCACGATGGCCGGCCCCGCCCTGCTGGCCTCCGTCGCAATCGCCATCGTCGGCACCGGTTTGCAGACCAGGTTCAAGTTTTCCCATGAGCAGCTGAAAGTCAAATTTTCCAGGCTCAGCCCCATTCAGGGGATCAAGCGGATGTTTTCCCTCCGTTCCGTGGCGGAGCTGGTCAAGTCCCTCATCAAAATCGCGGTTCTGTTCTACGTCCTTTATTCCGCGTTCCGGAATATTACGAACAGCTTCACCAAGCTGATGTACGAAGACGTCATGCAGGCGGTCGTGTTTATCCTGCAGTCGATCATGGATATCGTCCTGCAGCTTTCCGTCGCGTTCATCGGGATCGCGGCGCTGGATTATCTGTACCAGTGGTGGGAATACGAGCGCAGCATCCGGATGTCGAAGCAGGACCTGAAAGAGGAATACAAGCAGCTGGAGGGCGACCCTCTGGTCAAGGGGCAGATCCGCGAGCGTCAGCGGAAAATTTCGATGCAGCGCATGATGCAGCAGGTTCCGACGGCGGATGTCATCGTCAGGAACCCCACCCATTTCGCGGTCGCGCTCCGGTATGACATAGAAAAGGACCCGGCGCCCGTCGTCGTTGCGAAAGGGCAGGACTACACGGCGCTGAGGATCGTGGAGATCGCGGAGCGGTGCTGTATTCCGATGACGGAAAACAAGCCCCTCGCAAGGGCGCTTTACCGCGACGTGAAGGTCAACAGCCAGGTCCCGTCCCAGTACTATGTGGTGCTCGCGCAGATCATGGCCTGGGTGTATTCCATGAAAAGGAGCAGCCGATCGTGAAGTTTCTGAATAATATCGTTGCGATCTTCGTCATCATCATCATCAGCTTTATCATCATTCCCCTGCCGGCGTTTCTGCTGGATATGATGTTCATTCTGAATATCACCCTTTCGGTCCTGATCCTGATGATGACGATGTACGTCAAGGATGCGCTCCAGTTTTCGGTGTTCCCGTCGATGCTGCTGATCACCACGGTGTTCCGGCTGGCCCTGAACATTTCGTCCACAAGGCTGATCCTCACCAAATCCGGCCAGGCCGGACAGGTCATCAAAACCTTCGGCAGCTTTGTCCTTTCGGGAAACATCGTCGTCGGGTTCATCGTCTTCCTCATCATCGTCATCGTGAACTTCCTCGTCATCACGAAAGGGTCGGAGCGCATTTCGGAGGTGTCCGCCAGATTCAAGCTGGACGCCATGCCCGGAAAGCAGATGGCGATCGACGCCGACCTGAGCTCGGGCCTGATCTCTGAGGAAATGGCACGCACCCGGCGCAGCGATATTCAGCGCGAGGCGGAATTCTACGGCGCAATGGATGGCGCCTCCAAGTTTGTCAAAGGGGACGCCATCGCCTCCATCATCATCACGTTTATCAACTTCGTCGGCGGCACCATCATCGGCATGGTGCAGGGCGGCAGCAGCTTCAACGATGTTCTGACCACTTATTCCATCGCGACGGTGGGCGACGGGCTCGTCTCCCAGCTTCCCGCGCTGCTGATCTCCACCGCGACAGGCATGATCGTGACGCGCGCGGCGTCCGACGCGAGCCTGAGCGCCGACGTTTCCAAACAGATTTTTTCCCAGCCCACGGTTCTGATCGTGACCGGCGGAGCGATTGCCTTTCTGTGCCTGATTCCCGGCATGCCCATACCGCAGATCCTTCTGCTTTCTGCGGCGGTCATCGCGGCGGGGCTTCTGGTGCGCAAAAGGCAGGCAATGGCTCAGGCGGTTCCCGCGGAAGGGGAGGCCGGGGGAGCGAAGGAGCCCCAGGATGAGGCTTCTTATTATAAGAATATCGACAACATCTACAATCTGCTGCCGCTCGACATGATCGAAATGGAATTCGGGTACAGCATCATCCCGCTGGTGGATGAAAACAGCGGCAGCAGCTTTATCGACCGGCTGGTGACGTTCCGCAAGCAGTTCGCACTGGAAATGGGAGTCGTGATCCCCGCGGTGCGCCTGCGGGACAACGGCTCGCTCAACCCGAACCAGTATGTCATCAAGATCAAGGGGGAAGAGGTCGCCCGGGGAGAGGTGCTCGTGGATTACTATCTGGCGCTCGACCCCGGGAACCTGACCGGCACGATCGACGGCATCGACACGATCGAGCCGGCATACGGGATCCCGAGCAAATGGATTACGCCGGATAAAAAGGAAATGGCCGAGATCTACGGTTATACCGTCATCGACCCGCTTTCCGTCGTCGTCACGCACCTTTCCGAGACCATCCGCCGCCATGCGTACGAAATTCTGACCAGGCAGGATGTCAACCAGCTTCTTGAAAACGTCAAAAAGGGCGACGCGGCGCTGGTGGATGACGTGGTGCCGAATGTCATTTCGTACAGCCGCCTTCAGAAAGTCCTCTGCGCCCTGCTGAAAGAGGGTGTTCCCATCCGGGATATGGAGACCATACTGGGCACGGTTTCCGACTACGCGCCGGCCGTGCGGGAAACGGAGGTGCTCACCGAATATGTGCGTCAGGCGCTCAAGCGCACCATCACCCGCAAGTGGTCCGACGGGGGCCAGATCCGGGTGATTACGCTGGACAGCGAGGTGGAGCGGCTGATCGCCAACTCCATCACGAAAAACGAACAGGGGACTTACCTTTCTCTGGATCCGCAGATGACCCAGAAGATTGTCACAAAGATCCTCGACAGCATCAAAAAGGTAAAGGACGTCATCAGCACCCCCATTATTCTGACTTCGCCGGTGATCCGGGTTTATTTCAGCAAGATGCTGGAGCAGTTCTATCCGGGGGCCGTGGTGCTGTCTTTTAACGAGCTGAATTCCGACGTGCAGATTCAGGCGGTCGCCAATATCACGCTGGATTAAGAGCCGGAAAGGGCATTTCAGAGGAGGCGGGAAGACGGAATGAAAACCAGTAAGGCACAGCGGCAGGTATCTGTGGGCGAGCTGTGGGATGAGTACCTGAAAAACAGGGAGGAAGACATCCGCAACATGCTTGTCCTTCGGTATGGATATATCGTCAAATGCATTGCGCTGAAAACCGTCGGCGCCTATCAGCATTTCAATTATGTGGAGGACCTGATCAACGAGGGCCTGATCGCGCTTCTGGATGCGGTGGAGAAGTTCGACCCGGAAAAAAAGGTGAAATTCGAGACCTTCGCCTCGATCAAGGTGAGGGGCGCGATGATCGATTATATCCGCAAGCAGGACTGCTTTCCGAGAAGGCTCAAGCGCATCGCGAAAAACATCGGAGAGGCGGAAAACGCCCTGAGCTACGAGCTCGGAAGGTACCCCACCGACCGGGAGCTGGCGGACTTTATGGATGTGGGCCTGCCGGAATACCAGAAGATGCAGGCGGAAACCTGCGCGCTCAACATGGTGTCCTTTGAGGAAATGATCTATGAAAAAGGGGTCGAGGACCTTCGCTTCAGCCTGACCGGAAATTCCTCCATCCACAGCCCGGAGCAGGTGGTCGCGGAAAAGGAGCTTCAATCCGTGCTCGCGGAGCTGATCGACGGGCTGAACGAAAAGGAGAAGCTCGTCATTTCCCTCTATTATAAGGAACAGCTGAAAATCAAGGAAATTTCGGCGGTGATGGGGATCAGCGATTCCAGAGTGTCGCAGATCCATTCCAACGCCTTGAGAAAGCTGAAAAAGTCCCTGGAAGAATACAACAACCAGTAAAAGGAGGCCGCGTGAAATGGTAAGGGGTTTTTACACACTTGGGTCCGGAATGCTGACGCAGACCAGAAAGCTGACGGCAATCAGCAACAATCTGGCAAATGCGGAAACGCCGGGCTACAAAAGGAATGTGGTGTCCGCATCCACGTTCGGGCAGATGGTCATCAGCAGGCTTGATTCCCAGGCGACGCCCATCGGCAGCATGAATCTGGCGACCGTGGCGGACAGGACGGACGTGATCCACTCGCAGGGCGGCCTGAAGGATACGGGGCGCAGCCTGGATTTCGCCGTCAAGGGCGAAGGCTTTTTCGCCGTTCAGGGCAACGGGGGGACGCTCTATACCCGCGACGGAAGCTTCAACGTGGATGCAAACGGCTACCTCGTCCTCGACGGCATGGGCCGCGTGCTGGGCCGGGATGGCCGCCCGATCCGCCCGGGCACCGACCAGATCACGGCGGATTCCGAAGGGAACCTTTTTGCGGGCGGGAATCCGGTCGGGAGCCTTGCCGTGGTCAATTTTGCGGACTACAACAGCCTGAAGCCCGCGGGGGAAAACGCCTATACCGCGGCAGGCGGCGCCGCCCTGATGCAGAACCCCTCTGTGCTTTGGAAGACGACGGAAGGGTCGAACGTGGACGAGGCGCAGGAGATGACAAACGCCGTCGCCTCGCAGCGCGAGCTTCAGACCTGCTCGCAGGCGCTGAAAATGTACGACCAGATCCTGTCGATGGCGGTTACGGATATCGCGAAAGTATAAGGAGGAGACCTGTTTTATGCTGACGTCATTTTATATGGCATCCACCGGGGCGATCGAACTGAAAAAAGGGATGGATGTGACGGCGAACAACATCGCCAATGTTTCCACAACGGGTTACCAGCCGATCAAATCGGCGTTTTCCGATCTGGTTTACACCACCATCCACCAGAACGGGGGGCCCGTGAGCGGCCACGGGACGAAGCTGCAGAAAACGGATACGGTCTTTGCCGGCGGCTCCCTTCAGCAGACGGAGCGCAAGCAGGATTACGCGCTGACCGGGACCGACGAATTCTTCGCCGTGCGTTCGGGGAACGGGGTGAGATATACCCGCAACGGGAACTTCCATATTTCCCTGCAGGCGGGCGGAAATTATCTGGTGGATTCCGAAGGCGGCTATGTGCTTGACGCGAACGGCCGCCCCGTCACGGTGCAGAACGAGGATGCAACGGCGAATGTTGGGGCCTTCTCGTTTCAGAACTGCGGCGGCCTTCTGGCCGACGGGGATTCCTACTACACGGCGACCGCCGCTTCCGGCGCGCCCAGGGCGGTTGCGCAGCCGGAGGTGAAACAGGGGTATCTGGAAAATTCCGCGGTCAGCGTCGCGGATGAAATGGTCTCCGTGCTGCAATTGCAGAGGGGCTTCCAGTTCAATTCGAAGATCGTTCAGATTTCGGATGAAATCATGCAGACCGTCAACAACATGAGGTAGCGGAGGGCCTGCCTGAAAATAAATAGGAGGAGTGAGGATCAATGAGCGGCCTCGGCACAGTCGGCACATCGGGCCGAAACCAGGGCCCGCAGCAGGAATCCGGTCAGAGCGGCCCGGAACTGCTGCTGAATATCTCGGATGACAGCATGAGGGCTTCCCTTACGGTAAAGCAGACCAGTCTTGAGCAGAAGGTCACACCTGAGGAGGTCCGGGAGCTGCTGCAGGAAAAATCCGTCGTGTTCGGCATCCGGGAGGAAGACATCGCGCGGTATTGTCAGACCGGGGATTACAGGGCGCCGCTGATCTGTGCGCTCGGCATGCGGCCGGTCGATGAGGAGGACGGGAAACTCATCTATCATTTCGACACGGAAAAGGTTCTGAAACCGACGGAGCGGAGCGACGGGAGTCTGGACTTCCGGGAGCTGGGCCTTGTCAAAAACATTTCCAAAGGGGATGTCCTCTGCAGCCTGGGGCTTCCGGCGCCCGGAAAGCCCGGCAAGGATATTTTCGGCCGGGAAATCCCGTTCCGCGCGGGAAGAAAGCCGGTGCTGCCCGTCGGGACGAACACCGCGGTCTCGGAGGATGGCCTCTCCCTGCTTTCCACGGCGGACGGCTGCATCGAGCTCCTGAAAAACAGGATCAACGTCAACGATGTCTATGTGGTGCGCGGCGACGTGGGAAGCGCTTCGGGCAATATTTCCGCAAAGGGTTCGGTCATCGTGGAAGGCGACGTGCGGGGAAGCTTCCGTGTGCAGGCCGGCCGGGACATCACCATTCACGGCATGGTGGAAAGCTCTTATCTGGAGGCCGGTGGGAACATCGTGATCTCCAGGGGCGTGAACGGCGCCGGCAAGGGGACGCTGAAAGCCGGGGGCAATATTTCCGGAAAATATTTTGAGAACGCGATTCTGGAAGCGGGCGGCGACGTCTATTCCGACGTCCTGATGAACAGCCGCGTCACGGCGGGCGGCTCCGTTCTGCTGCGCGGCCGGGAAGGCGCGCTGATCGGCGGGGAATGCCAGGCGGGCCGCCGCGTCTATGCAAAGAACATCGGCAACCCGGGCGGGCGCGCTACAAAAGTATCGATTCAGTCGCGCGAGCTCTCCATGCTTCTGGGGGTCGATAAAAAAGAGGAGCGTCCGGAGGCCATTCAGGAAGCGCTGGACCGCGCCCTCGCCGAGCAGCAGGCCTTCGAGCAGAATTACCAGATGATCGTGTCGCAGTTTGCGCCCCAGGAGGAACAGCAGGGCTCGGGGCGCGGGAAGCTGATCCTGAAGGCGGCCGCGCAGCGGAAGGACCAGCTGGAAAAAACGGTGCGGGAGCTGCGGGACAAGCTGGAAAAAGCGTCGCGCCAGCCGTCCGCTTTCCCCGATTTCCATGTGATCGCGCGGGGGATCGCCTACCCGGGCACGAAGATCATGATCGCGAACTTTGTCTTTAACGTTCACCAGGAAACCAGCAGCGCGAAGTTTTACTGCGACCTGCAGCAGGTCGTCAGCGGCCCGATTCTTCCGTCGGATGCGCCCGCGGAATATTATTAGAAAACGGCTCCCCCTTCCCGGGCAGCGGGGAGGGGGAGCCTGATGAAACAGGCTGCCGCAAGGCAAAGGGGGTACCTATGTCCACTTTAGATCTGGATCAGCTGAACGACATGCACCTCGACGTGCTGAAAGAAATCGGGAATATCGGGGCCGGGAACGCCGCGACTTCGCTTTCCAAGATGCTGGATACCACAATCAACATGTCGGTGCCGCGCGTCCGGATCCTCGACATCAGCGACGCGGCCACCGCGCTGGGCGGGCCGGAAAATCCGGTCGTCGGGATCCTGACTAAATTCCGGGGCGACATCGACGGGATCATGATGTTCATCATCGGTCAGACGTTTGCCGGCGCGGTGCTGAAATCGCTTTTGGGGGTGCAGCAGGTCAGCTATCATTCCCTGAGTGAGCTGGAGCTTTCGGCGATTTCGGAGATCGGGAACATCATGATCGCCGCTTATCTCGGCTCGATCAGCACGCTGTCGCAGATGAAGGTGAAAACCTCAGTCCCGGCGGTCGCCGTGGATATGGTGGGGGCGCTGCTCAGCGTTCCCGCGATCGAGATGAGCTCGGTTTCCGACAAGGTCATTTTTATCGAGGATGATTTTCTCGGCTCCGACAGCCAGATCACATCCAATATGATGATGGTTCCGGACATGGAATCGCTGGGCAGATTAATGCAGAAATTAGGGATCCAATTATGAGCAATATGATCACGATCGGCATATCGGACATGAAGGTGGGGAAAGGGGGAGAATCGTTCGTCACATACGCGCTGGGCTCCTGCGTGGGCATCTGCCTGTACGACCCCGTTTCCAGGGTCGGCGGCTTGGGGCATATCATGCTTCCGAAATACCCGGCCGAAAATCCGAAGGAAAACAAGTACCGGTTCGCCGATACCTGTATTTCCGAGATGATCCGGGAAATGGAAAGGCTGGGCGGATACCGCAGCAAAATGGTCGCCAAAATCGCGGGGGGCGCGAAAATGTTCGAGGTTTCGGGGGATTCATCCTTCGGCAATATCGGCCGGCGCAACGTCATGGCGGTAAAGGCCATGCTCGCCTGGTTCAAAATTCCCATCCGTGCGGAGGATACCGGGTTCAATTATGGGAGAACCGTCTATTTTTATACGGAAAACGGCTCAATGATCGTCAAGTCCTTTGCAAACGGGATCTGTACCTATTGAGGAAACGGCAAAAAGAAAAGCTTTTTCTAAGTCTATGGTTCGGGCTTAGAAAAAGCTTTTTTGCGTAATCCTTCTTTTGGCAAAGCCGGGCGCCGCAATTTCAGCCGAAATAGAAGCTCCCTGCCGTATCATCTTCAGCCGACCTGGAATCGATTTGTTCCTCCCCTGCCGAAGGCGGGGAACAAATCCGGGTTCTCAAGCATAAAAGTAAAAGCGCGAACTGCTGAATTGCTGTCATTTCACAGCATGATGGAACTCCTTCAGCGGTCGGAAGAAAACAGCTCCGGCTGCTTTTTGGGGGTGCGCAGCTCGGACAGCTTCTGTTTTGCTTCCTCGCTTTGCAGGCGGAGCGATTCCCGCGCGGAGCGGTCGATAGCGGCCGCCTGCTCAAACAGGGACAGAATCCGGGTGCAGATGGAGAAGGCTTCCTGCTCCGTTTCGTCGGCGCAGCCGGCCTTCGGAATCCGCAGCTCCATCACCGCGGCGCATCTTTCCCGCTCCTGCGGCTCCATCTGTTCCAGCCTGCTGTCGACCAGGCGGTTGCATTTGTTCACCCGCTCCATCAGCGCGGCGCGCTGGTCAAGGAAATGTCCCAGATCGACTTCCGGCTCCTGGCACCGCACTTCGATCCGTTTGGTCAGATCCAAGATCCGGGTCAGAAGGATTTCCTTTTGTTCCAGGCAGGCTGTGATTTCTTCCGTGAACATGTGATTCTCCTATTTTTTCATGTGGATCAGCTTTTCGGCCTGGGCCCAAGTCTCGCGCATTTCCTGAACCAACGGCACCAATTCGTCCAGAAGCGCCGCCTCGCGGCGCACGGAGGCGCGGATGATCTGCTGATTGGCAAAATAATAAAGCTGATACAGGTCCTGTGAGATCGGATATTTGCGGTCCAGAATCGAAGAAAGATAAGTGAAAATCCTTTTGCACTTTTCCGTGCATTTTTCGGCGGTCGCATAATCTTCCTTTTTCAGCATGACCGATCCGTAATGAAGGTTTTTCAGAGCCTCGTCGAACAAAAGGACAAGCTGCTCCCCTTTCGACATGGTACTGACCGCCTGCTGCTTATACTGCATGATGGCATTGTTCTGCATCTCCGGCACCTCTGCTTTTCGCTTCCCCTGCCCGTCAGGAATCGCTGGAATTCGACAGGAAGAAGCTGGCCTGCGTGTTCATCTGGCTGATGTACTGCTCCAGAACCGTAAATTTATTGTAATAATATTCCTGCTCGGTTTCCAGCTGATCTTTCAGGTCGCTGATTTTGGAATCGTAATCCTGCATTTCCTTGGAAAGCGTGTTCTGGCTTACGTTTCCGGTATCGGTGCCCGCCTTTCCCACCAGAAGCCCGGTGTCGATCAGGCTGTCGTTCGTGTATTTCTTCATAACGGACTGCAGTCTGGCCGCGATCCCATCCGTTCCGGTAAACAGGGAGGCGATCTTGTCCGGGTCGTCGGCAAGCGCCTGTTTCAGCTTGTCCTCGTCCACCGTCAGCTTCCCGTTGTCGTTGTAATCCGTGGTGGCGATGCCGGCCTGATAAAGCGCGTACTGAATCGAGTCGACCTTGTCCGTCATGGCGCGGCGAAGATCCAGGCTGAAGCCATCCAGAAGCGAGTCGTTCAGGAAAAGCCCCTGTTTGGCTTTTGTCTCCCAGTCCTTGATCTGGGTTTCGCTCATCTCTTCTTTCTGCGCGTCGGTCAGCGGGGCGTAGGTGCCGTCCGTCGGCTTCTTTTCATACACCTTGTCGTTGACCATTTTCAGAATATTGTTGTAGTCCGTAATAAAATCGGACATTTTTTTGACCAGATCGTCCGTCTTGTTCGAAACGGTAAAGGTGATGGGATCATCCGCGCTCACGGTTTCATCCGTCTTTTCCAGCAATTCAAAATCCACGCCGTCCAGCGTGAATTTGTTGCTGCTGCGGGTGATGGTTTTCGCGTGATCCGCGTTCCCGTCGAAGCTGACGTTCAGTCTGGCATCCTGGCCGTCCGTCGCCGTATAATCCGTGCCTTCTGTTCCGAACAGGGCGCCAAGCAGGCTGGTTCCGTTCTCATTGTCCCCCGAAAAATCCACCTTGCTGGCGGCGCCGCCGTTTTTGGCCGCAACGCTGAACGTGTCCAGCGTCTGCGAATAGGTGATCGTCACGTTGGCGTCCGTGTCGTTATTGATGGCCTTGATGATGGTGTCGAGGGAATCGGAAGCGCGAAAAGAAAATTTCTTTCCGTTGACCGAAATGTCGTAAGTGGAGCCGACAGTATCCGTATTGGGTAAAGACGACGACAATTCCCCGCTGATATCCCGCAGGGTCTTTGACGTGTTGATCCGGTTGGATTCCCCCGCGTAGATGTGAAGCGCGCCATCCTTGCCCAGCACGCCGGATTTGTCGGAGGCGGAAATGGACAGCACATCCGTTTCGCTGCCGGAATTCATCTGGAACGTTAAACCGCCCGAAGCATCCGCATCGGCCGTGATTTTGCCATCCCCGTAAGCGGCGTTCAGCTTTTGCTGGAGATATCCCTGCAATTCTTCCGGTGTATCGAAATTATCTTTTGCGCTCTCGTCGAATGTAACCGCCTTTTTCAGGCCGTTCAGGTCGAACGTGACGGTGGACCCGGAGAGCGATTCACCCAGATAAGACGAGAACAGGCCTGTCATGTCGGTTGGAATCTGTCCGGAGCTTGCCCCGTCGCTCAGGCCGAGCCCTTCCTTCAGATTCTGGCTTGCGTTGGTGACGGAAACGGCGCCGGACGCGCTGCTGAACGTGATTTCGCCCGAGTCGGATACGCTGACGCTGAGCTTCCCCTTCAGGTCGGAATTCGCCTTGATGCTCTCCTGAAGGCCGGTCTGAAGGGCTTTCGCGGTGTTTGCCATGTCTCCCCCGACGGGGAGGGCAATATCCGAGGCGATCTTCAGCGTGTAGGTCTGCCCGCCGACCGTGACATCCATTTTAGAGCCGGCGGCGATGGAGTGGTTGAAGAAATACGCCGTGTCGGCGGCGGTTTCGCCGACGATGGAGTTGTCGGCTCCGCTCGTCGTCTTCGCTTTCAGGCCGAGGCCGTCCAGAAGGGCCTGTGTGCCGCTTTTGATGGTGACGGCCTTGCCGGTTTTGGACTGCAGGGCGACGTTCGATCCGTCAAGCTTGAATTCCAGGTCATCCTTCAGGCCGAGGTCGTCGAGCTCCAGATTGAGCTGCTTGATATACTGGTCCATTCCCGTCGACTGGTCCGGCGCGAAGCTGTTGTCCAGATAAAACGTATAGTCTTTCCCGCCGTAATTCAGGGTCATGGAAGCGTTCGTGATGGTGCTCTTGGTCCACTGCGTTTTGATTTCTCCGGTGGAGATAGCCTCGCTGGAAACCTTGTGTGCGGAAGAGAAGCTCGCCTGGGACGCCAGCTGTGTGATCCCGGTAATCACCATGTTTTTCGCCGCGCTCGTGCTTCCGCTGATGTTCAGGAAAGACGAGCCGTTGACGATAGACGTGGAATTGAAAAAGCTGCTGCTCAGAATACTGCTGCTGCTGGTGGAGGAAGAAAAATATTTGCTGTTGAATTCCGCGACCGCGGCGATGATCTCGCGGTAGCCGTTTTGCTGCCAGGCAGCGATCTGCTTGTTCTGGGACTGTTTGTCGATTTTATTCTGCGTGCCCATCGTAAGCTGTTTTACCAGCTCATCCGTATCAAGGCCCGACACCAGTCCGCTCATCCTTTTGGAAGAAGTAGCGGTGGCATAAAGGGAGGAGCTGCTGCTGGAACTGGTGGATAGATAAGACATAATCATAGCCTCCTGATGTTCTCGCATCACATTCATTCACCTTATATATCGTCCGATAAAATCGGTTCATTAGCATTTTTTACAAAATGCTACGCGGACGCGCCCGCCGCCGGGGCCGGAGCGGAATAAGGGAAGCCGTGGTTCGCAGGAGACCGGTTCTTCGTCTGCGGCAGGGGAGGCTAGACAAAGAGGTCAAAGGTGTTCCAGATATTGTCGTACTCCTGAAGGCGCTTTTCCAGCTCGACGTTCTTTGCGCGCCCGATATACGTGAGCAGCATGTTGATCAGGCTCAGCGGGGCGACGAACGAATGGTAATTGGGAGCGGAACAATGCTTATCGGCTGTTGATTATGCCGGGACTGAGAGAACAAAATGAAATACCTATTTTGAGGGTTTTGCCGGTACGTGATTTTCAGGTCTATTTGGTGCCTCTGAATCTGGCTTTTGATATGTGGGAAGAACCTTCATCTCCGTATTGGAGGACGACAAATAGAACTCTTCACATTCACGTTGAGCGTCAACCAGCATATTGATTGCGTTTTCAGTGGCCTGAAAGAGCTTTATGTACAGCTTTTGATAATCCGGCATTTTTATCACCCATATTGATTTTAACCTATTTCAGGTTAAAATCAATACTCTGATTCAGGTTATGGGATACTATGATCGGGTGATCATATATGTATCCGAGAATCCGGGATCTCAGGGAAGATGCGGATTGGAAGCAGACGCAGGTGGCGGAATATCTCGGCATGTCGCAAACCGGGTATTCAAAGTATGAGACCGGTGAAAACGATATTCCCTCACAAGTCCTGATTCGGCTTGCAAAGCTCTACCATACCAGCGTCGATTATCTCTTGGGCCTGACGGACGACAGAAAACCATATCGGTAAAAGGGAGCGGAAAATCCGCCCCCTTTTATCTTTTCCGGCTTTCGTGGGAAAAGGCCGCCCGTCTTTGTCGGCGGGGCTGAAAATGCCTGACAGCGATTCCCCTCGGACTTCGAACCCGGCCCTGTCGCCATCCGTCGGAGACGGGGGCTGCAAGAAACAATATTAAAATCTGAAAACAGGAAGGCGCCGGCTGCTTTCCTGCACAGCCGGCGCCTTCCTGTTTGCCGGTTTCGCTCCGGCTTTGGTCACTCCGTGTTTTTTTATTTTGGGTACTGCGATTTCTGTTTTCCGCTTTGCTCTGGGGAAGGTTTCCGCCCGCGGCCTTTTTGCAGGAAGCGCTGTTGCAGGGGACCGAAATCCATTTTTATACAAAAGGGGCTATTCCAATACTGCGCAAAGTGTTATAATAAATAACAACTCATAAAAATCCATGCGGAGCAGGGCCGTGTTTTTGTTTTTACGCCGGAATCGAACCGCGGCTTTTATGGGATTAAAAAATGAATGACGGGGAAGTTCTTTGTTATGCTATGGGCTTTTTTATCTGCGGTAGGAAGCATTCTGACCATTGTGATCATGTTCATGACGGGCTGGTGCATGACCCATGCCGGCTGGCTGAATGATAAAACCAGCGAAACCTTTTCAAAAATCGTTCTGAATGTCGCCATGCCCTGCTATATGATCTGGAATCTGATGTCCAATTTCGACAGGGCAAAATTAAAGGAGCTGAGCAGCGGGCTGATCGTCCCCATCTTATCCATCGGGCTGACCTATGTGCTCTCCATTGTCGTCAGCAACGTGATGAAAGTCAGAAAAGGGCGGAAGGGGATTTTCCGGTCGGTCTTTTTTACCTCCAACACGATCTTCATCGGGCTTCCCGTCAACCTTGCCCTGTTTGGGGAAAAAAGCACGCCGTATGTTTTGCTGTATTACATAGCCAATACGATCTTTTTCTGGACGTTCGCCAATTATGAAATCAGCAAGGACGGCGAAAATGCGGAACACGTCCCCGTCTTTTCACTCGAATCCCTGAAGCGGATTCTGAACCCGGCGCTGGATGGATTTATCCTCGCCGTGATTTTTATCCTTCTGGGCGTCCATCTGCCCAAATTCGTCATGGACAGCTGCAAATATATCGGCTCTCTGACGACGCCGCTCGCCATGTTCTTTGTCGGGATCGTCCTTCATTCCGTCCATTTAAAGGATGTTCACTTTGACCGCGATATCATCGTCCTGCTTCTGGCCCGGTTCCTGATCTGCCCGATGACCATCTATCTGTTCGAGCAGTTCATCTATCTGCCGCCGCTGATGACAAAGGTCTTTGTCATCCAGTCGGCCATGCCCGCCGTGACAAGCACCGGCATTGTCGCCAAGCGCTACGGCGCGGACTGCGAATTCGCGACGCTGGTCACGGTCATCACCACCATTTTCAGCATGATTGCCATTCCGATCTACATGGTGCTGATCTGAGCCCCGGTTTCAGGCTGATTCATTTCGCGGCAGCCTCACTTTTTTCCTGCTGTCCCAGATTCAGCTTTGCCCTTCCCTTGGGCAAGGGCCCGCCGGGGGTGTACCACTTGAATTTGTAGCCGATCAGCAGGATGATCGCCGTGACCAGCAGGCTTCCCCATCCGAAGACGTAGCTCGAAACGACCGGAAACAGCCCGATGAAGATCGGCGGCGCTACGGTCAGAAACGTGATGATCGGGCGGCTGATCAGGTTCGCAAAGCCGGTGTCTTCCACGGCATAGGCCTTCTGCTCCGGATCGACGACGCGCTCCAGCAGGATGCCGGTCGCCAGCACGCCGTTCGCCTGGCCCCACACCATCAGATCACGTTCGAACCAGTCGCGGGGGGAAGTGTGCCCGCCGATGAGGATGAACCACAGCCAGTTCAGGATCAAAACGGCCGCGACGGTCACGAGCATCGGGACTCCGTATTTGATGACGATGGATATCTTGATGGAGCCGAGGGCGGAAACGATCAGAAAATCGGTGGCGGTTCCGCTGATTCTGGTGATGGTGCTTCTGTCCACATACTTCGAGGTTTTGGAAGCTTTCAGCACAAACTGAACCAGATAGCCGAAGATCAGCGCGGTGCAGAATACGGGAATCTCAAATCCGGTCCATTTTTCGATGAGCTCGGTGCACAGGTACCCCAGATAACTTGCCAGCAGCACAATTGCCAGATGGAAAGAAAGCGTATCCACGCTGATGCTGGAAATCGTGATCCTTCCGCCCTTTTTCTGATTTTCCGGCGGGATCAGGCCGGTCAGCAATTCCCTCGGAAGGTCTTTCGGGGAGGTGACGTAATTGGTGTATCCCTTGCGGGCGCCCCAGTTGATGATGACGATCCCGAGAATGATCCCGAGAATGATTCCGACAGAGCAGAAGGTGTAGCCGACGACGGTGCCGTCCGCCCAGCCGATCTTCTGCAGCGCGCCGCCCACGGCGGCGGAGGTGCCGGGCCCCCCGAAGAAGGCCGTCGCCATCATCAGGCCGAAGCCTTCGTGCAGCTTCGGGTAAAAAATCCGGAGCACATACATGGTCAGAAGGATGCCGACCGCGTACTGTACGACGGCGATCCCCATCGTGTTGACGGTCATGCCCCACATCATCTTGGAACGTTCGGAGCTCTTCTTGTCGGTTTTCTCCGCCTTTTCGTTATCGCCGATGGGCGCGGCCGCGAAAACCACCGCAACCAGAACGGCCGCATAGGTCGAAAGCTGGCTGGAAAACGGAATCCAGCCGACGCCGTTCGGCCCGAAAACAAACGCCAGTATTCCGGCCAAAAGAGAGGCCGGAATAAAAAATTTCTGGAACAGCGGGATCGTCGCCCGCAGGAACTGCGCGATCACGATCAATATGCCGATCCAGCTTACATCTACGAAAACATCCCATAGATCCATCTCAGACAACCCTCTCCAATTTTATTTGTTTCTTTGTTCGGAACGCCTTTATTCCTGATAGTAAGGAAGCTGCTCGTCAAAACGGGTTTTTCCGTTTCGATACCAGGCGGCGATATGGCGGATGGTGTTTTCCGCCTTGCTCTCCGCCGCAATGTCGGAATTGAACGCCTGATGCGGCTGAACATAGATGTTGGCGCTGCCCTTCACGGCGCTTTTCACCAGCTTTTTCGCGGCGATACGGTCCTTCCCTTTCCATTCCGCCTGCCCGTTCAGCGCTTTCTGGAACCCATCCTCGTCGCTGAAGACGTCGATGCCGATCCCCGTGATTTTCCCCTTGTCGTAAAATTCCAGCAGATTGGATTCCGGGGCGATTTCGCCGCGGGTGACGTTGATGAAGAGAAACTTCTTCCGGAAAGAGGCCAGATACGCTTCGGAAAAATAACCGACGTTGTAGTACCTGCTTTTGGGCGACCGCGTCAGATTCATGGCGCAGACCGCGATGTCGCTGCTGCGCGCGGCCTCTTCCCTGCTGACGAAGCGCACGCTGCCCTGATAGGTTTTCTGCAGCTCATCCTGACGGATGTCGACGGCCTGCACATTCAGGCCGTTGCCTTCCAGAAGCTCGCAGATCCGCTTTCCGATCTTTCCCGCGCCGAACACCGTGGCGGTGCGGCCCTTCGTGAATTCCATAAAGCTCTGCGAACGGTTCCGCTCAAAGGTCAGCGCGTTCTGCCGGTAGTGGTTCAGCAGGCCCGCCGCGGCGTACAGCAGCTTGACCGCCGTCTGTGCGACCGCGTTCACGCAGTACTCCCGCAGGGATGTGATGTTCGCCAGGCCGGCGTACTGCTCGAAATGGTCGTACCCGGCGCTTCTGGTCACAATATTTTTTTTGCTGCCGTTCAGATAAGATTCCGGTAAAACGGAATGGGTCTTGGTCGTGATCAGCTCCGGCAGAAGAAAGCCCGGGTGGGCGGCCAGGTAATCCTGAACCGTATCGGGCGTTATAAGGGACTGAAAACCCTCCGGAAGCTCGCCGGCGCGGATCGCTGCGGCCGTCTTTTCTTCCAGATGCTTTGCTTCCGCGCCCAAAGCCTCAAAATGAATGACATCGTACTGTTTCAATAGAAAGACCTCCCGAATGAAACGTTGCGTTTTCCCAATTCCCGCGATCGGTATTTTTATCGCGGAACGCCTCCCGTCCCCCGATAAAAGCGGAAATTTCTGACCATAATGAAAACGGGGAAGCTTTTCCGGCGGAAAAGCGGATTTTTCCCCGATGGGGCCGCTACGGTGGATGGTTGCGCCGCGCGGTATCCGGGCCGGGGTCGTTTGCTCCGGGTATGTACTTTTCCCCCAGTATCTTTTCAATCAGAAAAATTTCGCTCTCCCTGAACTGCCTTACGCCGTGCAGCTTGTCGGTCAGGTTCTGGGGCCAGATCCCCATGCGCCCGGCGATGGACCGAAGCTCGACGTTTTTTAAAATCGATTGCGCTTTGATCCATGCCCCAAGCGGAGTTAAAGCTCTTTGCCGCCGTTTCCTCATTTTCCCGCTCCGAATTTTGAAATTGTGTGATTTTTCATAAATTGCGGTTCATGGCTGCCGCATTGTTTATTTGATTTGAACTGACTAGAATTTAGTATAATAGAATATTTTCTAAATGTCAATACAATTATAGAAAATATTCTAAAATGTGGGGTGGTTTGCTTGAATACAAGCGTATATGACAACATCAAAAAATTATGCGGGGAAAAGGGGATGACGATATCGGGGCTGGAAAGCGCCGCAAAGCTGAGCAACGGCGCGATCTCGAAATGGAAGAACAAAATCCCCCAGGCGGACAATCTGTTCAGCGTGTCGAAAGTGCTGAACACCTCCATGGAGTTCCTTCTGACCGGGAGGGAATCCCCCGCATCCCAAAATAGAATAGATTCTAATATGGGAGAACAGGAGCGGATGCTGCTGGAATGTTTTCAGGAGCTGGACAAGTATGAAAAACAGATCGTCCTGGGCAGAATATCGGAATTCGTCTATCAAAAAAAAATCAAGGAAAATGCCAAGAGTCCTTCTTCCGATGTACTGTTTGATCTATTTGCTGATTGCGATCGTGAGGATCCGGTGATCCCCAGAAAACAGGATTGAATTCGGCCGGATGCGGTTAGCACTAACCATTTCCAGCCCGTTCGGGGAACGGGACGGGCTGCTGCGGGGAGCCCGCTTTCGCTTTTGGACCGGCGGAAAAAAAGCAGGGAAAAACGGGAGGCCGTAATGTTACAGCTTCCCGTTTTTCCCTGAGTTCCTTATTTTTCGGTTCTTATGGAAAAAATGAATCCATCCGGAGCAAATGCTCCCGGCAAATTTCCTTTCCGATTGCAATGGATGAATGTCCTTCATCCCTCGGCACGGGCGGGGGAGAAAAGCAAAGCCACTCCGCCATCCCCTTAAAATCAGGGAAGGCGGCGGAGCATGATTTCCGTATCGAAAATGAAAAGACAGAAACCGGAAAGGAAATCGAAAGAAAGTAGAAAGGAAATATTTACGCCGAGTTTACTTTTTGGTCCCGGAGATCAGATATAATTGGGGAGTATCCACAAGGATATCGATTTGGAACCATTTTCTGAAATGGTTCGCTTCCTGCTCCGCCGGGAGCAGGGGGGACGAGATCTGCTCCATCTCCGGCCCCCGGTGACGGGCGTTGATCATTTCTTTCCCCTGGCTGTGCGCGACCATGACGCGCCCGCCTTCGACCAGCATGTCCGCGATTTTGCGGGCCAGCCTTTCCTTGTCGGGGAAATGGGGGTACGCGCTGTAAATGGTCGCGGCGTCGAATCCCGTTTCCGCAACGTCGAACAGGTCGGCCGCGAGCAGGCGCAGGCGGCCGTCGTGAAATTTTTTCCGTGCGGCGGCGATCATCCGGCCCGACAGGTCCACCCCCAGCAGCTCGGCCGGCTCCCGCGAAAGGATTTCCTCAAACAGGGCCCCGGTTCCGCAGCCGATATCGGCCACGCGGGCCCCTTTCCGGATATCGGCGAGCGTCACGATCGCGTCGAGCTTTTCCGGGTCGTGAAGGCAGCTGCGGTCCCATCCTTCGGCAGCGCGGTCAAAAAACTGTTTTGTCCGTTCCGTTTTGTCCAAATCCAAAACCTCCTCATTTTTGCGCATCCATTGTATCCTTTCGAAGATTCGAAGTCAATCTGATACAATGGCTCCGCTTTCAGCCGGCGCTTCGGACGGCTTCCAGGATCTTTTTCCCCAGAAGGACCAGGACGAGGACGAAAACGGAAACGAGCGCGGTGAATCCCCCCGGAGCTACGTTGAGGTAAAACGAGACGAACAGCCCCGTCATGATGTCGACGACGCTGAAAAGGATCGAGAAAATCAGGGTGGTCTTGAATCCCTTTCCAAGCTGCAGGGCCGTGGCGACCGGCAGCGCGATCATCGAGCTGAGCACCAGGACGCCCACGATCCGGATGGAAACGGAGATGGCGGAGGCCACGAGGATGGAAAAGACGTAGTTGATCAGCTTCACCCTCACGCCCGCGACCTTCGCGGCCTCTTCGTCGTACGCGATGTACAGCATCTGGTGGTACAGGAAGATCAGGGCGAGAACGGAGATGACGCTGAGGACCACCACCATGACCATGTCGAACGGGGTCACGGTCAGGATGCTCCCGAACAGGAACGAATCCGCGTTGGCGTGCAGCTTTCCGGAGCTGATGATCGTGATCGCGGTGCCGACGCTCAGCGCGAGCACGATCGCCAGGATCAGGTCCGTATATTTTTTGAAGTAGGTTCTGAGAAACTCGATCAGCGCTCCGCAGATCGATGTGAAAACGAACGCCCCCAGAACGGGGTTCTGGTGGACCAGCAGCCCCAGGGCGACCCCCGCGAGGGAGGCGTGGGACAGCGTGTCCCCGATCAGCGAATAGCGCCGCAGAACGAGGAAAATCCCGATGCACGGGCACAGGATCGAAATGAATACGGAAACAAAAAGCGCGTTCTGCATAAAGCTATAGGTCAGCATGTCCATCATCCTTATCGTTTTTTCCCAGAAATTCCTCGGCGTATTGACGGGGGGAGCAAAGGTGCCCTCTTCCGCTCACCAGGTGGTAAATCAGCGTGGAATTGGCGACGGCGGCATCCAGGTTGTGCTCCACCGATACGATTGTGATCCGGTTTTTCCGGTTGATCTCTTTCAGGAAGCCGTAGATTTCCTTCTGGCTTCCGATGTCCACGCCGGTGGATGGCTCGTCCAGGATCAGCAGGTCGGGGTCCCCGATCAGCGCCCTGGCGATCAGGATCTTCTGGGTCTGGCCGCCGGAAAGGGTTCCCATCAGCGCGCCGGAAAACGCGGACATCCCGACCAGGCCGAGATTTTTCGCGGGGATGTCCCTGTCCTTCAGGTTCAGAAGCCGGCGGTAAGAGTTCAGCACTTCAAACACCGTGATCGGAAAATTGGAATTGGAAAAATCGTTCCTCTGCGGGACGTATCCGATCCGCCTGGCCTCGGTCGCGATCGTGCCGGAAGTCGGCTTGAGCAGCTTTAAAATCAGACGCATCAGGGTGCTTTTCCCGCATCCGTTTTCCCCCACCACGGAAATGTATTCCCCCGTGTGTATGCTCAGGTCGATCCCGTCGAGAACATACGGCGGGGCCCCGGTATAAGAAAAAAATAGGTTTTTTGCCTGAATCATGCGAATCTCCTTTTTGCTGTGTGCATATCGGCTGAAAATTCTGTTCAGAATCGATTGACAGCAATTCCATTTATGACTGCGGAGCCGGGTTGATCCCCCATAGCTTCCTTGACAAATCGATATCCTGTCTTTATATTATAAATACAAATGATTTGCGTTTGCAAGTAAAATTTTCTCTGGAGGTTGACAAATAAAATGTTGAAACGTTGTATGGCGCTCCTGCTGTGTGCAGCGGCTGTTATGAGCATCGCCCTTTCGGGCTGCGGAAGCGATTCGAAGGGCTCGAAAGGCTCGAAGGGGTCGAAGTCCTCCGCACAGAGCGAGATAAGCAAAATCAAGGTGTCCGTATCCTTCGACGCCATGAAGGAGCTCACGGAAGCGGTCGGGGACGACAGGGTGGAAATTTCCACCATCATTCCGGACGGGACGGAGCCGCATGATTTCGAGCCGAAGGCAAAGGACCTTGCCGCCCTGAGCACGGCGAAGGTCTTTGTGTACAACGGCCTCGGCATGGAAGCGTGGGCGGCCGACGCGGTCAAATCCGCCAATAATCCGAACCTGGTCGCCGTGGAAGCCTCAAAAGGGGTGGATCCGATCAAGAACACGGATGCGGGAGAGATCAAAGAGCACGGGCAGTACGACCCCCACGTCTGGATCAGCCTGAAAGGCGCCGAGACCGAAGTGAAAAACATCAAAGACGCGCTGGTAAAGGCGGACCCCGCCAACAAAGCTTATTATGAGAAGAACTGCAATGATTTTGTTTCCAAGCTGGAAGACCTTTATACGGATTACCAGAAAAGATTCCAGTCCGTGGGAAAGAAGACGTTTGTGACGGGGCACGCCGCTTTCGCTTACCTCTGCCGCGATTTCGGGCTGAAGCAGAACAGCGTGGAGGATGTCTTCGCCGAAGGGGAGCCCAGCGCGCAGCAGCTTTCCGAGCTTGCCAAATACTGCAAGGCGAACAACGTGACGACGATTTTTTCGGAGAAAACGGCAAGCGCCGATATCTCGAAGACGCTGGCCCGGGAGGTCGGCGCGAAGGTCGAAACCATTTATACCTTTGAAAGCAAGGAAGAAAATAAAAGCTATCAGGCGCGGATGAGAAGCAATCTGAGCAAAATCTATAACAGCCTGAAAGATAAATCGTAAGCGGCGCACCTTTTTCCTGAAAATGAGGCATCCCATACAATTTTCCTGTTTGTTTTTTACAAATTCTTGACAACTGCGGCAGATAATGTTATGATATTTTTGCAAATGGGATTTGTTCGCATTTCATCACGCCCTCGTAGCTCATCGAAAGAACTTTGGATCTTCCAAAAGCGTCGGCTGAACTCCGGGCAAAACATGTAAAGTGAGGAAAACAGTATGTATGAAGACAAAGTGCTGGTATGTCAGGAGTGCGGAAAAGAATTTACCTGGACCGCCGGTGAGCAGGAGTTTTACGCCGCGAAAGGTTTCGTGAACGAGCCGAAGCGCTGCCCCGAATGCCGGAAAAAACGCAAGGAAGGGCAGAAGCCGGAGCGCGTGATGTACGACGCCGTGTGCGCATCCTGCGGGAAACCGTGCAAGGTGCCTTTTAAACCGACGGAAGGGCGTCCGGTCTATTGCAGTGAATGCTTTGCGAAAATGAGGGAAGGGGCCTGATGCTCCGCACCCGGTTCTGAAACAGGAAAGCCAATCTCATCGTCAGGTTGGCTTTTTGTATTTCCGGAATAAAATAGAAAACGGGCGGCTTTTCCGCAGAGACCGCCGAACGGCATGGGGCTCCGGCCCTTTTGATTCGGAGAAAAGGAAATTCCTTTTCTTTTCTTTTTTTCAAAATATGATATAATAAAACAATATAGTGACAGCAATTCCACTTTAACGATTGATTCCTCCCCGCTTCCGGCGGGGAGGAATCAAAACGGACGCTGCATCTTTAGATGAAAATGCTGCCGCCTTACCATTGCGTTCCGCATAAACGAAATCACTCATTGTTTCAGGAGCTTGCCATGACAAAAATTGAAGTATTCTGCGGATTTCTGGAAAGCGGAAAAACGACCCTGATCCAGCACGTTCTGGAACAGGATTATATGCGGCATTACCGCCGGATCCTGGTGATCCAGTGCGAAGAGGGAGAGGCGGATTTCCGCGCCGGCGCCATCAAAAACGAAAACACCACGTTTTCTCAGATCAGGAACGTCCGGACCATCCGGGCAAAATTGTTCGAGACGGTCAAAAAAGAACTGGATCCCGATCTGATCCTGATGGAATACAACGGCACCTGGCCGATCGAACGGCTTCTGCAGGTCAGGCTGCCCGACGATTATCAAATCGACCGAATCATTTTCTGCGCGGATGCGGAGACGTTCGACCTTTACATGAAAAACACCGGCAGCCTGATGAGAAACCAGCTGAGCAATGCCGATTCCGTCCATTTCAACCGGTGCCGCGGGGATTTGCAGCCGCTGACCATGGCCGTCGCCAATGTCAACCGGACGGCAAAGCTGTTTTTTGAAGAAGAGCCGTCGGACCGGTACCTGGCGGCGGTGCTCGACCCGCAGGAAACGGCGGAAACGCGCCGGCTGGAGCGGCGGCGCCATACGGCCGCTTCGCTCGCGACGCTTTTCGTGTGCCTCCTCATTGCGGGATATCCCATTTTAAAGGACCATTTTTCGGTCGTTCAGAGCATCAACATGGTCTTTATCGGCATCGTCATGCAGGCCGTCCCCTTTTTGCTGATCGGGGCGTTCGTGTCTTCGCTTCTTCAGGTTTTTGTGCCGGATGATGTCCTGGTCCGCTTTTTTACCGGGCACAGGTGGCTGGGGTTTCCGCTGGCGCTGATCCTCGGCTTCTTCTTTCCCGTGTGCGACTGCGGCATCGTGCCGATCGCTTCCCGCCTGACCCGCAAGGGGGTGCCGCTTCCGCATGCGATGGCCTTTATGCTGGCGGCCCCCGCGGTCAGTCCGGTCGCCATCCTGTCCACCGTGTACGCCTTTCCCGGCCAGCCATCCTTCGTCCTTTTCCGGGTGCTGGTCGGCATTTTGATCGCGGCGCTGGCCGGCGCCATCCTGCTTGCGGCGCATGCGGGGTCCGAACAGGCGCTTCTGCCGTCCTCTGCGGTTTCCTGCGCCTGCTCCGTCGACACGGTGCCGTGCAAAAATAAAGCGGAACTGATCTTTGTGCTGACGGGGAAAGAGTTTATTACGATGGGGAAATATATCGTCGTCGGCGCCCTGCTGTGCGCCGTGCTGCAGCAGAGCATCCCCGCTTCCCTTTTTCAGAAGGAAGGCGCTTCGGCGATCGTTCCGCTTCTCGTGATGCTCCTTCTGGCGTTCTTCATGTCGGTGTGCTCCACTTCAAACGCTTTTATCGCGAGAAGCTTTCTGAACGTGTTCCCCGTCACGTCGGTCATCGCGTTCATGGTCATGGGGCCGATGCTGGATTTGTCGAATCTTTTCATGCTGACCGGAACCTTCAAAAAGAGATTCGTCGTCAAACTGGTGGGGCTGCTGCTGATCCTTGCGGTCCCGATATTCCTGCTTCTTTCCGTCATGATTCAGGGAGGGATGAAATAATGAACCGGAAAATCAATTCGGAACTGTTTTTGGAAGCGCTGATCTGCTTCTTTTTGGGAATCCTTCTGTTTTATGCTTCGATTTCGGGGAAGGTTTCCCTGTATGTTCACCCGCGCCTGAACGGGTTCCTTTTCGGGACGGCGGGCGCGCTGGTCGTGATCGCCTTCTTTATGTTCCCCCATGCCTTTACGCCGAAGCACAATGCAAGGCCGATGAAATACCTGCTTTTCCTGGTGCCTCTGCTGGCGTCGATCCTGATCCCCGCCGGCGCGGTGCAGGGGAAAGCCGTTTCCTTCGGCAGCGCCGCCGGCGGCGTCACTGCCCAGAACAAAGGGACCGTGATTCCGAACCGCGTTTCGCAGAAGGATGACATCGGAATCGAGGTTCCGTCCTCCTCCGCGCCCGGGTCTCCCGATCTCTCCAGCGGCGCGCAGGGGGGGACGACGACGATCACCGATGAAAATTACGCCCGGTGGTATCAGGATATCAACGAGAACATGAAAAAGTACGAGGGAAAAACCCTGAAGTTCAAGGGCCAGGTGTTCCGTATGGAAGGGTTTGCAAAAGACGAGATCGTCCCCGTGCGCTACGCCATGGTCTGCTGCACCGCCGACCTTCAGCCGTGCGGGCTGCTGAGCCGCGGCAAGGACGTCGAGAAATACAAGGACAGCGACTGGGTGTGGGTGACCGGAACCATCAAGATCGAGGATTATCAGGGGCAGACGATGCCGGTCTGCTATGTCACGAAGATAGAGCCGGCGGAAAAGGCGAAGGAAGATTATATTTATTTTAATTATTCCTGATAACGTCGAAAAAAGCGCCGCTGAAACAATTTTTAGGGAGTTGATCCGCGGTCGGGCCTTCCTGCGGGATTGACAGTTCTCAGGGAACAGATTATAATTTGTATTGCAAATGAGTATCATTTGCAATACATGGCGTGGGAGTGATTTTAATGAAGAATGGAACCGACCGCCGTGAGGATTTAAAGCGTGCCGGACTGAAGAATACAAAGCGCAGGACGGCCATTCTGGAGATGCTGGAAAAGCAGACCCAGCCGGTCACGGCCGAGCAGATATTTTTCAATTTGAACCACGTTGAAATCCCGACCAGCCTGTCGACGGTTTACAGGGAGCTGGACAGCCTGATGGAAAACAATCTGGTCGTCAAGATCAAATTGAACGAAAGCAATAAGGCCCTGTACGAATACAACCGGATGACCCACAAGCATTATCTGGTGTGCCTGGGCTGCAAAAAGATGATCTCGCTCGACGCCTGCCCTTTGAAGGCCTATGAAAAAAAGCTGGAGGAGCAGACGCATTTCACCATCACGGACCATAAGCTGAACATTTATGGCTACTGCCCGGAATGTCAGGCAAAGGGGCTGCCCCCAAAAACCTGAACGGGTACGCTCCATGCCCCGAATCCGTGATTTGGGGATTTTCACTGATTACGAACCTGTTTCTGCCTTTCTTCCTTTGTGGGGAGAGAGACAGAAACAAATTTTATATTTTGATGCAAAATACGAATCATAAAGGCGGGATACGAATGAAAATTGATCTCATATCTGGTTTCCTCGGCGCGGGAAAAACGACGCTGATTAAGAAAATGCTGGAAGAGAAAGCGTTTCCGGGCAAAATAGTGGTGATAGAGAACGAATTCGGCAGCGTCGGAATCGACGGGACGCTGCTGAAGGATACCGGGGTTTCCGTGCGGGAGATCAGCTCCGGCTGCATCTGCTGCACTCTGGCGGGGGATTTCAATGCCGCGCTGAAAGACGTCGTCAAAAAATACCGGCCGGACCGAATCGTGATCGAGCCCTCGGGCGTCGGAAAGCTTTCGGATATCATGGATTCCTGCCGGAGCGTGCTGCAAAAAGAGGGCGGCGGGTTCGGGATCTGCGCGGCGGTGGCCGACGCCACCAAATACGCGATGTACGCGGAGAATTTCTCCGAATTCTTTCTGGACCAGATCAAAAACGCGAGAACCGTGATTTTAAGCCGGACGCAAAAAGCGACGGCGGAAAAACTGGAAAGCACGGTGAAAAGCATCCGGAAGCAGAATCCCGGCGCCAATATCGTCACCACGCCGTGGGATCAGCTGAGCGCGGAAAAGCTTTTGGCCGTTGCGGAGGAAAGGGAGCCGGAGCTGATCGGGGAGATGCGCCCTGATTGGGAGCAGCCCCACCATGAAGACTGCGGCTGCGGCCATCATCACCATGACCATGAACATGAACATGAACACGACCACCAGGAAGGCCACGAGCATTGCCACGACGCGGATGAAGCGTTCGAAGTGTGGAGCATGGAGACCCCGAAGGTGTTTCAGTCCCGCGGGATCGACGAGGTGCTTCAGACGATCGGCCGGTACGGGACGGTGCTCCGCGCCAAAGGGATCGTCCCGGTGGAGGACGGCAGATGGGTTCAGTTCGACTACGTCCCGGGCGAGGCTTCCCAAAAGGAAATTGCTTCGGACTATACGGGCCGCCTCTGCGTCATCGGGCAGGATCTGGACAGACCCGGCCTTGCGGCCTTATTCGGAGTTTCCTGACCGCTTTCCGGCCGCAATCGGCTGGGGAAGAAGCGGCCGCGGAAGCTCTGCGGTTTTGGCCCATGCGGCGGCCTGAAAGAAGGCCGGAGCATACCGGCGAAAAGAAGAGGTGCTTTTATATGGACCGGTTCACCAAACGGACGAAAGAAGGGCGTTTTGTCGTCGACAGCAGCCGGATGGAAGCGGCGATCCAGCGGCTGGCGCAGTTTGAAGACGCTTATCAGGAATTGACGGACAGTCAGGCCCAGCTCATCCCGAAATTGAAAAAGCTCCGCGCCGACGGAAAAGAAAAAACCGTCCGGTACAGGGAAATGATGGCCCAAAAGCTGGTCAACCTCAATATGCTCCTTTTTCTGGAAAAGTATGGGATCAGGTAAAAGCAATCTTTCCCTCCCAAAACCGATCGCATTTGTTTGATTCCTCCTCCCGCCAAAGGCGGGAGAAAGATTCAAAACGGCTCCGCAATCATAAGGGAATTGCTGTAAAAGGAAAGGTGGGTTCGGCGTGCGTATCGCAATCGTGACCGGCGCTTCCAGCGGGCTTGGGCGCGAATTTGTCAGGCTGCTTGCCTCACGCGGCAATCTCGACGCGATCTGGGTGGTCGCCCGCCGGGAAGACCGCCTGCATGAGCTTCAGAAATCCGTCTCTCTGCCGGTGCGCCCTGCCGCGATGGACCTGACCGACCGGGAGAGCGCCGCCCGGCTGAAAAAGCTTCTGGAAGAGGAAAAGCCGGATGTGCGCGTTCTGGTGAACGCGGCCGGCTTCGGCAAAATGGGAAGCTACGCGGATATTGCCGAGCGGGACAACAGGGGAATGATCGACCTGAACTGCCGGGCACTGGTGGATGTGACGCTCGCGGTTCTGCCCTATATGAAAAGGGGCGCACGAATCCTGGAAATCTGCTCTTCATCCGCCTTTCAGCCGCTTCCCGGCCTGAACGTCTACGCGGCGAGCAAGGCTTTCGTGCTGCATTACAGCCGTGCGCTGCGGTGGGAGCTTTTTCCCCGCGGCATCCATGTGACGGCGGTCTGCCCGTATTGGATCAGGGACACCGAGTTCATCCCGATTTCCAAAAGGACGAAGGATGGCGCGGCGGTGAAGCATTTCCCGCTCGCCTCGCGCGCCCGCAGCGTGGCGGCGCACGCGCTCACTGACAGCGGACTCAATCTGCCGGTTTCCACGCCGGGGATCGTGTGCTCCGTCCAGCGGATCCTTGTAAAGTTCATCCCGCATGAAATCACGACGCTGTTTTGGGAGGGGATCAGGCGGATATGAGAATTCTTTGTGTGGCGATCGGCTATCTTTGCGGCTGTTTCCTCACCGCCGAGCTTGTGGCGCGCCATAAAACGGGCCGAAGCGCCGGAAGCATTGGCTCGAAAAATCCCGGCATGGCGAACATCGGCGGGCTGTTCGGGGTGAAATGGGCCGCCGTCACCCTCGCCGGGGATGTCCTGAAGACGGCGCTGGCCTGCCTGCTCTGCCGGTACGTCCTGTTCCCCTCGCTTGGCCGCACGGCCATTCTCTATGCCGGGGTCGGGTCGGCACTGGGGCACGGGTTTCCCTTCTGGCGCGGGTTCCGCGGCGGCAGGGGCGTCGCCGTCACCTGCACCTATATGGTGCTGTTTTCCCCGCTTTGGGGCCTCGCGGCGAACGTGGCCGGCCTTTGCGTGCTGCTCGCGGCGGGGTATCCCGCCGCCGGTGCCCTGGTGATCCCCAGCCTGTGCCTGATCCCGATTTTCCGGGGTGCCGGACTGGAGGCGGGCCTTGTCGCTTCGGCTGGCACGGCCCTGCTGTTCTTTCTCCACCGCGACTCCCTGCAAAGAATGGCGGCCGGGACGGAAAAAAAGACCGATCTTCTCGCAAAATGGAAAAAATCAAAGAAGGACTGATCCGCGCGCCTCGCTCTAAGGCGCGCTTTTTTGCCTGGATGTCAAACTATAGAAAAACCGTCACATTTTTGTGACGGTTTTTCTATAGAAGTCCGGATCAATGTCCATAGTTGACCACTTCCCATTTGTTTTCTTTTGCGCGCGCTGCCCGTCTCAGGATGGCAGGTAGCGCCGCTGGTCGGAATTCGGGATTCCCAGCTCCGCCCGGTATTTTGCGACGGTCCTGCGGGAAATCCGGATCTCCCGTTTTTCCAGCTCCCGTTCCAGAGCGAGGTCGCTCAGCGGCTTTGACTTGTCCTCGCCCGCGATCAGGTTCCGGATCAGGCCCCGCACCTGTCCGGCGGAAACGCCTTCCGGGTTTTTCTGTTCCGGAACGCAGGCGGAAAAGAGATCCTTGACCAGTACGGTCCCGTACTGGAACTGTATGTATTTCCCCTTTACGGCGCGGCTGACGGTGGAGGGGTGGATTTCCAGCTTTTCCGCGACATCCTGCAGGGTCATCGGCCGAAGCCTTCCGCGGTTCCGGAAAAACGGTTCCTGCTGCGCTACAATTTCCCTTGTGATTTTCAGAACGGTGCGCCGCCTTTGCTCCACGCAGCCGATCACGAACCGGGCGCGCTCCAGATGCCCTTTCAGGTAGGCGGTCAGGTCGCTGTCCGAAGAGGCCCGGATCATCCGGACGTAATAGTCGTTGACCCGGTATTCCCCCATCCACCTGTCGTTCAGCCGGATGTCCCACTCCCCGTTTTTCATCTCCACAAGGATGTCGGGCACGATATACTCCGTCTCCTGCTGCTGGGCGTTCATGACCGGCCTGGGGTTCAGCTTGCCGATCTGCACAATGTATTTCCGCACCTGCGCCGTGCTCAGGTGCAGGGCGCGCGTCACATTGCCGATCCGCCCCTTCAGAAGATCGGGGAGATACCCGCGCACGATGGCGCGCAGGGCGGGGTCGTTCATGCCCTGCTGCTCCATCTGCCGGAGCAGGCATTCCGACAGGTCTTTTGAAAAAATCCCGACCGGCTCCAGATTTTTCAGATCCTCCAGACACCGCAGGACCATTTGCTCCGGATAGCCGGAAAAACGGGCGACCTCGCCCGGCTCCATCGGGAAAAATCCGGATTCATCCAGGCAGTCGATCAAAAGCTGGATCAGCTTCCACTGCCCGTCGGAATACCGGTCTCTTCTCAGCTGCATCAGCAGATCTTTTTTCAGCAGATCGGCCGGCCTGGATGGGATATCGTTTTTTCGCTGCTCCTCCTCTTCATCCCCCGTGAGATCGAACGACCCCCGTCCGGGGCAGCCGCGTTCATATACGGATTCGATATTGGTGCGGAAATCGTCCTTCTGCGGGGCGGCCTGCTCCAGCATTGGGTTTTCGATGTATTCGTTTGTCAGAAGATCGTTCAGCTCCTGATTGCTGCAGGCCAGAATGCGGAGCGACTGCACCTGATTCTGGGATAAAATCTGTTTCTGTTCACAAACCATTCCATTCCCGATTTTCATCATGACCACCTGCTTTCTGTGCTTGCTATTATTGTATCTTAAATTAAATTATTTTTCAAGATGCACAAAATTATAGACATTTTTACAAATACAACAGACCTTTTTGTCTTTCCGCCCCGCTTTTTGACGAACACCTGTTTTTCTTCGGTCGCTCCGCCAATGGAAAAGAGACGGAAAGCCCTCTTCGTTTCCGGCGTCCCACCCGGAAGATTTCTTTCCCGGAAAGGAAAGTGTCGCCGCCGGTTTTCATATAGTTAAACAGAAGGAGGGGGCTGTTATGTCGTTTGGGCTTGCGCTGGCCGGCGGAGGAATCCGCGGGGCGGCGCACATCGGGGTCCTGCTTGCTTTGGAAGAGGCCGGCATGGTGCCGGATTCAATTGCGGGGGCGAGCGCCGGGGGGATCGTCGCGGGGCTTTATTCCGCCGGGTATTCCGCTCACGAGCTTCGGGATATCGCGCGGGAGCTTTCCAAAAAAGGATATTTTCTGATCGACCCGGATTACACGGGGCTGATGCGGGCGCTGCCGCAGTTCGTGGCCCGCCACGAGATCACCCTGTCCGGGCTTCTGATGGGGGATAAGCTGGAAGATTATCTGTGCGGGCTGACGGGCGGAAAAATGATGCGCGACCTCAACATGCGCACGGTCATTCCCAGCGTCGACCTGAATACGGGGATCACCGTGGCCTGCGTCAATTCGGCGGAAGGAACGAAGCCGGTCGAGCGGGTCCGCTGGCACACCGGTCTGCGCCTTTGCGAAGCGATGCGCGCCAGCTCCGCCGTCCCGGCGGTATTCCGCCCGAAACAGGTCGGCGGGCTGTGCCTGGTGGATGGCGGCGTGACGGATGTCCTGCCGGTCGCCCTGCTGAACGCGGCGGGCGAGCCGAACGTGCTTGCGGTCGATGTCAGCCAGGATTACAAAATGCCGGATGACGTCAATATTCTGGAGGTCGCTTCCCATTCCCTTTCCATCATGCAGGACCGTCTCAGGGAATACGTCTCCCGCGGGGAAAAGCTTCAGCTTCGCCCCGTTCTTTCGCGGGATGCGCGGCTTCTGACGTTTCGGCATATCGAAGAATGTATAGACGCGGGATATCGGGAGGCTATGCGGAAAATGCCCGAGATCCGCCGGCTGTTCTCGCCGTCGTATCCCGGCGCGCGCCGCGTGTACAGAACCAGGGAAAGCGCGCGCGGCGGAAGCAGAAGAATCTGACCCAGCAGGAAGTGGCGGACACCTTTTTCGATCACCGGGGAGCAGATCGCGGAATCGGTGGAGCAGAATCCGAAATTCGCGTTTCTGCGGGACGACCCGGAATTCCGGGAAATGCTTCGGAGCTTCCGCGAAAAAGAAATCCCGGGCTGAAAAAGCTCCGGACAATCTGAAAAAGGCCCCCGGCGTCAGGAAAAATGGACTATACCCTAAAAAACGGACAGTGAAAAAAGGAACCTCCTGTTGTAGAAT
>ENA-UOOI01000807-UOOI01000807.1-fermentation-metagenome-genome-assembly--contig:-NODE-807-length-37491-cov-9.743536_pt1 | contig 37491 bp, 36 predicted proteins | sample MGYA00245779_ERZ724027 | MGnify/ENA primary metagenome ERZ724027 (study PRJEB28704, sample SAMN03018318) | fermentation metagenome | biome: anthropogenic terrestrial biome; feature: soil; material...
TATTTTTGATAATCATCATCATACAATTTATTGTAATAACCAATGGTGCCAACAGGGTTGCAGAAGTGTCAGCAAGGTTCACACTGGATGCAATGCCTGGAAAGCAGATGAGTATTGATGCGGATTTGAATTCGGGGCTGATAGACGAGAAAGGGGCGAGGGTAAAGAGGTCAAAGCTTCAGAGAGAAGCGGATTTTTACGGTGCCATGGATGGAGCTTCCAAGTTTGTCAAGGGAGATGCCATAGCCGCCCTGGTAATTGTAATGATAAATATAATAGCAGGGATAATTACGGGTATAGTCATCAAGGGAATGGATATTTCCCAGGCTGCCCAGACTTATACGAAACTTACCATAGGAGACGGTCTTGTGTCTCAGATTCCGGCACTTCTTATTTCAACAGCCTCCGGCATACTTGTAACCCGTTCTGAAAGTGACGAGGACTTTGGAACTCTGGCTGTCAAACAGCTGCTCGGATTTCCCAAGGTAATAGCCATAGCTGGTGCGGTTCTGCTGTTTCTGGCTATAATACCCGGACTTCCGCACCTGGCATTTTTGATACTTGCGGCAGCCTGCATCATAGCTTCCTACCTGCTGCACAAGGATGAAGTTGAACAAAGTGCCAGCAAGGCGGCGGTGCAGAATCAAAAAGCGGCCAAAGTGGAAAATAAAGAGCCTGAAAATGTCATGAATCTCATATCGGTGGAGCCTATGGAAATAGAAATAGGCTACGGGCTGATACCCCTCGCAGATGAGAGTTCGGGAGGAGATCTTCTCCAGAGGATAACTTCGGTGAGAAGACAGTGTGCCATTGAAATGGGTATAGTGGTACAGCCAATTAGAATCAGAGACAACCTGCAGCTTAAAACCAACGATTATGTAATAAAGATAAGGGGAACCATAGTTGCAAAAGGCGAGCTCATGCCCAATATGCTGCTGTGCATGAATCCGGCTGGTTCTAAAATTGACATCCAGGGTATAAGCACCAAGGAACCTTCTTTTGGACTCCCGGCTATCTGGATAAACAGGGATCAAAGAGAAGAGGCCGAGATAAAGGGCCTGACGGTGGTGGATCCTACAACAGTTTTGATTACACACCTTACAGAGACCATTAAGAATCATTCCTATGAACTTATGGGAAGGCAGGAAGTCAAGCTCATATTGGATTCAGTCAAGGAAAAATATCCTACAGTAGTTGAGGAACTTGTCCCGGATTTGCTCACCATAGGCGAAGTCCAAAAAGTGCTTCAGAACCTTTTGAGGGAGAGGGTGCCTATAAAGGACATGGTAACTATTCTGGAATCCCTTGCGGACAATTCGAGAAATACAAAAGATATAGAACTTTTGACAGAGTATGTGAGATTTGCCCTGGGCAGGAGCATTTGCAACTCGTTTATAGATGAAAATGGAACAATCACTGTTATTACATTGTCTAAGAATTTGGAAAAATTAATAGGGGATAATATTCAAAAATCAATGCAGGGATCTTTCCCGGCCATAGATCCGGATACTACGGGCAAAATATTTAAATCCCTCAGGAAGATGCTGGATTCAGTTTATTTTTATGAAAATCAGCCTGTAGTTTTGGTTTCACCAAAGATAAGGGCACCTTTTAGAAGGCTGATTGAGATGGTATTTCCCTCAGTAAATGTGCTGTCGTTAAATGAGATACCAAATGATGTGCAGATAAAAACTGAAGGGGTGGTTTCAATATAATGGTTATTAAAAAGTACAGGGCTAACAATATGAATGAAGCTATTACCAGGATCAAATATGAACTGGGCAGCGAAGCTGTTATCATAAGCCAGAGAAAAGTGAGAAAAAAAGGCATAGTGGGGTTTTTCTCCAAGAAAATACTTGAGGTCACTGCTGCTGTTGACAACAAAAAAAGAGAAGAAAATATGAATTACGGTGTTAGAACATTGAAGAAAATAGTAGATAATGGGTTAAAAAATAACCAGCAGGAGGATAAGAAAAAAGATGCGGTGGGAGGAGCTTATGAGAGCAGCCTGGTGAATAAAAATAACGATGAACTGATAAAAGAAGTACAGCAGATGAAGGGCATGCTTACTAAAATGATGAACAATCCCTGTGTAAATGTCGGGAAAAGCGAGCTCCAGGTAAAACTTGAAAACAGCGATTTAAATGAAAAAGTTATAAAAAAAATATTGGGCAATATAAATATCATGGAAGACGATAGAAAAGACGAAGAAAAATTAAAAGAAGTAGTGCAAAATATGGTAAAAGTGGATAATAGAAAGCTTTCCCATGCAGTAGTGCTGATAGGTCCTACCGGTGTGGGAAAGACTACTACCATTGCCAAACTTGCCGGGAGGATGGCCCTTGTAGAAAAGAGAAAAATCGGACTTATAACTATAGATACATACAGGATAGGGGCGGTGGAGCAGCTTAGAACTTATGCGGATATAATGAACATACCTTTCAAGGTTGTATTCACCATGAAGGATATGGAAAAGACCCTCAGGGAAATGGACAGCTGCGACACTATTTTAATAGATACTACGGGAAGAAACAGCAAGAACAAAATGCAGATATCGGAGTTGAGGGCATTTATAGACAAAGTCAGGACGGATAATATACATCTGGTGATAAGCTGTACTACAAAAAATAAGGATATAGATGCCATAGTGGAAGGCTATAAGCAGCTGAATTACAGTGATGTGATAATTACAAAGCTGGATGAAACCTGTACCTACGGTTCCGTATTGAATATTCTGCAGGCGGCCAAAAAACCTATAAGCTTTGTAACCACAGGGCAGAATGTACCTGAGGATATAAAGTCCATGAGTTCGGAAGAGCTTGCGAAGCTGGTATTGGGAGAGGATATCATATGCTAGACCAGGCAGATGAATTGAGAAAATTGGCTTCAATAGACAATAAAATCAAAAAAAGAAGGGTCAAGCGTACTGCAGGCCCCAGGGTGATAACAGTTACTTCGGGAAAAGGTGGAGCCGGGAAAAGTAATTTTGTGGTGAATACCGCTATAGCACTGCAGAAGATGAAAAAAAAAGTTCTTATATTGGATACTGACATGGGAATGGGGAACGACCATGTGCTTATGGGATTTTTGCCGAAGTACAGCATACACGATGTAATTTCCGGAAATAAAAAGATAGATGAAATTCTTGTAACAGGACCTTTTGGAGTGAAATTACTTCCAGGAGGGACGGGAATATCAAAGATTGATGAGATAACTAAATCACAGAGAGAAAATTTTATAGAGAAATTATCTCTTCTGGGTGATTTGGATTATATATTGTTGGATACAGGGGCCGGCATAAATAAGAATGTGCTGGGGTTTATAGCTTGCTGCAGTGAAGTTATTGTAATTACTACACCGGAGCCTACATCTCTCACGGATGCCTACAGCCTGGTTAAAGCTATAAATTGCCTGAAACTGAAAAATTCAGTGAAAATCGTTGTAAATAAAGTCATGAGCATTGAAGAGGGAAGGAAGACTTTCAATAAATTCAGCGGTGTGGTAAATAAATTTTTGAGCATTGATGTTGAATATCTGGGAAGCATGTCGGAGGACAAAAAGCTCGTGAGGGCAGTGAGAGAACAGACGCCTTTTTTAATAAGCTACCCCAGCTCGAGAATTTCCAGAGAAGTGAATTTTATAGCAAATAAGCTGAACGGAGTTAAAACGGATAATGGTGAAAATGGTATCCAGAATTTATTCAAAAAGATTTTTGATGTTTTTTCTTAGAAAGGAGGGATAAAGTGAAGTGCAATGTCGAGTTTGCTGTAAACGACAGGATTGAAATAGAAATAGGCGGTCAAATCTATAAAAGCAATATCCAGGACCTTTCAGATGATTATATAGGTATAAGCATACCGGTAAACAATCATAAGTATGTAGCTCTAAAAAAGGGAGATAAAATAGATGCAATATATTATTCCGGAAAAAACATATATGGTTTCCATACAATAGTCATAGGACGCAGAATAGAAAAAATATTTATAATAATGATAAAAAGACCCGAGGAGATAGAAATTATTCAGAGAAGGAATTTTGTAAGAGTTCCAGTATTTTTAAATGTATTATGTGCTGTGGTACCTGCAGCAGGGGATCTTCACAATTTGGACAATCAGGTGGAGGTGTTCAAAGCCTGTTCCCTGGATATGAGCGGCGGTGGAATGAAAATAGCCGCCGACGGCAGGTTGAAATATAAATTGAAGATTGGTGACATCATTATGGTTACTATTCCCATGAAGGATGACAGCCTGACTGTAAGGGGAGAGATAGTCAGAATTGACAGAAACAAAAACAAATCCAAATTGGTAATTGGACTGTCTTTTGTAGATTTGGACAAGGTAAACAGGGAGAGAATCATAAGGGTATTGTTCCAGGTGATGCGTGAACATATAAGAAAAGGAGCAAAGGAGGATTAAACATGGGTTTGGCAAATAAGTTGGATGTAAAAGATATGAAAGAAGAGCTGGTGAAAAAATATCTTCCTCTGGTAAAGTACATTGCTGCTAGAGTTATAATTGGAAAGACCAAATATATAGAATATGAGGATTTAGTCAGCTATGGAATGCTGGGATTGATGGATGCAATAAATAAATTCGATAAAAGCAGGGGCATGAAGTTTTCAACTTATGCGTCTATAAGGATAAAGGGATCCATGATAGATGAATTGAGGAGAAACAGTCCCATTTCCAAGGGCTCAATGGATAAACTCAACAGATATAATAGTGCGGTGGAGTCTCTTCAAAAAGAACTGGGAAGGGAACCCAAAAGTGTTGAGATAGCTGATAGGCTCAATGTTTCCCTGGAGGAAATGACACAGATTGAAAATTATATAAATTATATATCCATAGTGTCTCTGGAGGATTTGATATTTTCAGAAGAAGATGATATACCTCTCATGGGGACTATAGAGGATCCTAAAAGTCCAAGCCCTGAAAGAGATCTGGAAGAGAAGGAAAAACTGGAGTATTTGACCAGAGCTTTGGAACTTCTAAATAAGAAAGACAACCTGGTTCTCACTTTGTATTATTATGAGGGAATGACACTGAAGGAAATAGGCCATATTTTAAGTGTATCTGAGTCCCGTGTGTGCCAGCTCCACAGCAGAGCTATCATGCATTTGAGGAAGGCTATGATAAAATTGAAATATATACGTAGTTAATAACTTGATAGAAAGGAAATTTTTTATGATTCCATTTACATTGATTGCAGTGGGGATAATTTTGATAGCTTTGAATTTGAATGCGGTATTGAAGGAAAAAAAGTCTTTTAAAGGACAGCTGGATTCCAGAAAAGATAAGATGGAAGATTACAGGATAGAAATTGGCAAAATGAGAAAGGAATTTGCGGAAACGGTATTTGAACTTCAGGAGGAGATTAAAAATTTAAAGGATGAAAATAAAAACAGTGCAGATAAGATGATATTGTATGACAGCTCTGGCAGTAAAAAAACTGGGACCGCAAAACGTGCAGAGAGTAAAAAAACTGGGGCTGAAGCTGAGACTGAAAAGAACGATATAAAGGATGTAAACAATGTTAAAGTTGATGAAGTGAAAAATTTACTTGGTAAAAATGTGTCAATAGATGAAATATCCAAAAAGACTGGTATAGGCAAGGGGGAGGTTTTATTAATAAAAGAATTATACATAAAATAAGGAAAATTTTTGATTTTCTCAGTGACAGAAAGCTGCTTATAGGTGTGGGAATAGGAATTTTATTGGCTACATTTATCATGAGCGGAGTAAAGATCCAGTACCAGATGAGTAAGAGCCAGATAGAGGATAAGGCCAGATCCATTGGAATGCAGTATCCTGACGAGATGAAGGTAATTAAGTAATAGGTGGGGTGATAATAAATGATCAGAAGTTTTTATACAGCAGTATCCGGAATGATAACTCAAGAAGCAAAACAGGATGTTATAACAAATAATTTGGCCAATGTAAATACCGTGGGATTTAAAGAGGACACTCTTGAAGTAAAGCCGTTTAACGATGTACTTTTGCAGAACTATGACAAGGTAGTGGCAGGAAAAAATGTGAGAAACGTCATAGGAGGCATAAGCCTGGGAAGTGGAGTGGATTCAGTTCAAACTGGGTTTACAGAAGGTGCTGTACAATCTACCGGTGTATCTACGGATTTTGCAATAGATGGAAGAGGTTTTTTCACTGTCAGAAGGCCTGACGGAAATGAATTTTATACTAGAGACGGACATTTTCATGTAAACATAAATGGAACCCTTGTAGATGATTCCGGCTATGAAGTTATGGGCAGGGATGCAGCTACGGGAAATGTAGGTGCTATAGATGTGGGAAATGGAAAGATAACCTCGGATCCCTACGGGAATATAAGTATAGATGGAACTCCCAGATATAAGATTTACACTGTGGATTTTAACGACTACAATGCCCTGACCAAAGTGGGCGACAATTTATACAGCGGCTCGAATCCTGTGGAGTACAATGCGGTGGTAAGGCAGAATTGCCTAGAACGATCCAACGTCAATGTAGTAAATACAATGTCCGATTTACTTACGACTATGAGAAGTTTTGAAACGGATCAAAAAGCTGTACAGTCTATTGATGAAACTTTGGACAAACTTGTGAATGAAGTGGGCAAAGTATAGGGAGGTTTTGTTTATGCTTAGATCTATATGGAACAGCAGAAGCGCTATGAATGCACAGCAGGAGAAACTTGACTGTATATCGAACAATATAGCAAATATAAACACTGTCGGTTACAAGAAAGAAGATGTGGACTTTCAGGATCTGATGTATGAGACACTTAGGAGAGTGGGATATCCTACTAATCCGGATGGAATTAACACAATTAACGGAACAGGGGTAAAAACTACAAATTGGATAAGTGACACTTCCCAGGGGAGCGTTAGAGAAACCGGCCTTAGAACGGATATGGCCATAGACGGGTCGGGATTTTTCAGAGTTACACTCCCAAATGGTACGCCAGCCTATGAGAGGTCCGGCAATTTTAGTATAGATGCATCCGGAAATTTGGTGGATGCGGACGGAAATAAACTTGAAGTGAATTTGACCCCGGAGGGAACTGCCCTTTTCAATTCGGGTACAGTATTTAAAGATGATAATTTTACTGTAGACACAAAGGGCCGTATATACATGAATGTCGGCAATAATACCATATTGTACGGCAAAATAAATGTTTATAATGTCATAGGACAGGACTCCATGAGATCCATAGGGGATAATTTATTTGTGCCCCAGGACGGTGCACAGATGGTTTTAAATGACGGCGCCGATGTACTTCAGGGATATCTGGAACAGTCAAATGTGGATTTAGGCCAGGAGATTACCGATATGATACTGGCACAGAGATCTTTTGAGCTTGCCTCCAAGGGTCTTACAACTGCAGATGAAATGTGGGGACTCATAAATAGCATGAGAAGATAGACCCTTTTAAACTTTTTATGTAAACATATGAAATACAGCTGCATATAATGTAGGGATGTAATATTTTTGAGGGGAGTTAAAATATGTATAGATGTCCAATTATGGATTCCAATGAATATATGGGGAAAGATGACATGTATGATTGGGATGATTACGACTATCCGCAGTATATGTACCCGCCTAATATGTACAGGATGTGTCCGATGCTTTTGAATAGTTATTTTGATCCGTGTATGAGGTGCATGCATCAACAAATGAATCCAGCAACATATTCGCCAGACTGTGATGTTGACAGACCGGATAGAGAAACCAAAGGGTATTATAAGCCTGAGGACAGTATGTCTGATCTGGAAGAGGACGAATCTGACAATTTGAAAACGAAGGATAAAGAGGGTAAGAAGGATGACAACAGCGGCTACAGGGCTAAAATAAGGACAGTGGACATGTCGGAGATTCAGGACTAAATTCTAAACTTAAAAAACAAAGGGAGCTTTGATTGCTCCCTTTGTTTTTTAAGAAAGTGCTGCAGTGAGCGGTGGAATGACCTGTTTTTTTCTCGAAAGCATTCCTGGAATATAGACACTTCCATCTTTCAGTTCCTTCCCGAAGGCTTTTGAAATCACATCTTTTTGTCCTCCTACTGCAATTAATTCGGAGCCGTTTTTCAATATGTTCGTTACCATAAGTATTACCAGATCAAAATTTTCATTTTTGCATTTTAATTTCATGGAATCTATTACCCTGTTCCTTATGGAATTAAATCCTTCTGTGTCCATGGTGGAAACCTGACCTACGCCCAATTTTGTCCTGGATATATTGAATACTTTAAAGTCCTCATTCAATATTTTGTCCGGAGTTTTTCCCTCCAGTGAGGAAGCTGCTTTAAACATCTGCATTGAAAAGGGTTCTGGATCTATACCTGCTATGGCAGACAGCTTTTTCAGCATTGATTTATCCTTGTCCGTGGAAGTAGGGGATCTAAATAAAAGAGTATCCGAGATTATGGCAGAACATAAAAGCCCTGCAGCCTTCCGGGAAGGTTCTATTCCATTTTCAAAGAACCTCGATGCCACTATGGTGGCAGTACAACCTATTGGTTCATTCCTAAAATATATGGGGTTTCCCGTCTGTATGTCTCCTATCTTGTGATGGTCAAGCACTTCGAGTATTTCTGCATCTTCCAGTCCATCTACCGACTGGGCTTTTTCATTGTGATCCACAAGTATTATCTTTTTCCTGTTCGGAGATTTGAGATTTTCCATTGAAACAATTCCCAAAACTTTGTCTTCAGAATCCACTATTGGGTAATTTGCATATCCGTTTTTGAGTGCTGTGCCTTTTGCGTCATCCACAAGATCGGTGCTCTTGAAGGATATTATATTGTCTTTTTTCATTATACGGTTTACGGGTACGTTCTTGAGATCAGTGCCGCGGCCATCTTCGTTCTTGCAGCATGAACTCATGTCGGACCGGGATATGATGCCGGTTAGCTTGCCTGAATTGTTTACTACCGGCAGTATATTTGTATTGCTTTTGCTCATTGTCTCCCGGACAGTTTTTAAAGGGGTTTCCGGCGAGATGGTATTTACGCTGTCGATATTTACGTCGGAAATTCTCGGCTTGACACTGTCAACGAGTTTTTGGGGCTCTATTCCGAAATGATCCAATACGAATTTGGTTTCACTGTTTAAATTTCCCAGCCTTATGGGAACCGCCTTCACTCCCGTTTTGTTTTTAAATTCTGCATAAGCTATTGAAGAGCATATGGAATCCGTGTCAGGATTTTTATGCCCTGTGATGTATACAACGTCATTCATAATTTTTCCTCCTAAATGTATGTGAATAAAACAATATTTACAAGTTAAATCATTATTATGGATTATTATAAATATTATAACAAAATCCAGAATAATTATCTACCTGGTGTTTAAAACTTCCAAAATTATCATCTGGCAGTAAATTGTCAATTGTCAGCTGATAATTGTAATAATGCAGTACAAGGAGGGCATATATTTAATTAACGTAGAGGGAATAATTACTTTGGAGGGGTAAAATTGATTAATGAAAAAGAGATAGAAGGCGGTCTCACCCAAGTCGAAGCAGAGAGAAGGTTGAAAAAATACGGGCTTAATACTATTGAAAAGAAAAAAGGGGTATCTCCTGTAAAGATATTTTTTTCCCAGTTCAATGATTTCATAACCTGGATTCTCATAGTGGCTACGGTGATATCCGGTTTTATGGGGGAGAAAGCGGATGCTATAACCATACTTATTATTGTAGTTATGAATGCCATACTGGGTTTTGTTCAGGAATTTAAGACCGAAAGATCTCTGGAAACACTGAAAGAACTGGCTTCTCCTACCTCAAAAGTTCTAAGGGACGGCAAAATCAAGGTTATAAATGCACAGGAACTGGTAATGGGGGACATAGTGTTTTTAGAATCCGGAGATAAAATACCGGCAGACTGTATTTTGCTGTCCAGAGGCAATTTTATGGTGGACGAATCTCTTTTGACCGGAGAATCAGAGGGGGTTTCCAAGAGCAGTTCCGGAAAGAACAATTCCATATATATGGGGACTGTAGTTATTAAGGGAAAGGGAAAGGCAAGAGTAGTACAGACAGGTATGGAAACTGAAATGGGAAAGATAGCAGGCATGCTTCAGGACATCGAAAAAGACAGATCCCCTCTTAAGGAAAAACTGACATCTCTTGGGAAAGTGCTTGTTGTGGTATGTATTGTAATATGTATTATAGTGACTTTAGCCGGTGTTTGGAGAGGTCAGGATAAATATGAGATGTTTCTGGTGGGGGTAAGCTTGGCTGTGGCGGCCATTCCTGAAGGACTTGCAGCCATAGTCACTGTTGCACTGGCACTGGGGGTGTCCAGGATGCTCAAAAGAAATGCCCTTGTTAGAAAGCTGCCCGCCGTTGAGACACTTGGATGTACTTCCATAATATGCAGCGATAAAACGGGAACACTTACTGAAAACAAGATGACTGTAAAAGCACTGTATTTTAACGGAAAGATGCACAAAAGCGATACCGGGAAACTTCCTGACAATACGATGATGAAAAAAGCTTTTACATATTGCAACGACTGTAATTTTGACATAAAAAAAGTTGATATTTCAGAAGCTCTAATGGGTGATCCTACGGAAACAGCTTTGATAAAAGCGTTTTTTAAGGATGCAAGGGCACTGAAAAAATTTATGGATAAAGCTGAAAGGGTCTATGACATACCTTTTGATTCGGATAGGAAAATGATGTCTGTGATAATGAAGGAGGGCTCTAAAAAGGTATGCTACGTGAAAGGGGCTCCCGAAAGGGTGATAAATAAATGCAAGTATATATTGGACAGGGGACAGGTAAGACTGCTTACCGCAGGTGAAAAAAACAGAGTTTTAAAGGCAGTGGAGAACATGACTTCAAGTGCATTGAGGTGTATAGCAGCTGCTTATAAGGACAGTAAAGTTGCAGCCGGGAGAACTCTGGAGACCAACCTTATTTTTATAGGAATAGCCGGGATTATAGATCCGCCGAGGAAAGAGGCGAAAGATGCGGTGTTGAAATGCAAGCTGGCAGGTATAAGACCGGTCATGATAACGGGGGATCATAAAAACACGGCTTTTGCCATTGGCAAAGAACTTGATATATGCAGTTCACAGTCTCAGGTTATAACAGGTGAGGAATTGGATAAGTTAAATGACAGGCAGCTTTCCGACAAAATACAGAAAATCTCCATATTTGCGAGGGTGAATCCAGGACATAAATTGAGAATTGTTAAAGCGTTCAAGGCCAGAAATAATATTGTGGCCATGACAGGTGACGGTGTAAATGATGCCCCGGCAGTTAAAGAAGCGGACATTGGAATTTGTATGGGGATCTCGGGAACGGATGTCACCAAGGAGGCTTCCTCGATGATACTTTTAGATGACAATTTTGCCACTATAGTATCTGCAGTAGAGGAAGGAAGGGTTATTTATGACAATATAAGGAAGTTCATAAGATATCTGCTGTCCTGCAACTTGGGAGAAGTATTGACCATGCTTCTGAGTTCAATATTTTATCTGGATACACCACTTTTGCCTATACAGATATTGATGGTAAATTTGGCCACGGATGGTTTGCCTGCCGTGGCTCTTGGAGTGGATCCGCCGGAAGGGGACATAATGAAGGGAAAACCGAGGGCTAAAAATGAAAGTATATTTGCAAGGGGACTCAGCGAAAAGATCATTGTGAGAGGGGCGCTTATCGGAGTGTGCACTGTGTTTTCCTTTGTCATGGGCCTGTACCTGGGATTCGGCCTTAAAACGGCAAGAACCATGGCACTTTGCACTCTCATCATATCCCAGCTGATACATGTATTTGAATGCAGATCCGAAAAACATTCTATATTCCAGATAAATTTATTTACTAATCTATATCTTCTGGCTGCAGTTGCCACGTCTATAATAATGCTTTTGTGTACAATTTATGTACCGTTTCTTCAGATGGTGTTCCACACTTCGCCGCTTGTGGTTTCGCAGTGGTTTATAGTTTTGTTTTTCTCGGGTATAATTGCACTTTTAAACAGCTTGTATTTGTATTTCAAATCCAATAATTAGATCTGTATGTATGTAATGGGGAATGCTTCGGCGTCCCCCATTAAAATATCTCATATTTATCAGATTGTAATTAAATATTTTTATAAATTGATATATTGTCAATATGTGCGTAAAATAAAGAATAAGATGAAATAAAAATATTATAAAATTGAAAACTCAAATAATTTCCAACATTGATTTTTTATCACTTTTGTGCTGAAATATAAAAGGGAATTACTTTAAATTTTTAGTATTAGGAGGAGATTGCAGATGGAAGACGGAACGTTGAAAGACGTTGAACCTGCTGAAGTATTTAAGTATTTTGAAAAGATCAGCAGTATTCCCAGGGGTTCGGGGAATGAAAAGGGAATCAGTGATTATCTGGTTTCTTTTGCGAAAAAGCATGGCCTGGATGTCATACAGGACGATGCATTGAATGTGGTTATAAAGGCACCGGGTTCCAAAGGGTATGAAAATAGTCCCGGCATAGTAATTCAAGGCCATATGGACATGGTATGTGAAAAAAAGCCTGGGACAGAGCATGATTTTATGGTGGATCCCATTGAGCTGAAAGTAGTAGATGACATGCTCTATGCATCAGGGACAACCCTTGGCGCAGATGATGGTATAGCAGTTGCCATGGGACTTGCAGTTCTGGCTTCGGAGAATATATCCCACCCGCCAATTGAACTTGTCGTTACAACTTCTGAAGAAACGGGGATGAATGGAGCTCTGGCGCTGGATCCTAAAAATGTATCCGGCAGGACGCTTATAAATATAGACTCGGAGGAAGAGGGAAAGCTGCTTGTAAGTTGCGCGGGAGGATGTTCGGCAAGAATAAGTTTTCCAATAACATGGAAAAATTTAGATGGTGATTTTGAGACTTATGTGATTGGAATTGAAGGCCTGAGAGGCGGCCACTCAGGATCGGAAATACATAAGGGAAGGGCCAATTCAAATAAACTGCTGGCCCGTCTGCTTAGAAATTTGAGGCCTCAAATTGATTTCAGCTTAAGTTCTATAGAAGGTGGATCAAAACAAAATGCCATTGCCCGTCAGGCCCAGGCTGTTGTATGTGTCAATAAAAAGGACGGATCTTTGTTGAAAAATAGGGTTTCCAGCCTGGAAAAAATATTCAAGGACGAATTTAAAACGGCGGATCCGGATTTAAAAGTTGTTTTGAAAGCTGCAAAAGAAAATGCCCAAAAAGTTATGCCTGTGGAAACTGCAGAAAATATAGTGAATTTTCTGTACTTGATTCCAAATGGAGTTCAAAGCATGAGTATGGATATAGAGGGCCTTGTGGAAAGCTCTTTAAATTTGGGAATAGTTCAAACTAAAGAGGACACTGTTGAAATCATAAGTTCGATAAGGAGCTCTTTGGGAAGTATAAAGCGGAATATATTTGATATTATATCTGCTGCAGCTGATCTTACAGGAGGAAAGGTAACCGGGGAGGCATCCTATCCTGAATGGAAATATAACCCCGATTCTAAAATAAGGGAGGTTTTTATAGATGTTTATGAGAGGTTATTCGGTAAAAAACCTCTGGTGACCGCGATTCATGCAGGTCTTGAATGTGCACTTTTCGAAGAAAAATTCAACGGACAGCTGGACATGATATCTCTCGGCCCAACCATGTTTGGAGTCCATACCGCAGATGAACATTTGAGTATATCTTCCACACAGAGAACGTGGAAATATCTGGTAGAAGTATTGAAATCTCTCAAATAGATAATAAACTTTGACTGTAAAAAAGGAGGTACTTATATGAATAAAAAATTGTCCACAGGTGCATATGGCGGTGTATCTGGTAAAGATTATGTGCCATATGTCTCCAGCGGATCCAAATCCGGCGGCAATGGTAAAGTGCTTATAATCGGTATTATCTTAGCTGTACTGTTTGCGGCATCTACCGCATATTCGGGAATGAAAGCAGGACTTACAGTTGCTGCCGGTATACCCGGCTCCATATTGGGTTCCGTATTTATAGCTATATTTGCTAAAGAAAAGGGCATACTTGGCAAGAACCTGCTGCAAGGTATGTCGAGCGGCGGCGAATCCATTGCCAGCGGCATAATATTTGTTTTGCCGGCAATTCTTCTGATAGGTTCAAAAATTTCTTTCCTGGAAGGTTTTGTTGTTGGCGTGGGCGGGGCGCTGTTTGGTATAGGAATAGCTTCTCTCGTCTACAATTATCTGATAATTCAGGAACACGGTAAATTGATGTACCCCGAATCAATGGCCATATCTGAAACACTTGTTGCTTCAGAAGGTGCCAAGGGTTCGATCAAGTACATGGGAATTGGATTTGGAATAGGCGGTGCCTTAACTGTTTTGACAAGTTCATTTTTAAACGTAGCTAACAACGTCATAAGCTATGTAAATGAGTCCTTTTACAAGTGGAAATTTGAAGTTGAAGTCAATCCGCTGCTCCTAGGTATAGGATTTATAGTTGGTATAGATGTATCTTTGACTATGTTTGCCGGTTCACTATTGTCAAATTTTGCCGTTATGCCATTGATAGGTTATTTTGCTTCCCTGGGGCACGGTGCCTCGGCTGTCTGGAACAACCCCCATGTTGCCATAAATGCCATGCAGGTTAAGGATATAGCAGGCAGTTATGTGAAATATATAGGTGCAGGGATGATGCTTTCAGGCGGTTTTATAAGTGCCGTAAGACTTATACCTACCATAGGACACTCTGTAAGGGAAACTCTCAATGCTAAATCCTCAGAGGAAGGTAATGGTGGCAGCTCTTCTGCTGAAAACCTTATATTGATTGGTGGAATATTAATAGGCTTTATAGGCGGTTTTCTGATATCCGACGGGAATATAGTTATGGCACTTGTTGCTTCCATTTTGTCACTGCTTTTATCACTGCTGTTTGTTATAGTTTCCGGCCGTTTGACTGGTACCATAGGAACTTCAAATCTTCCCGTATCCGGCATGACTATAGCTTCCATAGTTATAGTAACACTGCTGTTTGTGGGAATGGGCTGGAAAAGTGTTGCAAATAACAGATCACTGCTGCTGTTTGGTACATTTATAGTTACTGCCATATCTGCAGCCGGCGGTTACTGTCAATCACAAAAGGTTACCTTTATAATTGGCGGTGACAGAAATGAAATGCAGAAATACTTTGCTGTAGCCAGTGTAGTTGGTGTTGCGGTAGTTACAGGTGTCATACTGTTACTGTCAAGCCAGCTTGCAATGACTGGTGACAATGTACCTTTTGCATTGCCTCAGGCCAATTTGATGTCAACATTGACAGGAGGCATAATGTCGGGGAAATTACCTTGGGTTATGATAATTGTAGGTGTTATCATGGGAATTGTCCTGTTCCTGTTGAAGCTTCCAGTAATGACTGTTGCAATAGGGTTCTATTTGCCGATATCTACGACTTCCATAATACTTGTAGGTGCATTTATCCGCCTGTTCGTAGAAAAGATTTCCAAGAGCAAGAAGGAAAAAGAAGCTAAAGTTTCAAATGGGATAAGCTTGTCTTCTGGCCTTGTTGCCGGCGGTTCCATAATAGGTCTTGTTGGCATAATACTTCAGGTGTCAGGTGTTATAAAGGGAAATGCCCCGAGCGGGTTTGCTTCTTCTAACGGCATGGCATTTATTTTGCTGATAGTACTTGTGATAGCTTCTGCAGTACCTATAATTAAAAGCAAAGCGGAAGATGCTGAGTGACAATGGATATCAATGAAGAGGATTTGAACATGGTATTTAAAATTCCGGATAATCTGGAATATGAAGTCGATAAAGATGGCATTGTGACTGTACTTGAAAAACAGGATCATAAAATACAAAAATTTTTTAGAAAGCTCAGATTCAAAATCCCACAGTATAAAAAGATTACCATGGATGAATTTGGAAGCTATGTGTTTTTACAGATAGACGGCAGTAAAACTGTGGAGGATATCGGGAAGAACCTGGAGAAAAAGTACGGTGATAAAGTTCAGCCTCTTTATGAAAGACTGCTGATATTTTTAAATTATATTGAAACCAATTGTCATTATATAGAAAAGACTGATTTGCAGTAAAAAAAGACGGCGGTATGAAAACCGCCGTCTTTTTGATATTTTATAATAAGTTTTGTGCAGGTTATTTAAATCGTTGGACTCTTCTCTGTACTTTAGGCATTTTGCCTTCCATGGGCACTAAATCTTTTTTGGTAGACATATTTCTTACATTCAAAAGCTGTATGAATTCCCTTGTTTCTTTCTTCTTTTCCTTGTTTTTCTTTATACTTTTACTTTTTAACCCCTGAAGCAAAAGCAGATTTCCCTGTTTTATAGATATGAAATCAGGTTTTTTAAACCACCTTTTTTTTACATAAGAGCATCTGACTATATTTTTGCTCCTTTCAGGCCTTACTAGAAGAGATACCTCCAATTTATTGAATATCCATAGTATAGTTTTTCTCTTTATCTTAACGGATATTGCAGTTCCCTGTACCTGTGTCAATCTGTCACCATATTTTTTCAAATAGGATTTTGTGTAGTAGTGTGCAATTTTATCTTTAAAACTCATGTGTATACAAACTCCTTTGTAACTTTTATTTATGTATTGTATAAAAATTCTATTATATTATACCATAGTATATTTGTTTTTAAAATATAGGTCCTGAAATTCGTTCCTAAATTCCGCCCTGAAGAATACTATTATATTAAGCACTTATATAAGCACTCAAAAGGAGGAAGAGTATGGATAGGAGACTGCCTAAAGAGAAAATTATATATCATTTTAAATTAGATGACGTAGATTTTAATTTTAAAAATAAGACAGATTCAGGTGATGGACTCGATGCTGAATCCGAATATGGTGAAATATATGAGAAAATTAAAGCTTCATTAAATATAGATAAAGAAGGATATAATATATATATCATAGAAAATTTTTCAAAAAACAGATTGAAAAATATTATGGGCTTCATAGACAAAATTATGGAAAATAAAAAAAGCGTACAGGATATATGCTATATAGTGGTTAAAGACAACAGAAGGCCAAAGACGCTTTTTTTACCTGCAGGTAAGGGAAAAAAATTAAAAAACATGCTGGCCAGAATACAGAACCTGTATTTCAGGTCCACTTATGAATTTTACAATGATTCCGGGAATAAACAGAAGGAAATCCTTAAGAAGGATTTACAGATAAAGAGGAATAATTTGATAAATAAAGTTGTGGAAATGTGTGAACATGAAGGGTTTAGTTTGAAAATTACCGAAGGAGGATTTAGTTTCATACCTCTTAAGGAAGATGGCAAGCCCATGAATGAAGAGGAATATGAAATGTTGAAATTGAAGGACAAGGAAGAGATACTGGATAAAGTGGAGCTGCTTAAAAATAATACGGAAGATATACTGGAAAAGTTGAAGATTGTTGAACTCAGCCAGATTGAAAGAATTAAACTTCTCATAGGCGAATATTTCAGTAAAAAGACGAAGCAAATTAAAGAAGAATATCTCAAGGTATTTGACAAGAATAAAGAGGCTTTAAAATTTTTAAATGAAGTGTGCGGCAATATAGAAAATGAGATAAAGGATATTTATTCTATAAACTATGAAGATGATAAAGAGAGCATAATGAAAATAATCTACAGATATTCGGTAAATGTGCTGGTGGATAATAGCAGTAGAGATAGACCTCCAATAATATTTGAAGAGGATCCAAGTGTCAGCAATTTACTCGGAAGTATAGAATATGAGAGCAAGAATGGAAATTACATTACAGATGTCAGTCTTATTGCTCCAGGATCGATTCTAAAGGCCAACGGCGGGTGCCTGATACTTCGGGTAAGTGATCTTTTAAGTAATAAGGGGGCTTATTACTATTTAAAAAAATCTATTATAAATGGCAGGGTCGACTTGAATTATAACAGGGGGTATCTGGAATTGTTATCTTTAAGCGGGCTGAAACCGGAACCTATAAAATTCGATGAAAAGATAATACTTATAGGGGATTACAGGACTTACGATTTGTTATACAGGTATGATGAAGATTTTAAAAGTATGTTTAAATTAAGGGGAGAGCATAAATCCCTTTTGAAAATAGATAAAAATACCAAGGCAATATTTTTGGAGAAAGTTTTTTCAATATACAAGGACAACGGCCTGCATCCGATTAATGAAAGTGCAATAAGAGAACTGGCAAAGCTTTTATCTAAGAAGGCCGAAGACAGAAATAAATTGTTTATGGACGACTATGAACTTGAAAGAATTTTACTGCTTTCTGACAACAGAGTTTCCGAGACAGGGAAAGAGGTTATAGATAAAAAGGATATTCTGGATGTAGCTTATGAGGAAGAGCTGGTTGAAGAACAGATAGATGACATGTATAGGGAAGGGCAGATATCCATAGATGTACGGGAAAAAGTAGTTGGACAGGTAAATGCGCTTTCTGTTGTAAGTACGGGTTATTTCAGCATAGGTAAGCCCATAAAGATAACTTGTACTTGTTTGCAGGGGAGTGGAAATGTTGTGGATATTCAAAAGGAAAGTGATTTAAGCGGCAAGATTCACAACAAATCGGTAAATATCTTAAATGGATGTATAAAAAAACTGGTGGGCGGTTACGAAAAAATACCGGTGGATTTTTATTTGAGTTTTGAACAGACTTATGGCAAAGTAGACGGTGACAGTGCTTCTGTAGCAGAAATTTTAAGTATTATTTCCTCCCTTGCAAAAGTGGGAATCAGACAGAGTATAGCTGTAACCGGATCTATAAATCAGTTTGGAGAAGTGCAGCCTGTAGGCGGTATAAATGAGAAAATAGAAGGATTCTTCAAAGTGTGCAAGATATTGGACAATACAGAGGGAAAGGGAGTTTTGATACCATGGACGAATATAGGTGGATTGGTATTGAAAGATGAGGTGGAACAGGAAATAATGAAAGAAAATTTTCATATTTATTATATGCACAATTTAAGAGATGCTGTGGAAATTCTTATGGATACGGATTATGACAGCGTCATTTATGGAGCCAGAAGGGAATTAAAAAAATATTTGCCTGGAAAAGAAAAACGGAAAAAGAGTTTATAGGAAAATGCAGTAGATTCACAGAAGGTAAATCTACTGCAGATATTTTTTTTATACGTTAAATCTAAAGTTTACTACATCTCCGTCCTGCATTACATAATCCTTGCCCTCCAGCCTGTAGTACCCCTTTTCTTTTGCAGCTGTTTCTGAGCCGCATTCCACAAGCTTTTCATAGGGTATGATTTCAGCTCTTATGAACCCTTTCTGCATATCGGTGTGTATTTTACCTGCAGCTTCAGGAGCTTTTGCGCCCCTTCTTATAGTCCATGCTCTTACTTCTTTTTCACCGGCGGTCAAAAAGCTTATGAGCCCGAGAAGTTTATAACTTGCATTTATAAGTTTGTCAAGTCCGGCTTCCTCTAAGCCGTACTCTTTTAACATTTCCAATTTTTCATCATCCTCCAAAGTGGAGAGCTCCTCTTCTATTTTAGCGGAAATTACCACTGCTTCAGAGTTCTCATCTCTGGCATATTTTTCTACTTCTTTTACAAATTTATTTTCTGCATTTCCCGAAGTCAAATCATCTTCTGAAATATTGGCTACATAGAGTACTGGTTTAGTTGTAAGTAAAAAAAACCCCTTTACGAGTTCCCTTTCGTCTTTTGTCAATTCCATAGTTCGTACAGGTTTGCCATCTTCTAGATGCTTTTTTATCTTTAGCATGAAATCATATTGTTCCTTGGCTTCTTTTTCTCCGCCTTTGGCCAATTTTGATACCTTTTCTATTCTCCTGTCCATAACCTCTATGTCGGAAAATATAAGTTCCAGATTTACGGTTTCGATGTCCCTTACAGGATCCACGCTGCCGTTTACGTGGACTATATTTTCATCTTCAAAACATCTCACTACGTGGACTATGGCTTCTGCTTCCCTTATATGAGATAAAAACTTATTTCCCAGACCTTCACCTTTGCTGGCACCTTTTACCAGACCTGCTATGTCGTAGAATTCTATAGCTGTGTATACCTTTTTTTTTGAATTATACATTTTTTCAAGTACGTCCAATCTTTTATCAGGTACGCTGACTACCCCTATATTTGGCTCTATAGTACAAAATGGATAGTTGGCGGATTCCGCACCTGCTTTTGTTATTGCATTGAACAAGGTACTTTTACCTACATTTGGCAGTCCAATAATTCCAAGTTTCATCTATGTACATTCCTTTCTTAAAAATTATAATTTACTAAATATAAAATCCTTTTTAAATTATACTCTACAGGGAACATTATTTCAATGAAGGGTACGGACGATAAAATAGTCTCATTTTATTTATTCAAATATATTTTAAGGGAAAAATGCGGTAATATTTTGTAATAATTTATAATTTAATAGGGTTAAAAAATATATTAAAAGTACTTTAAAAAGAAGGAATTTTTATGTTAATATAGAATAGATAAGTTAGTGGATTGAAGTGGTTTGAAGTGGAGCAAAATAGCATTGAGAGGTGCAGTTATGTTTTTGGGTGAGTATGAGCATGCTCTAGACAGCAAGAAGAGAATAATTATACCCTCCAAGTTTAGAGAGGAACTGGGAATAAAATTCATATTGACTAAGGGTTTGGACGGGTGCCTCTATGCTTTTCCACTGTCTGAATGGCATATACTGGAGGAAAAATTAAAGGGTCTTCCTTTTACAAATAAGAATGCAAGGGCTTTTGTAAGGTTTTTTTTCTCCGGTGCCAATGAAATGGAGCCGGACAGGCAGGGAAGGATTGTTATTCCACAGCCGCTTCTGGAATATGCAAGTATAAAGAAGGAAATAGTGAGTATAGGAGTATCGATGAGGGTTGAAATATGGAGCAGAGAAGGATGGCAGGAATATAATAATTCAAATATAGATTTTGACAATATAGCTGAGCAGTTGAGTGAACTTGGAATATAGCAGAGTTGGAGGACATATTTTATGAAATTTAGACATGTACCTGTACTTTTACAGGAAACTATAGATAGTTTAAATATTAAGGAAAATGGAACTTATGTTGATTGTACATTGGGAGGGGGAGGACATTCAAGGGAAATATTAAAAAGTTTATCTAAAGATGGAAAGCTTATAGGAATTGACGAGGACATTTCAGCAATTGATGCCGCAAAGGAGAATTTGAAGGAATTTAAGAATGTAACTTATATTCACGGTAATTTTTATTATATAAAGGAAATTCTAGATGAGCTCAAAATAGATGGTGTTGATGGAATACTTATGGATTTGGGAGTTTCTTCATATCAAATCGATAACCCAGACAGGGGATTTAGCTATATGAAAGATGCTCCGCTGGATATGAGAATGGACAGGGAAAATTCTCTTTCAGCCTATGATGTAGTAAACAAATATGACAGGGAAAGACTTTACAGGGTTTTAAGAGACTATGGAGAGGAAAAATTTGCTAACAGAATAGCGGATTCCATAGTGAGGGAGAGAAGGAAAAATAAGATAAGTACAACTTTTCAGCTTGTAGATGTAATAAAGAGAGCTGTTCCCTTGAGATTTCAAAGAAACGGCCATCCTGCAAAGAGGACTTTTCAGGGTATACGTATAGAAGTCAATAGGGAACTTGAAATATTAGACAGGGCGCTGGAAGACTGTGTGGGAAAATTAAAGCCGGGAGGAAGGATATCTGTTATAGATTTTCATTCTCTGGAGGACAGAATAGTGAAATTGAAATTCAGGAAGTTGGAAAATCCCTGTACATGTCCCCCGAGTTTTCCAGTTTGCGTATGCAACAAGAAACCTGTTGTAAAAATCATAAATAAAAAGCCGATAGTACCTAGTGAGGATGAAAAGAAGAAAAATCCAAGGAGCAAAAGTTCTAAGCTGAGAACAGCTGAAAAAATTTAGTTCTAAAGTTTAGGTGGGGTGAATAAAGTGATAGTGATGAATGAGGAAAATATGATGAACGGTAATGCTGCACTGCAACCACAGTATAAACCTTATAAAAAACATGACAAGAGAATACATAAAAATAAAAATGAAAATAAGCAGAAAAAAATAAAGAAGAAGCTTAGAGTACTTTTAAATATCTGTGTGTTTTTTGTAATTGGATTAATTCTCATATATAGGTATTCTATAATATACAATATGCAAACCGATTTGAATTCAGCAGAAAATAATGTAGACAACATTAGCAGGCAAAATGAAAATTTAACGGTAGAATTGGTAAAATACAATAATTTGAAATATATAGAGGATGATGCAGTGAATAAGCTTAAGATGGTAGTCCCCAACAAACAAAATGCAGTTTACATTGACTTGGATAAACCTGTCATAAAAACTCAGGAAGATGAAGATAGTATGAAAACACAAAAAGGTATGTTAAATAAGTTGAAGCAATTAATATGGAGGTAAATAATTTTGTACAAGAGAGAATATAGGGATAGAGTTATTATCGAGAAGAGGATGATAATTGCCTTCAGTTTCCTATTTTTGACTTTCTTTTTGCTGATATGCAGGATGCTGTATGTGATGGTATATAAATCGCCTGAGCTTAAATCCATGGCCATAGCTCAGTGGACAAGCGACGTGAAAATTGATGCAAAGAGAGGAAAAATTGTAGATAGAAATGGAAATGAACTGGCTGTAAGTGCCAATGTTTACAGAATTGATCTGGATATGAATACTTTAAAGGAAACTATGCAGGAAAAAAAGATATCTGAAGATAAACTGGCGAGTGAACTTGCAAATATTCTTTCTATGAAAAAAGAAGATGTATCCAAAATATTGAATAAGACACTTCCCGGTGGACTTCCCGTTGGTTCTGCGACTTTAAAGAGGAGGGTGGAAAAGGATGCGGCAGATAAGGTGAGAAACCTGAATTTGAACGGTATACTGATATCTTCGGATACTAAGAGATATTATCCAAATAACAATTTTCTATCCCAGGTTATGGGACATACCAATTCGGATGGAGTGGGACTTACGGGGGTTGAACTCTATTATAATAAGGAACTGGCCGGAACTCCAGGGAGCAGAGTTGCGGAACTGGACAGAAAGAGCCAGCAGTTGCCCTATACTATTTCAGAATTTACAAAACCGGTGGATGGGAAAGATGTAGTACTCACTATAGATGAAATGATTCAGCATTTTGCGGAAAAATCGGCCCAGCAGGCCCTTAATGATTATGGGGCGAAGGCGGTTTCGATAATAGTGATGAACCCCAAAAATGGAGAGATACTGGGTATGGCAAATAAACCGGATTACAACCCAAATGATCCCTGGATAGAAGGGGAGTCCTATGATGAACTTCAAAAAACCTGGAGAAACAGGGCTGTCAGCGATACTTTTGAACCGGGTTCCATATTCAAGGTGGTAACTGCACAGACAGCACTGGAAACAAATTCTGTGGGCCCGAATGACACTTTTGTGTGTAATGGGAGCATAACTATAGGCAAGAGGACCATACACTGCTGGAAGACATCGGGACACGGAGTGCAAAATTTTGAGGATATATTGAAAAATTCCTGCAATGTGGGATTTGCCGAGCTGGGGAAGAAAATAGGAAAGGAAAAGCTAAACGACTATATACACAAATTTGGTTTCGGACAAAAAACCGGCATAGATCTGCCTGGCGAGGCAAAGGGAATAGTTAAGAAAACCCAGGATATAAGCGATATAGATCTTGCAACCATTTCATTTGGCCAGGCAAATACGGTAACTGCGGTTCAATATTTGAGGGCTTTTAATGCCGTGGCAAACGGCGGCAATTTAATCACCCCGCATGTTATGAAGGAAATAAAGCATTATGATGAAAAAAGCGGCAGGGAAGTCGCAGATAAAATATATGACGTTAAGGGAAATACCACGAAGATTTTGGACTCAAGTAAAACTGCCCAGCTGAGAAAATACCTGGAAACAGTGGTTTCTAAGGGCGGCGGGAAAAATGCGTTTATAGCCGGGTACCATATAGCAGGAAAGACCGGAACGGCACAAAAAGCTGGTGTCGGCGGATATCAAGCCGGGAAGTACGTATCTTCTTTTGCGGGCATGGCACCTTCGAGTGATCCAAAAATAACGGTGCTGGTATCCATAGATGAACCGAATCCGTCCAATTACTATGCAAGCCAGACGGCTGCCCCTACGGCAAAACAGGTATTTACAGATTTGTTTAACTATCTTGCGATAAAGGGTGATGCGGTACCTGAAGATACGAGTCAGAGCGCTTCTCAGGTTGACGTCAACCAGGATGACTAAGTTTTTTCTTTACATGTAGTATTTTAAAAATTATAATATAATAGATCGGCACTTTAAACTGTGATTTAAGGCATGCAATATTGAAATTCCCTTATTGCATGCCAATACTATGTGACAATTGATAATTGTCAATTGTACATTGAAGAAAAGGGGTGTTATTTTTGGAACACATGGATTTTGATGAAATTGTAGCTGCTGTCAGGGGCAAAGTGATATTACCCGGAAAATACAGCGGATATAAGGATGTGTGTACAGATACGAGAAAACTGAAGCAGGGAGATATATTTATTGCTTTAAAGGGAGAAAGATTCGATGGAAATGACTATGCAGTCGAGGCAAGCAGGAAGGGAGCTTCTATCTGCATGGTAGATGAAGTTAAATTTAAAAGAGGCGGAATAGAAAAATATACAACTGTAGTTAAAGTAAAAGATGGTAATAGGGCCCTTTTGGATTTGGCTGAACTCTACAGGAGCAAACTTGACGTAAAGATAATAGGAGTAACGGGATCTGCAGGCAAGACTACTACCAAGGATATGATTGCGGCCGTATTGGGAGCCAAATTTAAGGTGCTTAAGACTCAGGGAAATTTTAATAACCAGATAGGCCTGCCGCATATGCTGTTTAAATTGGACGATAGTTACAAAGCCGCAGTATTGGAAATGGGTATGAATAGCAGGGGAGAAATACATAATATGGCTAAGGCCGCACGACCGGATGCTGCCGTTATAACCAATGTGTTGAGAGCACATATAGGAATTTTAGGCAGCAGGGAGAACATACTTAAGGCAAAATTGGAAATAACGGATTTCTTTTCGAAAGACAACATATTGATAATAAACTCTGATAACGATCTTCTCGGAAAACTGAAAATTGATAAATTTCCCGTGAAGAAGGTGGGAGTGGAAAAACCTGCAGATATTTCAGCTTATGACTGTGTGGTAAAGGAGGATTCCATCGGGTTCAAGGTATGTGAAAATGGCATTAGAACCGGAGAAAGCTTTAAGATCAGTTTACCGGGAAAGTACAACATATTGAATTCAATGCTGGCGATTGCCTGCGGGAGACTTTTTGGAATGACTTATGATGAAATAAGGAGAGGTTTTGATAATATAAGGACTACTTCTCTTAGAATGGAGATATTCAGGGGCAAAAAATTCAATGTTATAAATGACAGTTACAATGCAAATCCAGAATCTATGGAAGCTGCACTGGATGTTTTGAAAAATTTCAAATCAGAAAGACGTATAACCGTATTTGGAACCATGAGGGAACTTGGGGAAGCATCCCACAAAATGCATGAGGAAGTTGGAGAATATGCGGCAAATAGTAATGTAGATCTTTTTATAGCTCTGGGAGAATTTTGGGAGGACTTTAGAAAGGGTTTTGAGGCTCTGAGCAAAAAGGGAAAATTTATGTTCTTTAACAGTAAGGAGGAAGTTCTGAAATTCCTCCTGGATAAATATATTAAAAGAGGGGACACCGTTCTTGTGAAAGCTTCAAGGCTTATGAAATTTGAAGAGATAGCAGAAGAACTAAAGAAAAACAGCAGTTGTTAGGAGGTGAAAATCCTATTGATTTAGGATAAATACAAATTATGAATAAATTGATATATTCTGTTCTCATAGCATTTTTAATAGCAATTTTGGAAGGCCCAATTATGATACCTCTTCTACATAAGTTCAAATTTGGACAGAACATAAGGGAAGATGGCCCTAGAAGTCATTTGAAAAAAGCCGGTACACCGACCATGGGCGGAATAATATTTATACTGGCGACTTTTATAACTATGGCGATTTTGGTGAGAAACCCTTCAGATGAAGCAATGGTAGCATTATATGCCCTTGTTGCCTTTGGAGTGATAGGGGCCCTTGACGATATCCTGAAAATAGTTAAAAAGAGGAATTTAGGGCTTAGAGCATATCAGAAAATGATACTGCTTCTGGTAGCTTCTGGATTATTTGCCTTTTATGCTGCCAATAATCCAAGTATAGGCACATCTATAATATGGCCATTTACACATAAAATATGGAATCTTGGAAAATTCTATATTCCATTTATAATAATTTATTTTGCGGCAACTACAAATGCTGTAAATTTGACAGACGGTCTTGACGGCCTGGCTGCCTCTGTTACATTGTTGGTAATGACTTTTTTGGCCCTGGTCAGTTTTGCCACAGGACACCTTACCCTGGCTGTTTTCTGTTCGGTTCTGACTGGATCACTTTTGGGGTTTTTAAGGTACAATGTTTTTCCAGCGAGGATTTTTATGGGGGATACGGGTTCACTGGCACTTGGTGGTGCAGTAGCTGCTGTAGCCATGATATTAAAACTGCCATTGTTGGTTATAATAATTGGTGGGATATATGTGATTGAAGCATTATCTGTCATACTTCAGGTGGCTTCTTTCAAACTTACTGGCAAGAGAATTTTTAAAATGGCACCCATACATCATCATTTTGAACTTTCGGGCTGGCATGAGACCAAAGTTGTTTCTATGTTTTGCATAATTACAGTGATATTGTGTTTGGTAGGTTTTTTAGCTTTGTAATTAAAATCACAGGTAGTGTGATATCAAGAGAGTCCATAACTTTTGTCAGTTTTTTAGCAGTAATGATCTAGGAGGATTTTTATGAAAATTAGCAAGTCGAAGACTAGAATGGGTTCTATAGACTTCGTGTTGTTTTCAACTATAATGTTATTGGTTGCTATTGGCGTGGTAATGGTCTATAGTGCAAGTTCATACAAGGCATTTTTTGATAAAAGTACGCATGACAGCATGTTTTTTTTGAAAAGGCAGGGATTATGGGCTGTAATAGGGACATTTTTTATGTTCCTGACTATAAAAATTGACTATAAAAAAATAAAGAGATATACAAAACTGCTTATGGTGATATCCATAGTATGTCTGCTCTCGGTATTTGCCTTTGAATCCACAAATGGTGCACAGAGGTGGGTGAAAATAGGCTCATTTGGATTTCAGCCTTCTGAAATAGCTAAATACGTTGTCGTGTTTTACATGGCTAAGAGCATAGAGGCAAAAGGCGGGAGAAAAATAGGAACTCTGCTTTACGGGGTCATACCTTATCTCCTGGTTTCAGGATTTTATGCAGGTCTGGTGTTTGCAGAGAAAAACTTAAGTATAGCTGCCGTAATAATGATAGTTACAATGATAGTACTGTATGTTTCAGGGGCTAAAATCAAACATATGGTTGGCGTAGTGGGTCTAGTGGCTCTTGCGGGAATTGCCGGAATAATATTTGAACCCTATAGAATGGCCAGATTTACGAGCTTCATAAATCCCTGGGCGGATCCAAAGGGCAGTGGATACCAGCTTATTCAATCCCTTTTGGCAATGGGTTCAGGTGGTATATGGGGTGTGGGACTTGGAAGATCAAGGCAGAAATGTTATTACATACCGGAACCTCATAACGACTTTATATTTTCCATTATAGGAGAAGAGTTGGGACTCATAGGATGTACAATTATCATCGCACTTTTTGTAGTACTTGTATGGAGAGGAATTGTGATTGCCGTGAAGGCAAGGGATACCTACGGTACACTTCTAGCTACGGGGATAACCTCTGTTATTGCAGTACAGGCAATAATAAACATAGCAGTTGTAACTGGATCCATGCCGGTAACGGGTGTGCCGCTTCCATTTATAAGTTATGGAGGATCTTCACTTGTGATAAATATGATAGCAATGGGTGTGCTCTTGAACATATCCAGACAAAATGAATATACGTAAAATATAGCATTACAGCATTGTAATGCTATATTTTACGTAAAAATACTTTAATGCTTTTTTTATATACCTTTTAATATTCCTGTAAGAAAAAATATATAAAAAATTAATGATTATTTTAATGAAATTAATTTTATTAAGTGTTAATATATATATATCTTATAGTATTTTACATTTAAATTTTAAAGTGAGTTGGTAGGGGATGAGTGATTTTACGTTAAATACAGATACAGACAACGAAATGATTATAAAAAGACGGAGAAAAAGAAGAGTAAAAAAAGCTTTGATTTTTATGTTATTTCTAATAGCATTATTTTTTATCCTCTGTTTAAAACTTCCCTATTTTAATATTCAACATATTGAAGTACACGGCAATAAAAATGTCGTAAGCAGTGATATTGTGAACAGATCCCAGATATATGCCGGAAATAATATATTTTATATTAATTTAAAAAGTGCAAAAGACAGGATACTGAGCAATCCGTATATAAAGGATGTAGTAATAAATAGAAAGCTTCCTGCTACTATTGATATAAACGTTGAAGAAAGAGACGCGGTATTCTATTGTAAAAATGGGGAAAAGTACTATATTATAGATGGAAATGGTATTTTACTTCAAAAAATAGACAGCATAAACAACATGCAGTTGGCTGGATTAAATGGAATTGATTATACTAAAACAGATATAGGCAAAACCATCAGTGCCCAGAAAGACAAGAGAAAATTAAAAGCTGTGTCTTCCTTGGGAAACATAATTGTGAATAATAATCTGCCCTTCCCGATTACTTACGTGGATGTGAGCGATTTGCTGGATATAAAAGTGTATTTTAATAATATGTGTGTCAAATTGGGAAGCGGAGAAAATATAGAAAAGAAAATGAACAGGGCACTTAACATATTGCTTCAGGAGAAATTGAACGGTGCCAAGGGATACATAGATGTAAGGTTTGATGGCAATCCTGTATATAAAGTAGGAGGATAAGATAAAATGCGCAAATTTGGGTCACAGATTAGTGTTGCTTTAGTATGCTGTATACTTGGATTTATGCTTACCTATCAGTTCAAGGCATTGACAAAGCAGGACAATACTGTAAATCTGGGAAGCCAGAATAATACAGATGTTACGGTGACTATAGAACAATATAAAAAGGAAAAAAATGCCCTGGAGGCAAAGGTGAATGATCTTCAAAACAAAGTAAAGAATTACGAGGATGCAGCGGCAAGCAAGAGTGATTCTACTAAAAACCTTGTACAACAGTTAAAAAATACAAGAATACTTACAGGAGAAGTGGATGTAAATGGGCCGGGAATAATTGTATATCTCACTCCTAACAACAAGGACCTGTTTGGAGAGAGCAGCAGTGTCGACAACCACATAACTGACAAGGATCTGGTGTATTTGGTGAACGAACTTAGATTTGCAGGAGCTGAAGCTATATCCATAAATGACATAAGGATTGTTTCCAGAACAGGTATTAGGACTGCAGGAAACTATATACTTATAAACGACAACAAGATATCGCCCTCCAGCAGAATAGTCATACAAGCTATTGGAGATAAAAATTTATTGTACAGTGATATGAGTTTCCCGGAAGTATTTGCAGATATAAAAAATTTATGTGATGTTAAATTTCAAAAATCAGATAATATAACTATAAAGAAATATAATAAGGCATATAAATTTGAATATGCTAAGCCTGTAAAGGAATAAGTTGTTAAAGGTGTGATAAAATTATGATAGCGTTTATTGGTCTTATATTGGGAATAATTATTGGAGTGGCATGCAATGTAAATATTCCAGATAAATTTTCACCTTACATGTCGGTGGCGATCTTAGCCTGCTTGGATTCAGTTTTTGGGGCTATAAAAGCTAATCTTTCGAAAAATTTTCAAACTGATATTTTTATATCCGGTTTTTTTGGAAATGCACTTCTTGCTGCAGGACTCGCATATCTTGGAGACAAATTGGGAGTGCCTATATATTTGGCTGCAGTTATAGTTTTTGGAGGAAGAATATTTGACAACTTTGCAATTATAAGGAGATTGCTGCTAAAGAAATACAAACCCAAACCACATTGATGAGGTGAATTAAATGAAGAGCAATGAAGCCAATATTTTTGTTTTTATAGCTTCTGTGATTATAGGCATACTGATATCCATGAATATAAGTTTTACCAAGGGAAGTACTAACAAGAGGGTTATTTTGAGTGCAAAGCAGTATCAAGATGCATATAATTATAAAAATCGACTTCAAAGTCAGATATCGGATTTGTCGGAACAGTACAGTGAAAACTATGACAAATTGAAAAAATATGAGGACAATGAACAAAATAAAACCCAGGTTGTATCGGAGATAAATCAGGAATTGAACAAGAACAATATAGAACTTGGCAAAGTTGCCGTGGAGGGTCAGGGAATAAAAATATTTTTAAACGATGCGGCCATGGAAGATGGCCTGGATGCGTTTCAGTACCAGATGAGGCTTGTACATAATACTGATGTGATACAGGTGATAAATGACTTGAAAAATGCAGGGGCGGAAGCTATTTCCATAAATGGACACAGAATGGTGGATGTTTCTGAAGTCTACTGCAGCGGGCCTTTTTTAAGAGTAAATGGAGTAAAAATTGCCTCCCCATTTTCCATTTATGCTATAGGTAACAAAGATGTACTTTACAATTATATGATGTCGAATGAAAATTATTTGAAAATATTGATGACCAGGAAGATAGTAGTGAAGGTGACTAAGGAAAAAAGCATAACAATACCAGCCTATAATGGAGATTATAAAGTAGAATTTATGAAAGACAAGGAATAAATTATTTACAATTTATTCCATATATTACACTGTATTTATTAAATTCCAAAAAAATAATTAATTTTTGAAGGAATTTTAGTTTTTGTGAAGAATAATAGATATTGTATACATGTGTTTAACAATGAAGGAGACGGTATTATTGTCAATTGAAGAAAATTTAAATAATGTAGAAGCAGATTTAAAGGAAAGGAAAATTACTTTAGTAGCCGTTTCGAAGACTAAACCGGTAGAAGATATAAAGACTGCATATAATGTAGGAGTTAGGGATTTTGGAGAGAATAAAGTCCAGGAGTTTATGAAAAAGCAGCCGCTTCTTCCAGATGATATAAGGTGGCATTTAATAGGACATCTCCAGCGAAATAAAGTAAAATATATAGTAGGTAAGGTTTATCTCATTCACTCTTTGGATAGTATAAGGCTTCTAAATGAGCTTGAAAGACGTTATAGTGCGAAAAAACTGACTGCCAATACGCTAATTCAAATAAATATAGGTCGTGAAGAGAGTAAAACCGGTATATATGTTGATGATCTTGAAAGATTGATAGGGGCCTGTGAAAAGTGTACTAGTGTAAAGGTGAAAGGACTTATGGCCGTTATTCCAAAGGGGGATGAGGAGAGCTGCAGACATTATTTTAAGGAAATGAAGTCTATTTTTGAAGATCTCAAGAAGAGAGAATTTAAGAATATAAGTATGGATATACTGTCTATGGGAATGACTCATGATTATAAAATCGCAATTGAAGAAGGTTCTACTTTAGTTAGGGTTGGCGAAGGCATATTTGGAAAGAGAAATTATAACAAATAGGAGGTATTTTTATGGCTGGTAAAATGATAAACAAAATGATGGGATTTTTAGGCCTTGAAGATGATTTGGATGAAGATGAAGAATTGGATGAAACAGAAGAACAGGAGGATGAGAGAGATGCTGGTACCGGCAGCAGCTATAATAGGTCGGAACCTATTATGAATTCAAAAAGACAGAATAAGGTTGTAAGCATACATACCACTGTTTCTGCTAAAGTCAGGATAGTTAAACCAACTACTTACGAAGAAGCGGCGGATATATGCGATGAGTTGAAGAACAGGAAGATCATAGTCATAAATACTACGGGACTTGAGACTAGAACAGCCCAGAGGCTTCTTGATTTTATGGGCGGGGCAAGTTATGCTCTGGGTGGAGATCTGGAGGAAGTAGAAAAGGGAGTATATATACTTTCACCTTCAAGTGTAGAAGTGAGCAGCGATTTAAAAAATGAATTGTCTGGAAAAGGAATATTTGACTGGAAATAGACGATAATAAAAATATGTAATAAAATAATTATTTTGGAGGCAGAAATGATAAGCAGTACCTTAGCTGTAGCATTGGCTCTTTTGTTTAGATTTCTAGAGGCAGCTATTATATTGGATGTGATTTTGTCCTGGGTTATGCCTGGAAGGGGAAATGCTTTTACAGATCTCCTGCATGTATTTACTGAACCTTTTATGAGACCTGGCAGGATGATTCAGCAAAAAATTATGCCGGGGCTTGCCTTGGATTTTTCTCCTATAATAGCTTTTTTTATAATAGATATAATAAGAGGAGTTGTGTTTTCTATAATTTAAGGACATGTAGATACTGGACGAAGGAAAAAATGATGAAAAAAGATAATTTTGTAGATAAGTTTAATTTTTGCAGTAAGGATTGTGTACTGCTGATTTACGATAAGATAGTACGGGCGGAACGAAGTCATAAAGTTGTTTATACAAGTGAGTTCTATACTCCAAATATATGGAAGACCCTGGAGAATCTAAGTGGGGAAATTGGAGTGAATATTTATAGCTGCGGTATATTTCATGATGCTGAGAGAAAAGTGCTGGCTTTTTCGGAAGATCCCGTAAAGTGCTCTTATCCTGTAAAGCTGTTGGAATTGAGATGCAGGTCAAAATTTGTGAAGTTAAGGCACAGTGATTATCTGGGAAGTCTTATGTCCCTTGGAATCAAAAGGGAGAAATTTGGAGATTTGATACTGCAGAGAGATGACCTGTGCTATGCAGCTGTCTGTGAAGATATAAGCGATTATGTAAAACTGAACATGGATAGTGTGGGAAAATGCCCCTGTAAAGTGAGTGAAATTGATATTAATACAGGTGAAATTCCCAATTACAGCTTTGAAACCTATATTTTAAATGTTTCTTCTTTTAGATTGGATTGTATGGTGAGTTCGCTTTGCAATTTGTCCAGGCGCAAATCAGAAGATATGATCAGGCAGGGTAAAGTTTTACTTGACTATTTACCTGTAGAGAGAAAGGATAAACTGGCAGGGGATCATTGTACGATAACAGTAAGAGGTTATGGAAAATTCAAGGTCGCAGGGAAAACAGGACTTACTGGATCTGGTAGGTACAAGCTCCTTGTAAAAAAATTTAGTTGATTTGAGGTGCTAAATATGCAGATGAACGCTGTTGAAATAACAGATAAGGAATTTAAGAAAAACCTTAGAGGGTATAATATAGATGAAGTAGATGAATTTTTGGATAAGATAGCGGAAGATTACGAATCACTGCAGAAGGAAAATTCCTCTTTGAAGGAAAAACTTCAATCTATGGAGGATAAGATAAATCACTACAATAAAATGGAAAAGACTATACAAAATACCCTTTTATTAGCTCAGAATGCTTCTGAACAGGCCAAAGAAAATGCTAAAAAAGAAAGTGAGTTTATACTTAAAAATGCCAATAATACAGCCCAAAAAATAATAGACAAGGCTCAGAGTGATGTCATTCAGATTAATGATGAATTTGAAAGGGCAAAACAGGAATTTGGAAAATTCAGATCGAGATTCAGAAATTTTATGAAAGCCCAGTTGGAAATGTTCGACGATATGGAAAAGGATTTTGTAAAAAATTACAATATAGGTTATGAAGTGAATGAAAATACTTTAAATGATACTTCTAAAGACTCTTCTTCAAAGAAGGATATTCCTGTGAAGGAAAAAGAAATAGAAGAGGAAGTTTCTCCAAAGGCAGAAAAAGAAGAAACTGAAAAAGATGACAGTGATGATACTTTGACGGAAGAGAATGATCTAGATGAAATTAAGAATTTTTTTGTTAAGGAGTAGAAAAGACCACTCTAAAGTATAGAGTGGTCTTTTACATCAGATGATTATAAATACAGGAGGCAATAAATTATGATTATTGGAATTATTGGAGCTATGGATGAAGAGGTAAAAATACTTTTATCTCAGTTAAAATTAAATAAAATCCAGGTAAAAGCTAATATGAGATTTAATTTTGGGCAGCTTTACAATACTGAAGTTGTAATAGTAAAAAGTGGAATAGGTAAAGTGAATGCGGCTGTTTGTGCTCAAATCCTCATAGATGATTTTAATGTGGATGATATAATCAATGTGGGAGTGGCAGGAGGTACGGCAGAAGATATATACCCCGGCGACGTGGTTATAGCCGACAGTCTGGTGCAGCATGACGTAGACACTTCTGCCTTTGGAGATGAAGTGGGCCAGATACCTAGAATGGATACATATGATTTTAAATGTGACAGAAACCTTGTGGAGAAAGCACAGCAGGCCTGCAGGAAAATAGACGGTATAAAAAGTTTTATAGGAAGAATTGTCACAGGGGATCAGTTTATCTGCAGTACCGAGAAGATAAGGTATCTAAATAGTAAATTCAATGCACTTGCCTGTGAAATGGAAGGTGGAAGTATTGCACAGGTAGCTTATTTAAACAATATACCTTTTGTGATAATAAGATCCATATCGGATAATGCCAATAATGGAGCTAGTATGGATTATAAAAAATTTACACCTATTGCCATAAGAAATTCTACTGAAATATTGAAAAATATGATTATGAATTTATCCTGATACTAAAATATATTGGTTTCAATGCCGGGAGGGAAAAATGGAGATACTTATAATATTGCTGGGAATTTTTATAGATAGGATCACTAAAATTTGGGCCGTTCAGAATTTAGCTCAGTTTTCTCAAATTGTTATAATAAAAGATATATTTTCATTTTTGTATTTGGAAAATAGGGGTGCGGCCTTTGGAATTTTGCAAAATAGGGTTTCTCTCCTGACAATTATAACAATAATGGTAGTTTCAGGTATGATATTCTATATGGTAAAGCACGGTTTTAAATCTTCCATGGTTAAAATAAGTTTTTCCCTCATAATAAGCGGTGCACTGGGAAACTTAATAGACAGGCTGTTTTACGGATATGTGGTTGATTTCATATCAGTTCATTTCAAGGATATATATTATTTTCCCATATTTAATGTAGCGGATATTTTAGTGGTTGTTGGAACGATATTGCTGCTATTTTGTCTGTTGAAGGAAGAAAAATATGAAAACTAAAGTTTTTTTGGTAGGCAGCGAAGATGAAAAAATACGGCTGGATGTGTTTCTGTGCAGTCGTATGCCTCACAAGTCCAGAAATTATGTTCAAAATTTAATAGAAGATAAAAGAGTTAAAGTAAATGAAAGTATTAAAAAAAGCAGCTATAAGGTAACCTGTGAGGATAATATAACTGTAACGATTCCCGATCCTGTTGAAACAAGTATAAAAGGGGAAAATATACCCATTGATGTCCTCTATGAAGATGGAGATGTTATTGTGGTAAATAAGCCCCAGGGAATGATAGTTCATCCGGCGCCGGGTGTATATACGGGCACTCTTGTGAATGCACTTTTGTATCACTGCGGTGATCTGTCAGGCATAAATGGAGTGATGAGACCCGGGATAGTGCATAGAATAGACAAGGACACTTCCGGTGTACTTGTGGCTGCAAAAAATGACTTTGCCCACAATAAGCTGGCGGAGCAGCTAAAGACCCATTCCATGACCAGGGAATACATTGCACTGGTGGAGGGAGTTTTGAAAGAGGACAGTGGAACTATAGACAAACCCATTGCAAGACATCCGAGAGATAAGATAAAGATGGCTGTGGTCAGTGGCGGAAAAAGGGCTGTCACACATTATCGAGTCATTAAAAGGTTTAAAAACAATACATTGATAAAGTGCATATTGGAAACAGGCAGGACCCATCAGATAAGGGTACATATGGCTTACATAGGCCATCCCCTGGTGGGGGATCCGGTATATGGATATAGAAAGCAGAGATTCAATTTGAATGGTCAGCTGCTCCATGCTAAAAAACTTGGGTTCATACATCCGTCAACCGGGAAATATATAGAGTTTGAAGCAGATATACCGGATTATTTTAAAAGGGTTATAGATATAGTTGACAGCAAAAACTGATTACCCGTATTTTTAAATCATTTCAAGCAGTATGGGACAGTGATCCGAGCCGGTAACCTGAGTTAAAATAGCTGCTTTTTTCACCCTCTTGAGCAGGTTATTTGATACAAAATGGTAGTCTATTCTCCATCCCGCATTTCTCTCCCTGGCTTTGAACCTATAACTCCACCATGAATATTCCACTTTTTGCGGATTCATATATCTGTATGTGTCAGTATATCCGTTTTTAATAAACTTGTCTAGCCACTGTCTTTCCATGGGGAGAAATCCTGAATTCTTTTCATTGGCCTTTGCATTCTTTATGTCCATTTCGGTATGGGCAGTGTTGTAGTCGCCGCATATTACGAGCTTTCTATTTTGAGATACGAGAAAGTTGCAGTAATTCAGAACTGCATTGTAAAAGTTCATCTTGTAATTCAACCTTTCCTGGCTCATCTGTCCGTTGGGAAAATATATATTTAGTAAAGTGAAATCTTTAAATTCCATTGTTAAAATTCTTCCCTCTGAGTCAAATTCCGGAATTCCTATTCCATGTTTTACAGATATGGGTTTGAATTTGGTGTAAACTGCCACACCGCTGTATCCTTTTTTCTGGGCGAAGCTGAAATATGAGTGATATCCGTTTATGTTTCTTAATTTATCATCTAGAGTGGCTTCCTGAATTTTGGTTTCCTGTACACATAGTATGTCGGGATTTTCACTTCTTATCCAGTCAAAAAAATTCTTTTTTGAGATGGCTCTCAGGCCATTTACGTTCCAGGAATATATTCTCATAAACAAAAGTGCTCCTATCTATCCTATTTTTTTTACCTTTTTATCGATTTTTTCAATTGAATTGCTTGACTCTGAGGCGCTCTCTTTAGGTAATATCAAGTTTAATATTATACCTATAATAGATGCAAGTGCGACCCCGGATATCTGTACCGGAGATCCACCAACGGTGAAGTTTATGGAAGCTCCTCCAATACCTATTACTATTATAACAGAAGATAATATCAAATTTCTGTTCTTGCTAAAATCTATTTTCTCTTCTACCAGCACCCTAAAACCCGAGGAAGCTATTATGCCGAAGAGAAGTATACTTACTCCGCCTATTACAGGCATGGGCATATTTTCAATAAGTGCAGCTACAGGGCCTATGAAGGAAAGCAATATGGCAATTACTGCAGCACCGCCTATAACCCATACGCTGTAAATTTTAGTTATGGCCATGACTCCTATGTTTTCTCCATAGGTTGTAGTTGGAGGACCACCTGCAAGACCTGCAAATATCGTGGCCAGTCCATCTCCAAGTATCGATCTGTGCAGACCGGGATCCTTTGTAAAATCACGTCCTACTACATTATTTGTTACATAGATATGGCCTATGTGTTCCGCAAGAGTTACAAATGAAATTGGAGCCATTAGTATCATAGCATTTATATTGAATTTTGGAAGCATAAA
>ENA-UOOI01000810-UOOI01000810.1-fermentation-metagenome-genome-assembly--contig:-NODE-810-length-37430-cov-7.063144_pt1 | contig 37430 bp, 32 predicted proteins | sample MGYA00245779_ERZ724027 | MGnify/ENA primary metagenome ERZ724027 (study PRJEB28704, sample SAMN03018318) | fermentation metagenome | biome: anthropogenic terrestrial biome; feature: soil; material...
TAATTATAAAAAGCCTTGGCATAAAAATTTTCTAGGTAGCTAGTATAGCCAGATTGCTGTTTTATGTACTCTATAATTAAATCAATAGGAGAAGAAAAGTGCTTAGTTTATCGCATAAAGGAACTATAAAATTGGAAACTGAAAGGTTGTTATTGAGGCGTTTTGTAATAGCTGACGCTAACGATGTCTTTGAAAATTGGGCTAACGATGCAGAGGTAACCAAATACTTAACCTGGCAACCACATAAAAACAGTGCTGTTACCCGCCAGAGATTATCGAGTTGGGAACAGAGATATAAAAATCCTACTTTCTACAGTTGGGCAATTGTTCCGAAAGACTTTGGTAAGGTCATTGGTTCAATATCTATTATTGGTCTTCACGAAAAGAACCTGCGTGCAGAAGTTGTTTATTGCCTCAGCAAGGCTTTTTGGGGTCAAGGTATTATGACAGAAGCCTTAAAAAAAGTGATAGAATTTATGTTTACTGAGGTTAATATTAACCGACTACAAGCTAAACATTATTCGGATAATATTGCTTCAGGAAAAGTTATGCTAAAGGTTGGAATGAAGTATGAGGGTACTCTTAGGCAATCTGCCATAAATAATAGTGGGCAACTAGTTGATAATAAAGTTTATGCAATCTTGAAAGAGGAGTATCTACAAAAAGAGAATTCTTTTTGACAAGGTAACTTATTTGTTTAGATAGCATGGTTAATTTTATTTTTCCTAGAGAAAAAGGAAGTCCACCTGTGTCGGGTGGACTTTTAATTTACGGGAATTTAGCTTCAATAAAAATATGACTAATCGAGGTTAGTAATGAAAAAGGAGAAGAATTGGTCGATCTCTTTTTTATCAAGATCATGATCTTGATAAATAAAGTTAAACTCACGCTTAAGGACAAAATCGGCTATGTCAATTGCTACTAAACTACCATTTCTTATATCATTTAGAGCAGCATCTTTGTACATAAAGCTAATTCCTATCCCGTCTTTAACTAACTGCTTGATAACGTTAACATTACCAATCTCAATAATGTTATTAAAGCTTTCAAGAGTAAAGTTTTTATCATATAACCCTCTTTCTAATACTTCTCGTGAGCCAGAACCTTTTTCGCGGATGACAAGAGTCTCGTTAATTAGATCGTTTAAGTAAACATTGTTTTGCTCATGGAGAGGGTGCCTACTCGATGCAGTTAAGATAAAATCAGCAAGTTTATACAAACGTGATGAGAAGTCTGCTTTATTAAATAACCCTTCAACTAAAGCGAAGTGGATCTCACCACTTCTTAACATCTTAAGTATAGTTTCGGTATTATCCACATACATAGTCATGTTATATTCGCTAAAGGTTTTTATTAGTTTTTTCATTAGAGGTGCCAGTGTAAACTCACCAATGGTCATGGTGGCAGCAAATCTAATAGATTTTTTCTTTTGGTTGAGTTCGCTAATTTTTTCAGCAATGCTTCTTTCACTCGTCTTTACGTGTTGAGCATATTTGTAGAGAAGTTCTCCTGCTTTAGTTAGACTTAACCTTTTATTGGCATAGGTAAATAACTTACACTGATATTGTTTCTCTAAAAACTGCATATGTTGAGTAACTGCAGGTTGTGTTAGACAAAGCTCTTCAGCTGCCTTCGTATAGCTTAAATGTTTACAGACAACTAAAAAAGACTCTAAACGCGAATCCACTTTCTAATTCACCCCTTAATAAATGTTACTTATAGAATCATAAATATATATAATTATATATTATGAGTACTCAGTGGTAAGATCAAGAGGATGTTTAAATAAGGGGCTGATTTTATGAGAGTTTTTCAAAAATATTTACCTGGAGTACTTACAACAATTTTATTAGCACTGGTGTCAATTTTTTTGAGTGGACTCATACCTTATCAATTAATTAGTGCTGGCGTTTTTGCTTTGTTAATTGGTATTTATTTAAATCCTCTGGTCTCTAAGTACACCAAATGTGGGCCTGGTTTTGATTTAACATCAAAGAAGGTATTAAGGCTAGCGATTATTCTCATGGGAGCTTCGCTTAGTTTCTCTCAGGTTGTAGAGGTTGGTAAGTTTTCCCTGTTTGTGATGGTTTTTACACTGATAACAGCTTTTGGTGGCGGGTATCTATTAGGTAAAGCTTTTAATATGAATTGGAAGTTATCATCTTTAATATCAGCAGGTACAGGTATCTGTGGTGGTTCTGCAGTGGCAGCTATTGCCCCAGTTATTGAAGCCGAAGACAGTGACATTGCTTATGCTATCTCGGCTACCTTTATTTTTGACATTGTTATGGTTATCCTCTTTCCGATTATGGGTAGATATTTTAATATGACAGATCTAGGTTACGGGTTATGGACGGGAACCGCAGTAAACGATACCTCATCTGTAGTGGCAGCTGGCTATGCTTTTTCGGATGCAGCAGGAAGTTTTTCGGTTATAGTCAAGCTGACACGAACTTTATCTATTGTACCGATTGTCTTAATTTTTTCCTATATTAACGAAAGGTTAACTAGGAAAGCTAGCAATAGTGTTAACGACCAAGCTACTGTTCAAAGTAGAGAAAAGGTTGATATTAAAAAGATTTTCCCCTGGTTTATTCTTATGTTTTTGGCTGTTGTAGCCATAAAAAGCACAGGGATTATTCCCGAAATGATCTGCCAATCAATTACAAAAACCAGTAAGTTTTTTATGGTTATGTCCTTAGGTGCTATTGGGCTAAAAACCAATTATAACAAGTTAGCTAAATCTGGATTTAAACCAATGTTGCACGGTTTCATCATTTCTGCTTTAGTGGTTATAGTTTCCTTTTTAGTACAAATGCTTGTGGGACAAGTTTAATTTCTATTCTTTGTGGTAAAAGATAGAGGTAGGTATTAGCCAGTTAGTTATACTCTCTACGGAACTAATCGCCTCTATTAGTTACTAAAGCTATTTTTGCTGATTTAAAGATTCAGCTAACCCTACCGGTGAAGGATATTTTGGCAAAGCACAGAATAAGTGTTTTACAAATTTTTCCAAAGAAGGATGGATGAATGTTGGATCATTATAAGATGGTATTAAACTTCATCGCTCAAGCGGACAAGTCTCTTACGGCAGGAGAAATTGCTGAAGCAACTGGTATTGAGCGAAAAGATGTTGACAAGGTAATGAACAAACTTAAAAAGGAAGAGAAGATAGTTTCTCCGAAACGTTGTTATTGGGAGATTAACAAGTAAGGTATTCTTTGGTAGATGGTTTAGGCCATCTACCTTCTATCTAGAACTCTTCTCGGGGAAAGTATTTAAAAATATAAAGACAGCAGTCTCTAAAACTGCTGTCTTTAGTTTTAACCTAAAATAGCTTTTAAGTCTTCTGTAGGAGTACTAATTGGTTTTATAGCGAACTTTTCTACGAGGACTTGGAGAACATTAGCTGAGAAGAAAGCTGGAACAGTTGGTCCTAGGTAGATGTTTTTAATTCCTAATGCTAAGAGTGTGAGTAAGATGCAGACTGCTTTTTGCTCGTACCAAGAAAGAACTAGGGTTAAGGGTAATTCGTTTACATCGCAGTTAAATGCATTAGAAAGCGCAAGAGCAACTTGAATTGCCGAGTAAGCATCGTTACATTGTCCCATATCCATAATTCTTGGAAGGCCACCAATTTCGCCAAGGTCTAAATCATTAAAACGATATTTACCACAAGCAAGGGTGAGGATAACAGTGTCTTTTGGTGTTTGTTTAACAAAATCTGTATAATAGTTTCTACCAGGTTTAGCACCATCACAACCACCTACAAGGAAGAAGTGTTTAATAGCTCCGGATTTAACAGCATCAATTACTTGATCTGCTACACCTAAGACAGTATTTCTAGCAAAACCTGTAATTAACTCAGAACCACCATTAATGCCTGTAAAGTGTTTATCTTCATCAAAGCCACCGAGTTCCAAAGCTTTTTCAATAACGGGTGTAAAATCTTTAGGACCTTGATTATTATCAGGGATATGCTTCATACCGGGATAACCAACAACTGCTGTGGTAAAGACACGATCTGCGTAGCTAGCTTTAGGTGGCATTAAACAGTTTGTGGTAAAGAGAATTGGTGCAGGCAAATTATCAAATTCTTTTTGTTGGTTTTGCCAGGCAGTACCATAGTTACCCTTTAGATGAGGATACTTTTTTAATTCTGGATATCCATGAGCAGGTAACATCTCACCATGGGTATAGATATTAATCCCTTTACCTTCGGTTTGCTCTAAGAGATGTTTCAAATCGAGAAGGTCGTGGCCAGTTACGACAATAAATGGGCCTTTAGCTACATTGGTAGTTACTTTTGTTGGTACTGGGTGTCCATAGGTTGAGGTATTAGCTTCATCAAGTAGAGCCATAGCTTTTAGGTTAATTTCGCCAAATTCTTTGAGCAGCTCGAGCCATTCATCCATAGAATGTTCTGCTCTTAAATTAGCCATACCTTTATAAAACCAACCAGTAACTTCAGGATCTTCTTTCCCTAAAACATATGCATGCCAAGCATAAGCAGCCATACCACGAAGGCCTAATAACAAAGTGGAACGAAGAGATACTACATCGGGATCTCCTTGCCAAAGAGCTTCTTCAGGATAGTCTTCAGCAATACCAATGTTGTTCTTTTCGTTTTGGATAGCTTTTTTTAGTTCTTCGATCCGATTATAATCAAAGTTAACGTTAGTAATAGTTGTAAATAAACCTTGCATCATTAGTTCGTTGGCTTTTGTTGTTGCTTTTTTACCTTGAGCTGCACGAGCTAAGCCAATTAAAGCACAGGTTAGATCATCTTGGGAGTTCGCTACATCTGGTTGTTTGCCACAAACACCAACTTTTGTACAACCTTTGCCTTGAGCAGTTTGTTCACATTGAAAGCAAAACATGTTAGACATTGAAAAACCTCCTTAGATAAATAAAATTAATCAGGATAAATAAATCTATCGAACTACTTAGTAAGGAATTAATGAATTTAGGGATAAAAACTTGTTATTCTACAATGCTACCATCAGTTCTAATGGTAACAACTTGCCAAGGTATCATTTTGCTACTATTTATCAAAGCAGTCTTAAAAGCTTGGGTAATACCTCCACAACAGGGAACATCCATGCGTAGAATAGTTATGTTTTTAATATCGTTTCTTTGCAAGATAGCAGTAAGTTTTTCTGCATAATTGGTATCATCTAGTTTGGGACAGCCAATAAGAGTTATCTTATTTTGCATAAAATCTTTATGGATATTGGCATATGCATAAGCGGTACAATCTGCAGCTATTAATAGACTGGCATTGTTAAAAAATGGTGCATTGGGAGGGACAAGCTTTATTTGACAAGGCCATTGACCAAGTTGGGAGGTAATGGTTGTTGTTTCGGTAATTTTCTTAGGTAGAAATGATTTATTTTTGATAGTTTTCACCTGGGTACCAGGGCAACCACATGCTAAAGGCTTTTCTTTATTTATATTATCAAGCTGTTTTTGGGCCGCTTCTTCGTCAAAGGCGTCTGCTTCACGTTCTTCGATGATGATAGCTCCAGTTGGACAAGCTGGTAGACAATCACCTAGTCCATCACAATATGATTCAGAGGTTAATTTAGCTTTGCCATTTTCCAAAGCTAGTGCCCCTTCGTGACAGGCTTCGACACAGAGGCCACAGCCATTACATTTTTGTTCATCTATGTTGACAATCTTCCGAATCATCTAATGCTACCCCTCTCCTGATGACTTTTGTTGTTCAAGTCAACTATAATACAAAAAGCACGAAAAGTCGGTATCCTAGGTTACAAAAAGAAGAAGGTGGTAAATCATGTTAAATGAACATATTGAAGCTATTGTAAAATCTACATTATTTAAAGGCATCGACAAAAAAGAACTGGGTTTAGTAATGAATTGCTTATGCCCTAGAGTTAGCGATTATAGGAAAAACGAACATATCGTGCTAACAGGCGACAGTTTTATCGGCTTAGGCCTTGTTCTTCAAGGCGAAGCTACAGTTATTAAAGAAAACAGTGCAGGTAAGCGGATTATGATGACCATTTTAAAACAAGGCGACTTGTTTGGAGAGATGATTGCTTTTTCCCATTATTCGGATTGGTTAGCTTCTGTTCAAGCTCAATCAGACTGTACAGTTATGTATTTACCTAAAGAAAAAATAATTAGCCAATGCGAGCATTCCTGTCCCTGGCATAGAAAACTTATTGAAAATATGTTGGCTATTTTATCAGAAAAAGCGTTACAGTTAAATAAAAAAGTTGAATACTTAACTATGAAGAGCATCCGCGAAAAAATCTGTACTTTTTTACTTGACCAGTATAAAATGACTGGTCGAGCTACTTTTATGTTACCAATGAATCGTAATGAATTAGCTGATTTCCTTAATGTATCGAGACCTTCATTATCTAGAGAAATGTGCAAATTACGAGATGAAGGAGTTATTGATTTTCATTTAGCTACTGTTCGAATTCTCGACGTTAAAACGCTACAAACCTGTTTAGAATAATATTAGAGATAAAGGAAGAGGGGGTAACCCCTCTTCCTTTAGAGAAAATAATTATTATCTATATTAGATGTTTCAAGTTATGCCTAGAGGGGAAGAAGAATTAATAACGAAATAGATAAGTTACTAACTTAAATAAAAGGAGGCAACGAGCATGGATACTAAAACTATTGTCGCCAAAGAATTAATGGAAACTATTTTTCGCTTTAATAAGATTCATTGGCATAGAAGTCCTATAGCTGGGTTAACGCCTAGTGAGTTAGTAGTTTTGTATTGTTTAAAATATAAGGTAGATGATAACCAGGGTATAAAAGTTTCGGAGATTAGCGACTTGTTAAATGTGACTTCTCCAAATGTTACTCAATTAGTTAATAGCCTGGAGAATAAAGGTTTGGTTGCACGCGATGTGGACACAACCGATAGGCGAGTTGTACAAATTAAGCTAACCGGAGAAGGAGAAAAAGTCATTAAAGTCGCTATAGAAAATATCAAGACTTCCTTTATAGGTTTAGTTGATTATCTCGGTGTAGAAGATAGTAATAAACTAGCTGAGCTTTTAGCTAAAGTCTACAATTATAGAATAGAAAAACTGAAGTAGATTGTTATTAATTCAGGAGATGATGTTATTTGTTGAGGTTGTTTAAATATCTAAAACCATATCTAACTAATGTAGTTGCTGTTTTAGTATTAGTATTTTTTCAATCGTTATCTGAGCTATACCTACCTACTCTGATGTCTAATATTGTTGATACTGGTATTGTTAAAGGCGATACTAGCTACATCTTAAAAGTAGGTAGTATTATGCTTTTAGTTGCACTGGCAGGAACTATCTGTGCTATCTTAGCTAGCTTTTTAGCGTCTAAAGCTGCGATGGGTTTTGGTAAGATATTACGTAACGAAGTTTTTATGAGAGTAGAGAGTTTTTCCTTACCAGAATTTAATAAGTTTGGCACTTCGTCTCTTATCACAAGAACTACCAACGATATTACCCAGATGCAACAATTAATGATGGTTATTTTACGGATGATGGTGAGTGCACCTTTGATGTGCATCGGTGGCATAATTATGGCAGTTTCTAAGGATGCTAAACTTTCTTTGGTTATTGTAGTGATTATTCCCATCTTAACAGTCGCTATCTATTTACTAACTAAAAAGACAGTGCCTCTTTTCCAAACAATGCAAGTTAAGCTAGACAAATTAAACCTTGTTCTAAGAGAAAGTCTTACTGGTATTAGAGTAATTAGGGCTTTTAATAGAATCGATTATGAGAATGAGCGTTTCCAGGCAGCGAACCGTGATCTAACAGGTACTGCTGTTAAAGTATTTAAAATGATGGCTACTTTAATGCCATCTATGATGTTACTCCTTAATTTAACTACACTAGCTATTGTCTGGTTTGGTGGAATTCGCATTGATAATGGTTATATGCAAGTTGGAGATTTAATGGCTTTTATACAATATGTAATGCAGATTATGTTTTCTTTATTAATGGTCTCGATGATGTTTGTTATGATTCCAAGAGCTTCTGCATCAGCGAGTAGAATAAACGAAGTACTAGAAACCGTACCTACAATTTTAGATCCAGAACTAGCTAATTCTGCTCCTCACCTTAGAGGGTATGTAGAGTTTAAAAATGTAACTTTTAGTTACCCTGGTGCTGAAAAACCAGCATTAAAACAAATTTCTTTTACCGCAAAGCCAGGGCAAACTACAGCGATTATTGGTGGTACAGGATCGGGGAAGTCTTCGTTATTAAACTTACTCATGCGTTTTTATGATGTAGATAGTGGGAGCATCTTAGTAGATGGTGTAGATATAAAAGAGATGTCTCAAGCAAGCTTAAGATCTAAAATAGGATATGTTCCCCAAAAAGCAGTTCTTTTTACAGGAACTATAGCTGACAACATTAGATATGGCAAAGAAGATGCAACCGATGAAGAAGTTTGGCAAGCAGGGGAGACTGCTCAGGCTACCGAGTTTATTACTGGCATGAAAGAAGGTATAAACTCTATTATAGCTCAAGGTGGGACCAATGTTTCGGGCGGTCAAAAGCAACGTCTTTCAATTGCTAGAGCTTTAATAAGAAGACCTGAGATCTATGCTTTTGATGATAGTTTTTCAGCATTAGACTTTAAAACTGATGCTAAATTGCGTTTAGCCTTAAAAAAAGAAACCTTAAATTCTACCGTTTTGATAATTGCTCAGAGAGTGAGTACAGTAAGAGATGCTGATCAGATTATAGTTCTAGATGAAGGCGAAATTGTAGACGTTGGTAACCACCAAGAACTACTTAATAGCTGCAACATATATAAAGAGATTGTTTATTCGCAGCTTTCTGAGGAGGAGCTAGCATGAACGAAGAACAAAGAGATAAAAGGCCTATGAGACGACCTGGTGGCGGGCCAGGCATGGGTTCTCATATGGGGCGACCTATAGAAAAAGCTAAGAATTTTCGTGGTTCGTTTAGAAGACTTTTAAGGTATTTAAAACCTTATAAATATCAAATACTTGCAGTCGTAATGTTAGCAATCCTTAGTACTGTTTTTAGTATCTTTGCTCCTAAAATTATGGGTAAAGCAACTACTAAGTTGTTTGAAGGGATCCTCCTGAAGCTTCGAGGTGTGCCAGGAGCTAAGGTTGATTTTATCTATATTCGTAATATTCTCCTCTCTTTAACAGGGCTGTATCTTTTTAGTGCTTTATTTAGCTATATACAACAATATATTATGGCTGGTGTAGCCCAAAAAACTGTGTACAATATGCGTAATGAAATTAATGAAAAGCTATCACGATTACCCCTTAAATTCTTCGATTCGCATACTAACGGTGAGATATTAAGCCGGGTGACTAATGATGTAGATACTATCAGTAGTACACTTCAGCAAAGTATAACTCAGCTTATTACTTCTGTAATAACTTTGCTTGGAATTGTGGTCATGATGCTTTCAATTAGTCCTACCATGACCCTCATTTGTTTTGTTAGCATACCTCTATCCATCTTTATTACCAAGTTTATTGCTCCTCGTTCGCAGAAATATTTCGCTGAACAACAGAGATCCCTAGGTGAACTAAATGGCCATATTGAAGAGATGTATACGGGGCATAAGGTTATTAAAGCTTTTGGTAGAGAAAGTAAAGCTACGGAAGAATTTAACGAAATTAATCAAAAACTTTACAACGCAAGCTGGAAAGCTCAATTCATGGCTGGAATTATCATGCCTATGATGTCTTTGGTAAATAATATTGGCTATGTCTTAGTCTGCGTTGTGGGTGGTATCTTTGTTACCAGGAAGTCGCTAACAATTGGTGATGTACAAGCATTTATTCAATACTCGAGACAGTTCACACAGCCTATAGTGCAAACTGCTAATATAGCTAATATCTTACAATCGACAGTTGCCTCAGCGGAAAGAGTTTTCGAACTTCTTGACGAAGAAGAAGAACTCCCTGATCCAGTTGTTTCTAAAATAATTAAGGAATTTCAAGGCGATGTTAAGTTTACCAATGTTACTTTTAGTTATAAAAAAGGAGTCTCTTTAATCGAAGACCTGAATATCGAGGCCAAAAAGGGACAAACAATCGCTATTGTAGGTCCTACAGGAGCAGGAAAAACAACTCTTGTCAATCTATTAATGCGCTTCTATGAAATTGACGGAGGCCAAATAACTATAGATGGTGTTGATATTAAAGATATGAAGCGTGGTCATCTTCGTAACATTTTTGGCATGGTTTTACAAGACACCTGGCTTTTCAATGGGACTATTAAAGATAATATTGCCTATGGTAGAGAAAAAGCTGGCATGGAAGATATTGTTGCTGCAGCTACAGCTGCTCACGCTGATCATTTTATAAGGACCCTTCCTGAAGGTTACGACACTATTTTAAACGAAGAGGCCTCTAATATTTCCCAAGGCCAGAAACAGTTATTAACAATTGCTAGAGCTATATTAGCTGATCCAGCTATTTTGATACTTGACGAAGCTACGAGTAGCGTTGATACTAGAACAGAGGTTTATATCCAGAAAGCCATGACTGAGTTAATGAAAGGGAGAACTAGTTTTGTAATTGCTCATAGACTATCTACAATTCGTAACGCTGATTTAATTCTAGTAATGGATAATGGTTCTATCGTAGAGCAAGGTAATCACACCGAATTACTTGCTAAAGATGGTTTCTATGCCGATTTGTATAACAGTCAGTTTACCTTAAATAATCAATATGCAGTTTAGTAATGGTAACTAACTTACAAAAGCTTAATATAGTTTGTAGAAAAACGACACAGCTCCTGTGTCGTTTTTTTTAACCCCTTTTTTACACATAGAGGAGTTTATTACTTTTCTCTGAATTAAATAGAATGTGCTAAAGGCTAGAAAAAACATAGTTTTTGCACATTAATCAATTAAAAATGTTAACTTGAAGATGGTGTAATGTGATAGTTTGAAAATGTAGAGAAATATGCATAAGCTGCTATTTGAAATACTTATAAGAACCAATGTAAGAGAAGAGGTGTTTAGATTGACCAAAAAAATTGTATTCACACTATTTCTAGTGGGGGTGTTGTCAATTTGCTCTTTTGCAGATGAATATTGGCAAAAAGACTGGGTTTGGAAAGAGATTAATGATGGTTATAAGGTAACCGATATGGTTTTTGGCAATCTAGCTACTGGTAACTACACTTATTCTAATTATGTTCTTGACTTCGATGTGGTATTTCACGAATTTTCCCAGTGGGGTAATCTACGTGTAATGTTAAGACAAAATGGGCAGTGGGACTGTTATTGTCTTACAATAGTTAAGGATGGCATGGAATTGTGGCGTTTAGATGGCAGATGGGATAAGGGTGTACTTTTAGGAGGGTATTATCAGAAAACAACAACAGATGTAAAACACCATCTGCAGGCAGTAGTCCAAGATAATCAGATAAATATTTATTGGGATAGCAATTTGGTTATCAAAGCTAAAGATTCTAAGAATAGATATATCTATGGTGGTGTAGTACTAAGAGCAGAAATGGCAACTATGGAGCTCTATAGTCCCCAACTTAGTAAAGTTCAAAAGGTTGATCCTAAAGTTGCTAGAGAAGAGATCTGGCAAAGAGCGCCTATTTTTAACCCCTTACCAGAAAACCCCCATCCCTTTAAAAGTCCACAAGATGTTGGTTTTCGGGATATGATGCTTATTTATAATGGCTATTATGGTAATGGGGCTGGAGAATGGAGCTATTTTGATGCGCTCCCTTATGTAGCATATTTAGCAGAAGACTTTAGTTTGCAAGATCGAATGTTCGATGCCTTTTTATTTTTAGGAACTTATTCACCTGCTGGCAGATCGTTTGATAGTGCTAGAGGCCAACCGGATTTAGCTGCTACTAAAGATGATTGGCTTTGGTACTTAGATAGATTATTTACAGAGGATATGCAAATAAATGCTTTTAATCGTGCCTGTGGCAAGATAAATGACGTACTAGGAGAATCCAAGCCAGCCCAAGCAGTGATTATGATTCCTACTCCTGATCCTGAACAAGATAATTTTGGTGAAATTAATGGCGAAAGGCTCTCATTTAGTCCGAACAATCAAAACGCTTCTGTAACTCAGGAAAATAGACTAAAAGCGATTATTTGGTATTTAGATGAGATTGAGAAAAGATGGCAGGCTAATGATATTACCAATTTATCTTTGTTAGGTTTTTATTGGTTAAAAGAAGAGATTGATACTCCAGAAGATGCTGCTCTTGTGCGCCAAGTAGCTGATCTACTTCACCAAAGAGGCTATAAATTTTATTGGATCCCTTATTTTAAATCGCCTGGTTATGATAGTGAGTATGGTTTTGATTGCGTCTTCACCCAACCAAACTATATGTTTACCGAGCAAGTAAGCTTGGCTAGATTTTGGGATATGTATGTTGATGCTAAAAAGTTTGGTATGAATGTAGAGATTGAAGGCGAAGATACAATCATTAATAACCCAGCTGCTAGAGAGAGATATCTTACCTATCTTAAAGCTGCTGTAACCTTGGACTTCGAAAACATAGCTAAAGCGTATTATTTTGGTACAAAAGCTCTAGCTAACTGTGCTCTTGATGGCGATCCTAACTTAAGGAACGTTTATGATCAAACCTATCGGTTTATCAAAGGCCAATACCAGGAAGGTTTGTTCGACTAAGAAAAATATTCTAGATTAGTTATTTAATAATACCAGGAAAGGCTTAGCCTAACCTGGTATTGTTTATTACAGGTAGTCACTGAAGTTGTTTTATTACCTATTATTAACCAAGAGGGTTAGATTAGCTAAAAGACAATAACTATAAGCTAACTATTGCCTTATGAACAGTTTTCTTATGTTATACTTAAGGTGTACAATAATGATGAAGATTTAGTTATATTTTTACTTAAGGGGGGAATAACATTTGGCGGTGCATATGTACTCAGCAAAGATTCTCCAAATATTATTGGGCAGTTTTTTTGCAGCGATAGGTATTAACATATTTATAGTACCCAACCACCTTTTAGCAGGTGGAGTAGCAGGAGTATCAATTATACTTCATTATATTGTTGGTTGGTCTATACCTCTTTTAATGATTATAATAAATATTCCCATCTTCGTTGCTGGCTTTTATAAACTACATTTCGGCTATATCATGAGAAGTTTAATAGGTTTATTTGCAATTACCTTTTTTATTGGAGTAACCAAGTCTCTTTTTCCCCCGATAATGGTGGACGATCTTTTAATAGCCGCCCTTTTTGGCGGGCTTCTTCAAGGCGTTGGTTATGGTTTAGTTTTTAGAGGTAGGGGTTCTTCTGGTGGTACTGATATTATTTCTTTGATTTTAAAACGGAAGTATTCCTTAAACGTGGGTATGTGCAACTTCGCTATGAACCTCATAATTATGACGGTTTCCTTAGCATTTTTTGATATTAAGTATGTTGGTTACACTTTGATCTCAATGTTTATTTCTGGTTATGTTATTGATAACATTCAATTAGGTTTTGACCGGGCTAAAAATGTCTTTATAATATCTGATCATTCAGGTGAGGTCGCAGAAGCGATTATGAAGCAAATAGGTCGAGGGGTTACAATGCTTAAAGGTCGTGGTGCTTATTCTAATACTGAGAAGGATGTTATTCTTACTAGTATTTCTATGACTCAATTAGCTAAATTAAAGGATGTAGTTTACCTCCAAGATCCTGCAGCCTTTATGATGATTGGGGAAGCTACCGAGGTTTTAGGAAAAGGTTTTAACCCATCACCCTATAAAGAATCAGATGAATTAGATTTTGGTTTGAGCCAGACTTTGCGTAAATTTGAAGAACGCAAACAAACTCATGGTAAAGAATAAAAAATATCATAAAGTAGGAGAAAGCCGAGTGAATTTCACTCGGCTTTTCTATAAAATAATTTGTGTATTTCACCTGCGAATAAAGGTAGGAGCCCTAATCCCAAAACAAGCAACCATTGGGTTATTGTAAGAGGAATTAATTCAAATGCTTTAGCGAATACAGGAATGTATATTACCGGAATTACTAGTACTAGAGAACCTATCAACGAATAGACCATATAGCGATTAGAGAAGAAGCCTTGTTTAATTAAGCTGATGTGCTCAGAACGAGAACTGAAAGCACGGAATAGTTCACCAGCTATGAGAGTGAGGAAAGCTAATGTTCTAGCGGTTTGTAATCCGCCAGCTTTAAGTCCTAGGCTAAAGGCGGTGAGTGTAGAAAAGGTAACGACTAAGGCCTGCACAACAATTGAGCGCCACATTTTTCTATCGAGGAGTGGTTCTTGGGGATCACGTGGCTTATATTTCATGATGTCAGGCTCACCTGCTTCCACACCTAAAGCTAGGGCTGGGAAAGCGTCAGTGAGCACATTGACCCACAATAGTTGAATTGGTAAAAGAGGGATTGGTAGCCCAATTAACATGGAGATGAAGATTACTAACACTTCGGCAAGATTACAGGAGAGAAGAAAGTATACAAATTTGCGGATATTTGAATAAATGATGCGTCCTTCTTTTACTGCCCCGACAATACTAGCAAAGTTATCATCCATTAAAACCATATCAGCAGTTTGCTTAGCAACATCAGTACCAGTGATACCCATAGAGATGCCGATATCAGCTTTCTTTAAGGCCATAGCATCGTTAACACCATCACCAGTCATAGCTACAATATGTCCGTTTTGCTTTAGTGCGTTAACAATGCGAACTTTGTGTTCTGGGGAGACACGGGCATAAATGTTGATCTTTTCAACAGCACCCCTGAGATCTTCATCGCTTAAGGCCGAGAGTTCTTGGCCAGTTAAAACTTCATCATCTGTTGATGCTAAACCAATTAATTTACCTACCGCAAGTGCTGTTCTCGGATAGTCACCAGTGATCATTTTAGGCTTGATACCGGCAGCTTTACATTCTGCGATAGCTTGTTTAGCCTCTAATCTAGGTGGGTCAATCATACCCATTAATCCCAAGAAAATAAGTTCTGATTCATCCGTAGCCTTAAGTTTATTAGGAAGACTGTCTACTTCTTTATAAGCAAAAGCTAATACACGTAAGGCTTGATCTGCCATTCGCTCATTTTCTTTAGCAATCTCATTTTTCTTAGCTTCACTAAGCGCGACTACCTGACCATCTAGAAGAATATAAGTACAAACTTTAATAATTTCGTCAGGAGCACCTTTGACAAAAAGTCGGTAGTTATTAGCAAAGCGATGAAGAGTGCTCATACGTTTACGTTCAGAATCAAAGGGAACCTCCAAAATTCGGGGGTAAGCTACATTGAGATCAGTTTTATAGAGTTTATTTTTAGCAGCTGCAACTATCAAACTGCCTTCAGTGGGGTCGCCAATTATTTGGTAGTTACCATCTTTTTCGGTTAGCTCAGAATCGTTACAAAGAGCACCAGCTGTAAGTAATTCGTTTAAACCTTGAATATCGCCAGAGATAGGTTCAAAATTGCCCAAAGGTTTATAACCAGTGCCACTAACCTGTAGTTTACCGTTAGGGAGTACCATATTAACTACAGTCATTTGATTTTCTGTTAAAGTACCAGTTTTATCAGAGCAGATAACTGTGGTTGTACCTAGGGTTTCTACAGCTAGTAGTCTGCGAATAATGGCATTCTTTTTACTCATTCTAGTCATGCCTAAGGCTAAAACAATGGTAACTACTGCAGGTAGACCTTCGGGAATTGCAGCTACAGCTAAAGAGATAGCAGTCATGAAGAGTGCTAAGGGGCTGTCAGCTTTTTGTAAGAGACCTGTAACGAATACTAAAGCTGAGATGATTATAATACTAATACCCAGCTTTTTACCTAAACTGTCAAGCTTTTGCTGTAAGGGTGTGCTAGAGGTATCTAAAGAACTAATGGCATGAGCGATTTTACCAATTTCTGTATTCATACCAGTAGCGGTGACAACACCTATACCATGACCATAGGTGACCACTGTACTCATATAAGCCATATTGACCCTGTCACCTAATTCCGTGTGGTTATCACCAATGAAAAGAGCATCTTTACCTGCTGCAATTGATTCACCTGTTAATGCAGATTCTTGAATTTCGAGATTGACTGTTTCGATTAGACGCAGATCGGCAGGTACACTATCACCTGTTTCTAAAACTACAATATCTCCTGGTACTAGTTCCCTGGCATCAATTGATTCTCTTTTACTATTTCTAATAATCTTAGCTTTGGGTGCACTCATTTCTGCTAAAGCTTCGAGTGCTTTATCGGCTTTGTTTTCTTGAATGAGTCCAAAGATAGCATTAATCAAAACAATTGATAAGATGAGAATGGCGTCTAAACTCTCTCCCATGAAAGCAGAGATAATAGCAGAAGCAATTAGAATTAGAACTAGGAAATCACCAAATTGAGCGAGTAGCTTTTGTCCCAGCGAACGTCCTTTTTCTTTAGCTAGCTCATTGAACCCATATTTTTTAAGGCGATTAAGAGTCTCTTCTGCTTGCAGTCCTGTTTTGTCGGTACCTAGTTTTTGAAAAACATCTTCACTACTTTGGCGGTAAGCTTCCATTCAATAATCTCCTTTCCCCCACGAGGCCAAACAAAAACAAAAAGGCAAGGCCTCTATTGAGGTCTTGCCTTTATAAGCGAGGACCGGGCAAGTTAGCTTGCCGTATTGACGATCTTCGCACCTCTCTAATGGAGGCGGCTACTCCCCTCTAATTGTGGAGTGAGCAATTTGTTAAACTTATCATAACACAACCGTGTGCTTTGACAAGACTAACAGCAGCCGATTAGACCTTCTAAAGGTTATTTTTGCCCTTAAATCCCGGAAAATTTCCGGTTATTGTTGAGCTAATTTCCTTTATTTTCTTAAACCTCGTTTTCTTTATTGAGGAAAGCATAATCAGCAGGATTATGAGGCTTTAAGACTACAGGGTCATCATCTGGGTTAGGGATAGCTGCTTGGTAGGCAGGGCGGTTGGATTTGTAGATAATGCCAATTGGAATTTTATCGCCAAACTCATTAGCTTTTTCAAAAGCTAGGGTTTTATTTGTTGGATCATAATCATCTGGTAGATAGTAGACTCTTTCTTTATACCATTGGAAAGTGTTTACTTTATTGAAAGTAACACAAGGTTGCAAAACGTCAATTAAAGCAAAACCTGGGTAATTAGTTGCTGCTTTAATCATGGTTTTTAGGTGTTCTTTATCACCAGAAAATGATCTAGCTACAAAGCCAATATCCAAAGAAACAGCAAAGGGTAGAGGATTAAAGTTTGGCATACGAGTTCCCTCGGGAGTAATGCCACCTTTTGATCCTATCTGGCTAGTTGGGGAAGCCTGCCCCTTGGTAAGACCGAAGACTTGGTTGTCATGAACCAGATAAGTTAGATCAACATTGCGCCTTACAGCATGTAGCAAATGGTTACCACCTTCAGCATACCCATCACCATCGCCACCAAAGACAAAGACTTTAAGTGCCGGGTTAGCAAGTTTAATGGCTTGCGCAGCTGGCAAAGAACGTCCGTGCAAACCAGTAAACGAATTACCAGATATATATATAGGTAACTTGGCTGCCTGCCCCACACCAGAGACTAGCATCACTTGATGAGGGGCCAAGCCCATTTCTACTAAGGCTTCTTTTACGGCTTGTCGTATACCAAAGTTGCCACAACCAGGACACCAAGCGGTTTCCTTTAACACATAATCATTTAAAGTTACCATGGCTGATCCCCTCCTTTATTAACTTTATCAACAATGTATTCTGCAGTAAGTGGTCTACCGTCATAGCGCAGTATATAGCCAGTCATACCAACACCAGTTTCTGCTTTAATTAATCTCGCAAACTGAGCGGTAGCATTACCTTCAACAGAAATACGCCCTTTGCAACCAATAATGGAATTAATTACTACTTCGGGACTTAGGGGATAAACATCAACAAAATGGATCATTTTGGTACTACGTCCATTTATATTTAATATGTCAACAGCTTCTTTTGTAGCGCCGTAGCTAGAACCCCAAGAAATAAGAGCTATTGAAGCATCTTCTGGTCCATAAATTATTGGCTTTTTAGTAGTTTCTCTCAGAGCAATAAACTTTCTTAACCTTTTTTCATGTTGTTCTAAGCGAGTAGGAGCATCCTCAATGAAACCACCCATTTCGTCATGTTCATCACCCGCTGTTTTGACAATGGCTTTGCTGGTTCCGGGGAATGCTCGGGGCGAAATACCATCATCAGTAAGAAGATGCCGCTTATAGTTGGCACCTAAACTGTCGCCATCTTCTTTCGACAAGAGTTTTCCTCTCTCTATCTCAACATTGTTAAAGTTAAAAGGGACTGTAGTCTTGAGCGAATCGGCAAGATACTGATCGCCTAAGACAATAACAGGGATCTGGTATTGTTCGGCAATATTAAAAGCCCGTACCATACTATTAAAAGCTTCTTCTGGAGAATGAGGTGCGATTATATACCTTGGGAACTCTCCTTGATGGGCGTGGACTGCAAAGAGTAGGTCAGCTTGTTCTGTTCTGGTAGGTAGCCCTGTAGCTGGTCCTGGTCTTTGCATATTAACAATGACTAAAGGGGTTTCTGTAATTCCGGCTAAACCAAGTCCTTCTACCATTAAGGAAAAGCCTCCACCTGAAGTAGGAACCAAAGCTCTAGCTCCAGCATTGGCAGCTCCAATACCCATAATAACTGCGGAGATCTCATCTTCAACTTGTTCCACTATAATATTGCAAGAAGCTTCATGTGAGGCCATATATTCTGTTAGCCCTGTAGACGGTGTCATGGGGTAGGCACTTACAAATTTGCAACCAGCAGCAATAGAACCCATACCCATTGCTGTAGCACCGTCAACAACTAAACGTTTTTCTTTTATAGATGCTTTATGGAATGAGATATCAAAGTTATTAGGTTTATGTTCTTTAGCATAATTATATCCAGCCAAAGCAGCCTTCTGATTATTGCTAACAATCTCTTGACCTTTGTGAAGCCAGGTCTCTTCTAAAAGAGTCTGGACATCAGAAAAATCACCATCTAAAAGCCCCCAAACAGCACCGAGAGCCACCGAACTACTCATAACTTTATGCCCGCCATGTTCTAAGGCTAATTGATTTAGAGGCACAAAAAAGATTTTTTCTGAATCAGTTTTGACATCTGAAGGGTCGCAAATTATTAACCCTTTCTGATCCAATTCGTTTTGGTGGGTTAAAACGGATTCTTGATCAAGTGCAACAATTATATGGCAGTCTTCGTTAGTAGCAAAGATTTCTTTTTCAGAGAAGCGAATGCGGAAAAAGTTGTGTCCACCTCTAATACGGGACATATAGTCTTGGCTAGCGAAAACATGGAACCCAGCTTTAGCTCCAGCACGAACCAATGCCATTCCAACAGATTTTAGACCTTGACCAGCTGAGCCACCTACGACAATTGTAAGATCCATTTTTCACATTCCTTTCAGGGGGAAGTCAGCTCTTAAAAGGAATTACCCCATCCAAAGAGATAATAAACCCAATTTAGATGTAAGTAGAAGCATTATTGGCTATGTTTAAAGTTATATGTTTGGTGCTGTAGTAGTGTTACCAATAATTAGTGGTGCGGGTACAACGACTTTTCCTAAAGGCAAACTATTATTTATTGCCATAACAATCTGTTCAGCAACAATCTTGCCTAATAGCTCTGGATCTTGTCTGGCAGTGGTTAGACGCATATTATAATATTTTAATTCTAAGTCATCAAAACCAGTTACCGATAGTTCACTAGGTATTTCAATACCTACACTCATAGCTTTTTCAATTACTTTAATAGCATTTATATCATCTTTGCAGACTACAGCAGTGGGATGCTCTGTTTCTGAAAGGAGTAAAAGCAATTTTTGGAGATTTTCTTCGCCTTCAGGGAAAATCCAATTATAATTAATAGGCAAGCCATTTTTAGCTATAGTGTAGAGAAAACCCTGTAACCTATCTTCAGCACTTGTTGGCGCATCATGAGGTGTACCAACAAAAGCAATATATTTGTGTCCTAAGGAGATTAAGTGCTGAACAACATTTGTTATACTTCCATAATTGTCTGTAATTACATAACCTGTATCCAAACCTTTAATAGTCTTATCAAAAAGTAGTAATGGATATCCATCAGAGACAAGTTTAAAGGCTGTATGATTTGGAGATCGATACGGCTCATCTTCTGGCATCCAAATAATTCCAGCATTATCTACAGCAAGGTTTTCTAATAATCTATTTTCGTTATTTAAACTGTAACCAGATTGAGCTAAAACTAGATTGAAGTTATTATCTTGTAAATAAGTCCCAACTTTGCTTACAACAGAAGCAGCTATGTTATTGATATATTCTTGCATAAGATCAGGTAAGAGAAAGGCGATACTTTTTTTAATTTTCTGGTTTTGGAACTGTTTAGGGCGGTTTGCAAGAACAAAAGTGCCTTTACCTTGTTGTTTACTAACAAGTCCTTCTTGTACTAATGACTCAATCGCTTGCCTTACTGTGGTACGACTGACATCGTAATGAGTTACTATCTCATCCTCACCAGGCAATTTACTGCCAACAGGAAGAGCACCACTGATAATTTTTTGCTTAATAATTGTAAACAATTGCTGATATAAAGGAATTGGACTTTTCCTATCAATCATTTATGTTACCCCCATGCAAAATTTTAACGTATACTTTAATTACAAGTTTCTTTTTTTACCAATATACTTCCTGCTAAATACAATAAAGTCAAGCAAATAACAAACTCTCAGAACTCTAAACATATATTAAACGCAATTCTAAATCTGGTGTGATTCACTTAGGTGCCAATTTATTGATAAAGGGTAATGTGTTAGTTTGCATTTGTCAAACAATTTATGTATTGTTAGGTATATAAGCTTAATAAGGTGTAAAGTATGGTAAGAGCAAGCATGTATTAAGTCCTTTAGCTAGGACAAAAGTAATTGAAAAAATTGAAGGAGGCTACGTATAATGCATATAACACTTGATGGTAAAAAAATCGAGGTAGCTCCCAAAACAAAAGTGCTTGATTTAATTAACGATGGTACGCTAGCTTGTAAAGTGAATAACCATTTAGAAGAACTAACTTACGAAATTAATTCCGAAGTTGAAATTAAAACTATAAATCTTTCTTCAGTATTAGGACAACGTATCTTCGAGAGAAGTTTAGTATTTGTATTAGTGCGTGCAGTAAGAGAGTTGTATCCCTCAGCGAGAGTTGTGGTTCAGCATTCTTTGTCTAATGGTATTTTTGTTGAATTAAAAGATATAGGCCAAGCGATTTCGCCTGTAATGGCCAAAATTATTTCTGCTAGAATGCAAGAGATAATTGAGTCGAAAGAACCTTTTGAAAAAGAGATTGTTCGGAAATATGAAGCTGAGAAGCTTTTCTTAGATGATGGCCAGTTAGATAAAGTTGAACTACTCAGGCAGAGACCGGAAGAATATGTAGCGGTATATAGTTTAGGCTGGTACAAAGACTATTCTCATTTACCAGTTGTACCTCATGCCGGTCTTTTACAACCATTTGCACTTAAATTCTATTTGCCGGGCTTTATTCTCCAAATGCCAACATATAAAAACCCTAATAAAATTGCTCCTTATAAAGAACAACAAAAATTAGCTCAAGTATTTTGCGAAGAAGAAGAACAAGCAGAAATATTAGGCGTAAATGATGTTCCTTCTTTAAATAGGAAAATTATAACAGATGCCAAACGACTTATATTGATCTCTGAAGCTATTCAATCTCGTAAATTTACTGAAATAACTCAGCAAATTGTGGCTAACCCTGAGAAGAGACTTATCTTGATTGCAGGACCTTCATCTTCAGGGAAAACCACTTTTGCTCAGAGGCTATCTATTCAATTAGAATCGCTAGGCTATAAACCAATATCTATTTCTTTAGATGATTACTTTGTCAATCGTGATAAAACTCCACTTGATGAAGAAGGCCAGCCAGACTTCGAAAATATTAACGCTATAGAACTGGATCTTTTTAATGACCAGCTAGCTCGCCTTATGCAGGGAGAAACGGTTGAAGTTCCTCTATATAATTTTAAACTGGGCAAACGAGAAGAAAAAGGTCGCTTAATAAAAGTTGAGCCTAACCAACCGATTATTATCGAAGGCATTCATGGTCTTAATGAGGAGTTAACTCCAGCTATACCAAAGGGTCGTAAATTTAAAATTTATGTTAGCGCCCTGACACAGCTAAACATCGATGACCATAATAGAATCCCTACAACTGATGCTAGGTTAATTAGAAGAATGGTTCGTGATTACCAATTCCGCGGTCATGATGCTTTGCGTACCTTACAGTTCTGGCCTAAAGTAAGACAAGGTGAAGAAAAATATATCTTCCCCTTCCAAGAAGAAGCTGACATAATGTTTAACTCAGCTCTTCCTTATGAACTAACTGTTCTAAAGAAATATGCCGAGCCTATTTTAGCTAAGGTCCCAGACACAGAAGATGAATACACAGAAGCGCAAAGATTGCTAAAGTTCTTACAATATTTTGTTGATTTGCCAGTAGAAACTATACCATATGATAGTATTCTTAGAGAGTTTATCGGTGGTAGCGTCTTCTACTCCTAATCAAGAGGGTTCTGACTATCGGGCGTGGAATACCTGCTAAGAAATGCCCACATCAGCAAAGAATTCTATAGTCAGGCTATGCTGTGTTGGAGAGGAGAGAGTCTAAGTGAAGGCGAGCGAAGTAGGTCAATTTTTTCGAGATCTCACACCAGAGGTCTATACTAGAGAAACCTGTGATGGTTTCAAATACGGTGATCAGAACAAAGAAGTAAAAAAAGTTGCTGTTACCTGGATGGCAACCATGGGTGTGTTGAGAGAAGCAGTACGCAGGGGCTGCGACATGATAATTACACATGAACCAACGTTCTACAACCATTGGGATAAAACCGATGATCTTACTAATGATCCTGCCTATCTAGTAAAAAAAGAGTTTCTCGAAGATAACAATCTTGTGGTTTATAGAGTTCATGATGGTTGGGACTTTTACCCAGAGTATGGAATTTTAGATAGCCTCGCCAAAGAACTTGACTTTAAAAGAATAGCAGGTGAGACTCGTTGGATCAGAGTCTATGTCATACCAACAATTAACCTCGAAAAACTGTCGAGAAAAGTAAAAGACAAGTTAGGGATTAAGGGTATCCGTTATGTAGGTGACCCTGATCAAGAAGTTACTCGTGTAGGTATAGGTGTTGGTTCCTTAGGTGGATTGGATAACCTCATGGAAGCAATGCAGTTTGGCGCTGACTGTTTGATCTGTGGTGAGACCGTGGAGTGGTGGACAGCTCGTTATGCTGAAGATGCCAACATCGGTCTGATGCCAATAGGCCATTCTAATAGTGAAAATCCTGGTATGAAAGGAATGGCAAATTTTCTTAATGGCAGACTACCACTAGAAATTGAATATATTTATACCCCCGATCCATTTGTGTATCGCTAGGAGGATGCTTTATGGGGCAAAAAGATTTTTTCGTTGCAATAGCTAGTTTAGTGCAGGATATAACCCAAGAAGAAGAGAGTAATATCCAAAAAGCTGCTGTTATTCTTGCCGAGACAGTTATGCAAGGTGGAACGCTTTATACATTTGGCACTGGTCACTCGATGGGTATAGCTCACGAAGCTGTAGGTAAAAGAGGTAGTTTGCTTAAAGCTAAACTTCTCGATGAGCATATCTACAACTTGGCTCGTTTTGAAAGGTTAGAGGGTTTAGGTCCTGTTATAATGAAAAATCACCAACTAACTAATAAAGATACCGTGATTGTAGCCTCCAATTCAGGTCGTAACCCTCTGACTATTGAGGTAGCCGAAGAAGCTAAAAAACAAGGAGCAAAAGTTATAAGCATCTCAGCCCATGATGTTAAAGGGAAATTACCTTCATTAAAATCGTCAGGCTATTATTTAGCAGACTATGCTGATGTAGCCATTGATAACCATGGGGATAGTAGCGATCTTCTCCTTGAGATTCCAGGTACTGATTTAAAAGTTGGTTCACCTTCAACCTTAACAGGTATATTCATCTATTACCTCATTTTAACAGAAGCTGTAGAAATTATGGTTGCTAAAGGTTTTAAGCCACCATTGATTAAAGGATGAAAACACTTTTAGTGGCACTTAATGCCAAATATGTACAGAGTAGTCTAGCCGTTCGTGCTCTGCGAACGGCTTGCCTTGCTTACGATTTAGATTGTGATATCTATGAAAGTAATGTTAACGAGCAATTAAAAAGCCATTTAGAAGCAATCTATTCCTTAAAGCCTGAGGTGATAGGTTTTTCTTGTTATATCTGGAACATCAAAGAAGTGGCCCTACTAATCTCCGATGTTAAAAAAGTTCTTCCCCAAAGTATCATTGTCTTAGGTGGTCCAGAAGTTAGTGAAACACCAGAGGATGCATTAGCTAAGTATAACCCCCATTATGTTATCTCAGGACCTGGCGAAATAGCTTGGCCAGAACTTCTGCTAGCAATTAGAGAAGGTAGAGAGATACCGAGGGTAATTCGTAAACCAATCAGTATAGCTAAGACCCCTTTTCCCTACGAGGCAAGTGAAGATTTATCTAATCACCTAGTTTATTATGAGGCTTCTAGAGGTTGTGCGAATTGTTGTGCTTATTGCCTTTCGTCTGTTAACCACCAAGTGGAATTTCGTCCATTAGAAATGGTCTTTGACGACTTACAGAAGCTTTGGGATATGAAGGTAAGACAAGTAAAGTTTGTTGATCGAACTTTTAACTTAGATAAAAAAAGAACTCTCACAATTTGGCGTCATCTTTATGAAAAATATCCTGAAGGAAATTTTCATTTTGAAATAGCAGCCGATAGACTTACTAAAGACGAAATAGACTTTTTAAAAACAGTACCAGCTGGACTTTTTCAAATGGAGATTGGGGTTCAATCTACTTATGAACCAACTTTAAAAGCAATTAACCGTCGTACTAATACAGCTAATCTTCTGCAAAATCTCAGAGAGCTTTCCCAAGAGACACATGTATTAATCTATGCAGACCTTATTGCTGGGTTACCCTGCGAAAGTTACGAACGTTTTTTACAAAGTTTTTGTGAAGTGATGGAAACTAGACCCGATCAACTTCATTTGGGATTTCTGAAACTTTTACCAGGTACACTCCTAAGAGAAAGAGCTGATGATTGGGGTTTAGTTTACTCTGAGTATCCTCCCTATGAAATATTAAAGACAGATGTTATCTCTTTTGCTGAACTTCAAAGTTTAAAAGATCTCGAATGGACTGTTGATCTTTTCTATAACTCAGATTGTTTTAACGAAACCCTAAAAAGGATTCCCTCAGAGAAATTAGGCCAATTTTTTATAGAGTTAACCGCAAAACTTAAAGATGCTAATGAGATCGGGAGAAGAAGAAAACAAGAATTTAGTTATAAATTCTTAGCTACCCAATATGCTAATTTAACTGATTGGGTGCTTTTAGACTTTTTAAAACAAGGCTTAGTACGAACCATACCTGATTGGTATAGAGGCAGTATATCCTTGGAATCCGATCGTGAATTAGAAAGAATGATAATAGGCGAGGAAAAAAACCCGGTTTTAATTTTACGGTTATCAGAAGAGTTGAAAAAAGAATTTAAATCTCAAAAAATAGCATTGATTTTAGGCCAACCAAATGTGGACAGACGTTGTCAAAGAATGGTTGTAATAGAGTAAAAGGCTGTCAGACTTTTTCTGGCAGCCTTTTTATTTAATCTGGGCGAAATTCGGCCATATCTTTAGCTAATTCTTTGAGAGTGTCTGCTGTTTTTAAAAAGCTCTTTTGCTCTTCAAGGTTTAAAGGTAGTTCAATCATTCTTTGAATGCCACCAGTCCCAATAACAGCTGGCATCCCCATGCTTACACCTTTAACACCTAGATAACCATCTAAGTACAAGGAAACAGTGAGAACAGAATGCTCATCTTTCAAAATAGCTTCTGTAATCCGAGCAAGGGTTAAAGCGATTGCATAATAAGTGGCACCTTTCTTTTTGATAACTTCCATGCCAGCATCGCGAACTTGCACAAACAGTTCTTCGCGCTTTTCTTGTTCGCAGATTCTATTGCAAACACTACAATATATTGCTAAAGGTACTCCAGAGATATTAGCTAAGCTCCAAACAGGTAATTCACCTTCGCCATGCTCGCTGATGATATCTGCATTAATACTTCTTGCTTCAATGTTGCAGTTTTGAGCTAAGGCAAAACGGAAACGAGCGGTATCTAATAAGGTTCCTGAACCAAAGACTTTTTCGTGGGGTTGCTTAGAGACTTGTTGAGCAGTAAGAGCCATAAGGTCTACAGGGTTAGTAGCAACGACAATAACTGGATCTTCGGCATATTTATTTAGTTCTTCGACAATTTGGGTGATGATACGTCTGTTGGAGTGAATGAGATCACGACGACTTTGACCAGGCTTTCTTGGTAGTCCAGCAGTGATTATAACGACTTCGGCATCTTTGGTATCCTCATAGGTACCAGCATAAATTTTAGCTGGGTTCATAAATGGCATACCATGATTAATATCCAAGGCTTCGCCTTCGGCTTTATCTTTATTAATATCGATTATAACAAGTTCAGACACTAAACCCTTTACAGCTAAGGTAAAGGCTGTAGTGGCACCGACTTGACCGGCTCCAATGATAGCTACTTTATTCTTTTTTACCATATTGTTCCCTCCCAAAAGCCAATTTACCACTTTTCTTTCTTACTTAAACTTAATAAAGAAGATAAGGTTGGACTTTTTGTGAAAACAGACTTAATTCTGCTTCAAAATAACGTAATATTTCTGTTGGTGTCAAGAGAACTAACAAAGAACGTAACCTTTTCCCAGCTAAACGGTCAAATAAGTCAGGCTTAAAAGAAAATTCAGGGCAGTTATGGACAAGATCATGAAGCATTGTGATACCAGTAAGAATAGGATCGAAAATATCTTCATCTATAATATGCAAAACAACGCCTTCGCATTTTTCGTCTTTATAATGCCAGAAAGTTGGTATAAACTCAACTGCTCTAAATTTTACACCTGGGAGCATTAGACAATTTAACCTTTTGGCCCATTGGATGCCGTCGAGAAAAGGAGCCCCTATTATTTCGAAAGGTTGGGTAGTACCTCGACCTTCGGATACGTTGGTACCCTCAAAAAGGCAGGTACCTGGATACACTTTTACTGTGTTTAAGGAAGGGATATTAGGAGAAGGTGCAACCCAGGGTAAGTTATTTATAGTATTTTTTTGTAACGGATTATATTCGTCACATTTAATTACTAAGGGAGGTTTATCTTTATCTCCTAATAATAAACCTAATTCGCCTAGGGTTAAGCCATGTTGCCAAGCAAGTCCAGGTAGGCCTAGGAAAGAAGCTGCTTCTTTTTCTAAAATGTTACCTCCTATTTTGCGACCTAAATAGTTGGGCCGATCTAGAATAATAAAGTCGAGTCCATGAGCAATAGCTTTCTGATATGCCTTGAATAAGGTAACTCCATAGGTATAGAATCGAACACCGATATCTTGTATATCGAAAACTAAAGTATCTATTTGCGAGAGCATCTCAGGATCAGGGTCAGTATTTTCGGCAAATAAGCTGTAAATTGGCAAGCCACTAGGTTTGTGGACACTTGAGGCAACTTTAAGTGTATCCTGAACTGCACCAAAAAAACCATGCTCAGGAGAAAAAAGTGCTTTTAATTGTAGTTGAGGAGAAGATAATAAAATTTGCCAATTTGGTTCAATATCCTGACTAATACCGGTCTGATTTGTTATTAACCCTATCTTTCTACCAGCGAGAATTGAACAATTTTGTCTTTTCAAAACGTCAATACCATTAAACAGTTTCCACGCCTCCTCCAAGATAGTTTTTTCAGGAACGAAAAAGAGTGTGCAGGAATCTATCTAAATAAACAAGAAAGTATTGGTAAGAAACAAAAATAATACTCGCCATCCTGATGTTATCAGCGAATAGGTATGCATTGGCAAAGGGGCTTAGTAATTGGTACTTGCTTTTTTTGGTAAAGGTGCATATAATTATGTCAACGATATTGATAACTATTCCTAATTAGATATAAGGGTGGGTGACCGACATGCTTAGTTGGATCGAGAAAAATACCGAAAGTAGCAATGTTGTTGAACAGATGGGTTTTGCCGAATCTTATAGTGAGAATAGAACTGAGCTGTTTGATCACTATCGTGAACTAGTACCACGTATAGTAAGAAGATTTGCTGGTAAAGGCGAGAGTTGGGATGATTTAATGCAGGTAGGTTATATTGGTCTTTTGAAAGCAGTAGACAAATTCGACCCCGAGCAAGGATCTTCCTTTGTAGCTTATGCAACTCCGACTATTCAAGGCGAATTAAAAAGGCATTTCCGTGACAAGGCTTGGCGTTTGAAAATATCTCGGCGTAATAAGGAACGGGCTTTGCAAGTAAAAGATTATGTAGAGAGTTATATAAGAAAAGAAGGACGACAACCATCAAATGAGGATATAGCAAAAGATTTAGATATTTCTCTAGAAGATGTAGCTGATGCACTCCAGATTCTTGATAACTTTTACACCTTAAGTCTCGATGCCCCAGTTTCATCAGATCCTGAAGCCGATAATTTAGGTTCTATGTTTGGTGGAGAAGATGCAGGATTTGAAGATATTATTAACAGAGAATCTTTAGAGAGTGCTCTAAAGTATTTGACAGAACGTCAACAAAGCATTCTAAAATTGAGATATTACGACACCTTACCACAACGTCAGGTTGCAGGTATTTTAGGCATTTCGCAGATGCATGTATCTCGTTTAGAAAGACAAGCTTTAGATAAGTTAAGAAAAATTTTAGAGGCTAATTAATAGAAGGCGGTGCTTAGCACTGCCTTCTTGTTATTTTTAACTTACCAGATAGATTTTTAAGAGATGATTAAACCCACAGGTTAAGGCGACCTGTGGGTTTTCGAAAGACAAAAAATCAAAATAACTTTGATCGTTGTCTCTCGAAGATAGTATATTATTGCTAAGAGATATTTATGTAACCAATTTCTGGGGGGATCGTTAGCTAACTCAATGCCTAAGAATGTGTTATCTGGGTAGTATAATGAAGAAGGGAGGGAGAAAGGGATGGATAAGAGACTTTTTGTTGTGGCACTTTGTGAAGGTGAACTTAAAAATAGAGCATTGCTTTTACAAAAGATATTTGCGGAGAAATATCAAATATATAAGCGGCTATTACCTCCTTTGCATATAACCTTAGAAGTGGTTTATGCTCCTGATAATAGGGCTATTGAAGGCACAGTAGAAGCCATAAAAAAAGCAACCCAGTCAATAGGCCCTTTTGCGGTAAAAAGTAAAGGCTTTACTTGTTTCCCACCTCCATATAAATCAATAGGTTTGTTAATAGAAAAAAACCACGAACTTGATTTGGCAGTTACCAAGATTCGTAGTTGTTTAGAAGAAAATAAGGTATTAGTAGCGAACCCTTTTGGACAAAACTGGATCTTTCATTTAACATTAGTAAATACTTTTTTAGCTGATAGAAAGTGGAGCGATGCAGAGTTCTTTACCGCTTGTAACCTAGTGGAAAATGTGCCTTTAGATGTTACTGGTGAAGTAGAAAGAATCGAAATTTGGCATCCTACCAAAGAACAAGAGACGATGAACGAAGGTTCTTTTAAGTTACTTAGAAGGGAAGCTACTATATCTCCCTAGTAATTTTAGACTAAAAAGGAAGCAAAAAATTGTAACATGAAAGGGACTAACATAGAGAGAATTGTTCCGGAGATAAATGCTGCTAATGCTGTTTTAGGACCTGCTACCCTGGATACAACTGGCAAGGTACTATCCATCGTTGTCGCTCCACCAGGGGCAAAAGCTAGAGGTTTAATGCCATTCCTACTTTTTGACGATTGCCCTAGAAGGGGAACCAATAAAAAAGTGCTTAGTTCACGCAATAAGTTAGCAAGAAAAGCTATAGTTCCTAATTCCTCAGAAACCATTTTACTTAATACTGGTCCCGAAAGGCTATACCACCCAAAAGCAGAACCACAAGCAACACTTTCTAGTATACCTATAGGTAAAAAGAAACCAATTACAAATGCTCCTAGTAAAGAACCAAAAGCAATTAAAAGAGGATAAACTATCAGTGTACACCCGTCTTTTTTTAATTGGGAAAAAAGTTCTCTATCTTGTCCAAACTCAAGTCCGACAAAGAACATCATAAAAAGTAGTGCGATGGTGACAAATGGATCTATATAAGAACTAAGTTGAGGCTGGAAAAAACCTGTTAGGCCACCTAATAGTACAGCAAGCAGAATTTTAAGTGTCATGATTTTCCCTCCACTTAAGATAAACTTTTACAGTAAATAAACTCCCAATTATTGTTGCCAGGCAAATAGCTAAGGCTTGTAACCCTAATGAACTTAAATTGTTTAGGATCGTTTTGTTACTACCTACACCATAACCTAAGGTAAAAATCATACATAAAAGAATTCCCCAGGAAATACGACTAGTAACCGTTTTACTTATGGTGAAGATCCGGCCACAAAAAAAGCCTAATCCTAAAGCGATTAAACAAGCAAAGAGAAAAGTCACGAATTCATCGCCTCCAATATATGTCCTTAAAGTAGCATATTTTTGCTTATCTCTCAAGATAAGATGAATAACTGGCAGGAATAAGTTACTAGAAAGAATAAATAAAGCCATATGAATTAGCACACATTTTTAGGGGGGGACCATAATGAAGAGAATTTTATGGTTGTTTTTGTGTGTAGCTTTAATTGGTACGTTAGCTGCTGCTGTAGAAATTACAGCTTGGATAACGTATGGTGGTATCATGGGGAATGTTTTAGTCGATTTAATTGAAAACGATTTTACCAAATCAACAGGTATCGAAGTTCGCTATGAACCTTATATGATTGATAGCAATTATTTTATGAAGGTTCTTTTGGCAGCAGCTACAGGGGACGGTCCAGATGTTTTAACCTTAGGATCTGCTCAAGTTGTTGACTTAGCAATGCGTAATGCTATTGTAGACCTCAACACTTTCCCTGATTTTAATAAAGCTGTAGCTGATATCTATCCTGGCGCCTTAAGAACACTGAAGTTTAAGGAACATTATTTTGGTGTACCCTTTGAGTTAGGGTGGACGATAGCTTATTATCGCCAAGATATGTTTGATGCCTATGGTCTAAAACCTCCAACAACTTGGGAAGAATTGAGAAAGATCATTCCTAAGATTCAAGCTCAGAAAAAAACAGCTTGGATTTCAACTATTGGTAATTCAGCGGACGGACAGACCCGAGCCTTTTTCCCGTTTATTTACCAAAGAAATAGTGATATCTTTACAGAAGATGGCTTAAAATCTAATTTAGATTCACCAATGGCTTTAGAGGCTTTCAAAGAATTTACTGGATTTTACACAGATCATAAACTGCCTTTAGAAATGCCAGAGATTGAAGCTTTTAGCAATGGTGATATGCCTTATATGGTCTCACTTAACTGGCTGTACACTATGTTTTTAAGAGGTAAACCTGAACTGCAGGGTAAATGGGGTGTAACGGTATGCCCAGGCACTAAACAACCAAATGGAACTATTAATCATACAGTACCTATCTCTTCTTTTGCTTTTGCTATTCCCAATGGTAAAAATGCAGAAAAGACCAAAGCTGCATGGGAATTTATCAAATGGATAGCTTCCGATCGAGTACAAAAAGAGTATCAGAGGAGAATCTATGAATCGCCAGATAAGTGGATTTTAGTCTTTGGGACTAAGGGAACAGCCAATTCAGATGTATTTATGGAAAGAGATCGTAAGGTTATGGACGCAGCTCTAAAACAATCGTTAGGACCTAGAGCTGTAGTTGGTGGCTACCAGACGTATAGGTACTTTAGTTTTGCTTTTTCTAAAGTTGTAATGCAGAAAGAAGACCCTAAAAAGGTTCTGTTAGAAGCAGCTAAAGATTCTAATACAGAGTTAGAGAGAAAGCGGAAAGAATTCGCTCGTTTTGTGGATAAGTTATAATTGTAAGTTTCAAAATCCTAAATTGTGGTATATTGTATAGGCAGACAAAACTATGTATAAATAGCTATCTAGGAAAAGAGGAGGACTAAATATGGAAAAATGGGTATGTACTGCTTGTGGTTATGTATATGATCCTAAAGTAGGTGATCCTGATAGTGGTATAGCACCAGGCACACCATTCGAAGATATTCCCGATGACTGGGTATGCCCACTATGTGGTGTAGGCAAGGAATTTTTTGAAAAGGAAGAATAAACCATGCGCATTGAGAAAGTAACTGAACACGTATCTTGGATGGGTGTTCTTGATCCAAATTTAGAAATATTTGATATTGTAATCCCAACCGAGTGGGGTTCCACTTACAATGCCTACATTATTAAAGGCGAGAAGATTGCTTTAGTAGAAACGGCTAAAGAAGTCTTCGACGATGAATATATCGCTAAACTAAAGGATGTCGTTGATCCTAGCAAGATAGATTACCTTATCGTCAATCATACAGAACCAGATCATGCTGGTTCAGTGTCTCGTGTTTTGGAACTAAACCCAGAAATAACTATTGTTAGTTCAAAGTCAGCTGAACTATTTCTTAAAGAACAACTTAACCAGCCTTTTAAATCTTTGGTAGTTGCAGATGGAGATACCTTGAGTCTTGGCAATCTAAACTTAGAATTTATTTCTGCTCCATTTTTACATTGGCCAGATTCAATGTTCACTTTTCTGAAAGAAGAGCAGGTCTTATTTACCTGCGATGCATTTGGTTGCCACTACTGCCATCCCGAAGGCAAAATATTTGATGATGAAGTGGGCGACTTTGCTAAGGCTTATCGTTATTACTACGATGAGATTATGAGCCCATTTAAACCTAATATTGTTGAGGCAGTAGATAAAGTAATCGATCTACCGATCAAGATTATTGCCACAGGACATGGACCTATTCTAAGAACCGAACCAAAGAAGTACATGTCCTTATACAAAGAGTGGAGCCTACCAGTTAAAAACGAAGGAAAAAAACTAGTTGTAGCTTATGTCTCTGCTTATGGAAATACTAAGAAGCTTGCTGAAGCAATTGCTACTGGTTTTCAGAAGGCTGGCGGCGATGTCGATGTTCTAGATGTAGCTAAAATGGATTTTAGAGAAATGCGAGCTGCTTTTGAGAAAGCTGATGCTTTAGCTTTTGGTTCACCAACGTTTAATGCCGATGCAGTCTTGCCAATCTGGATTGCTATTGGTGCTGTATCTCCTAAGACTAGTCGCAATAAACCTGCCCTAGCTTTTGGAGACTATGGCTGGAGTGGCGAGGGAGTTTCTCTAATGGAAGAACGTATGAAGGGATTAAAGCTTAAACTAGTTGAGACTGGTTTTAAAGTTAGGTTTACTCCTACAGAAGCAGATCTAGCTCGTGCTAATGAGTTAGGTGCTCAACTATATCAAGATTCTTAATTTGAGACCCTACTGAAGGAAATCTTGGCGATTCCTAAGTGGGGTCTTTTTTTGGTTGATATTTAACTAAGACTTTTATAAGGTAATGATGAACGGTCGCTAATATAGGAATCAAAAACTTACCTCCGATACTCTTTTTTGAAGCTCAGCCAATGGTGCAGCTATATAGGTTAGAAGTTGAATCTAGTTAAACCATTGATTCACATAATATAACCCTTTATTAAGCCCAGAATCTAACTAGAATCTAAAACCTATATAGTGATAGTTATTGTTTTTTAACCTTTTACTCGTTACAATTAAGTGTAATCTATTTAAACCCTAAGGAGAGTTTACTGTGAATTTACCTAAACAATATTTGCGTAAAATGTGGCGAGCAATTATGGAATTTGGCATGCTCTTTCCCCATGATAAGGTTATGGTTGGTCTATCAGGTGGAAAAGATAGCATGTTTTTACTCTACAGCCTAAAGATGATGCAAATTCATTCACCATTTCCTTTTTCGCTAGCCGCAACAACTATTGATCTTGGTTATGGTGATATACAAGCAGATTATTTAAAAGATTATTGTGCACGTTTAGAGGTTCCCTATACCGTTGAAAAAACTGCTATCGCTGAAGTAGTTAAAGAAACATCACCTGATAATCCTTGCAACAGATGTGCATATCATAGAAGGGGTGTTTTGGTTACAGTTTGTAACAGGGAAGGGTATAATGTTTTAGCGCTAGCTCATCATCAAGACGATGCTGTGGAAACCTTTCTATTAAGCTTATTTTATTCAGGTCAGCTTAAAACTTTTGCTCCTTGTAGTCTTCTTGATAGGAATGACATAAGGGTTATTAGACCACTTGTTTATTTTACAGAAGCAGAGGTAAAAGGAGCTATGAAATATACAGAAGCAGTAGCTGTTAAGAACCCTTGCCCATATGCGGGCAATACGCAAAGAGAAAGAGTAAAAGAATTTCTAAAAGAATTAGTTAAAGAAAACCCTAATGTCTATACTCATCTTCTTTCTGCTATGAGAGAAGGTAAAAATATTGAACTTTGGCCCCAAAAACCAAGTAAAGAAGAAATGCATGAGCGTTATAGGACTTTTATGGGCAATGTTGACAAATGATACAATTAACGTTACAATTACAATATAAGTGACTACATAGGTTCCTCGTATAATCCTGAGAATATGGCTCGGGAGTTTCTACCAGATAGCCGATAACTATCTGACTATGAGGGAGCAACGCTTAGGTCTGTTCACCTACCCAACCTTACAGTTTACGGGTCTGCCAACCCGGCTTGAGACTGTAAGCGACCAGACCAGGTGGTTTCTCTACTCAAACTTTAACGAGGAGGATGGAACCATCAGGGGAGGTGGACGAACTAGTAGTCGCTCCAAGAGTTAGTTAAAACTGCAGGCACTAGCCTGCAGTTTTTCCTTTTTTCGAATATATATAAAAGTAGGTAACAATTATTGTTGTCTGATAAATACTTCGGTTTTTAGATGAATCAATGAGAAGGAATAAATAGCGATTTGTCTAACATTTAAAACGAGATACAACAACAATCCCTCGGGGGGCTTCTTTAAGAAGTAAGGAGGTATAGGAGATTTGAGAAAACATTATCTTGTAGTATCCTTATTGATTGTACTTGTTGTGTTAGGCTCGATAACCGCTTCCGCTGCGACAAATCTCAAAGTTTGGATGGTTGGGGTCAATAACGAAAGAGTAAAAATTATCAATGATATTTTAGAAGCAGACTTTACACCTAAAACTGGAATCAAAGCTGAAATTGATCCTTTGCCATGGGCAGAATCGGATCGAAGGATGCAATTAGCTGCTGCCTCAGGAGACGCTCCGGACATTGCTTTAATGAGTGGCCTTTTAGCAGCTGAATTAGGTGTCAGAGGAGCTATGGTAGATTTTAAACAAGAGTTTGGCAAAGATTTAGAAAAACATGTTCAAGATTCATTTCCTAATGCTTTTAGAACTTATGAATTTATGGGTGCTGTTTTTGGAGTACCATTCCAAATGGCTGTATCACCAATGGTTTACCGAATTGATATTCTAAAAGATCTTGGTTTAGCCAAACCGGTAACTTGGGATGAAGTACGGAATATGCTTCCTAAGCTTCAGGCTAAACAAATGAATTTTTCTCTTGCTTATGGTATCGAAGCAGAATCATTTAGGGATTTCCAGATGTTTTTATGGCAACAAGGTGGAGATATGTATTCTGAAGATCGCACTAAGTCTGCTTGGGATTCTCCCCAATCGCTGAAAGCGTTTAAAGAATATACTAGTTTTTATAATGATTATAAGATACCCCAATCTCCACAGCATTTCGAAGCATTTCGTCGTGGAGAATTACCAGTTGCTTGTATTCCTTGGTGGACATATGCTAACTATATAATCGGTCTACCAGATTTAGCAGGTAAATGGTCAATTTCTTTAGTGCCTGGAACCAAACGTGATGGCAAAGTTTATCATACTAACTGGGCTGCAGGTACACCTCTGGCTATGTTTAAAAGCTCTAAGCATAAAAAAGAAGCTTGGGAACTTATAAAATATATGACCGGTAAGGATTTTCAAGCTAAATATACAGAGCTAGTAATGACAAGAATTCCAGGTACTATTCATTTACCATCATCGAAAGCTGCTTACTCAGCGATGCAGATTCCGGAAGAACATCGTAAAGTATTATTACAACAAGCAGAATATTCTACAGCACCTCCATTTGCTATCGCTTCGGAGATGATTGTAAACCGTTATATAGAGTTTGCTATTAATGAGGTTGTAGTACAAAAGTTAAAACCTGAAGAAGCTTTGACTAAAGCAGCCGCTCAAATGAATGGCGATTTAAAAACAAAAATAGCCGAATATAATCGCTTTATTAAGAACTACACCAAGAAGTAACTAACGAGACAATGTATTTAAAGGCCACTGGGCATTTTGCTAAGTGGCCTTTGTTTAATCTTAGGCTAGTTTGTGGTAGAATATAATAGGTAAAGGTGCCCTGCTTTCCAGAATATTATAGTATTTTAATATATTTGCGGACACTTGGTCAGACAGGAGCTGAAGATTATGACGAGCAAAGAAATTAAAATAAAATCGGTGCTTTCTGTCTACCGAGAAAGAGATCCCCTTTATGGTTTCCGCTATGTAGCAGAGCCATATATCGGTTGTTCAAACTCTTGTTTATACTGCCAAGCATCACCTAAAGATGAAACAGAAAAAGATATAGTCCAAATCAGGCTCAATGCAGCTGAAGTGTTATCAAGGCAGTTAGTAAAAAGACCTAGAGAAATAGTTGGTGTAGGTCGATATTGTGATCCATATATGCCTTTGGAAAAACATTACTTGATAACTAATAATATTTTACAGGTTTTAGCAGTGCAAGGGTTTCCTGTGCATATAATTACTAAAAGTACCTTAGTACAAAGAGATTACCAATTATTCCAAGAGATTGGCCAAAAGACTATGGCTACTATAACTTTTGAATTTGCGGCAACTACTTTAGAATTAGCCAAGCGATTAGAACCTAATTCTGCGTCACCAATTAAACGCTTGAAGGCAATACATAACTTAACTTCAAAGGGAATCAATTGTGGTATAGCTTTAAATCCAGTATTACCTTTTATAGGTGACTACCAAAGAGGCATTAAACAACTTATCTTAGCAGCTAAAGAATCAGGAGCAAGCTATGTATTAGCTACACCATTAGTTATGAAGGAAAAGCAAGCCCAAAAATATTTTGCTTTTCTAGAAGAGAATCATCCTGGATTGTTACAACCATATCGGGTTTTATATGGTCGGTCTAGTAATGTTCCTTATTGGTATTGGGAACCTATTAACGAGATGATAAAAAGCCTTGCCCATGAGCAAGGAATGATATATGAAGCACCTAGTTGGTTTGAATTGCAAGAAAAACAATTAACACTATTTTAAAAAAGAGGGGGGTTACCTCAATGTCATTAAGTTAGTGTAACGAGATATTTATAAAGAGTTGTCAACGTAATAT
>ENA-UOOI01000811-UOOI01000811.1-fermentation-metagenome-genome-assembly--contig:-NODE-811-length-37429-cov-3.735779_pt1 | contig 37429 bp, 16 predicted proteins | sample MGYA00245779_ERZ724027 | MGnify/ENA primary metagenome ERZ724027 (study PRJEB28704, sample SAMN03018318) | fermentation metagenome | biome: anthropogenic terrestrial biome; feature: soil; material...
GTACTCGTCTGGGGGGCGAGTGGTCGCTGGTTCGAATCCAGTCATCCCGACAACACATAAAAGGCTTATAATTAGCCGAGTAATCATAAAGCGAGTGGTGTAATTTTGCACTCCTCGCTTTTTTTGTTGGGTTTATAAATCGCTCCCTCCGGTCAATGACTAATCGAACATCCAGATAACTTCCTGCCGCTCCGGGGATGACCATAAAATCACTGTCTCCATAAGGAATATTTCAAACTTTTGCTTAACTTCGTTGTTAGTTGACTTTAGAATATTATTACAGATTGTGTTATGGAAACAATTAAATCAAAATCAATTCGGGAACTCGCAGTGAACGGGAAAAGCTACTATTACAGTTCTCTTAGAGACTTTCCTGATGGTCGGGTTGAACATCTTCCATTCAGTATTCGTATTCTATTGGAAAATGTATTACGGAATTATGACGGGTTCAGTATCACAGATGACCATGTCAATACGTTGGTTAACTGGTCACCGACTCCGGCAGACAAAGATATTCCTTTTAAGCCGGCACGTATTTTAATGCAAGACTTTACAGGGGTGCCTGCTGTTGTTGATATGGCATCCCTCCGGGCTGAATATATCCGGCATGGCAAAGATGGTCAGAAAATCAATCCTGCTATTCCTGTTGATTTAGTGATCGATCACTCGGTACAGGTGGATTATTTCGGCACAGATTATTCCTATGATAAAAACGTACAAGTTGAGTATGAACGGAATACGGAACGATACGAATTACTGAAATGGGCTCAGAATGGTCTTCGTAATTTCACAGTAGTACCTCCGGGGCTGGGTATTTGTCATCAGGTTAATTTAGAATATTTAGCCAAGGGCATCATAAGCCGTGACGGCTGGTTATTCCCCGACTCATTGGTGGGTACTGATTCTCATACACCCATGGTCAACGGCATTGGCGTGATCGGATGGGGAGTGGGCGGTATTGAGGCGGAAGCAGCTATGCTCGGGCAACCTATTTTCTTTACCTGTCCCGAAGTTATAGGGCTGAAATTAACAGGAAAGATACCGGAGCAATGTACCGCTACCGATATGGTATTGTCAATCACGAAGGTGTTAAGGGACAAAGGTGTCGTCGGAAAATTCGTTGAAGTGTTTGGTGATGGTTTGGATAATTTAACGGTTACCGACAGAGCTACTATTTCCAATATGTCGCCTGAATTTGGATGTACGGTAACTTATTTCCCGATTGATGAGCTCACTTTACAATATATGCGCCAAACCAATCGTACGGAAGAAGAGGTAGAAATTGTGGAAGCATATTGTAAAGAAAACCTGTTATGGCGTACAGGAAATGAAAATATTCAATATTCTTCATTGGTGGAATTCGACCTGTCTACTCTTCAACCCACTGTTTCAGGGCCTAAACGTCCACAGGATAAGATCCTGGTCAAAGAGTTAGGCAAGCAATTCGAACTTCTGCTGGAAAAAGAATATGCCAGGTTTTATTATCCCCTGCATGACAGACGGGAATCCGCCTGGCTTGCTGACGGCGGTTCGGGAACAGAGTTTACCTTTGGGAAGGTTCCGGTAAATGCGCCAACGACCTATGAGGTAGAAAGGGAATCTATTCAGTCTGTAAGAATTAAACATAAGAATAACGAGTTTGTACTCAGTGACGGCAGTATAGTTATTGCCGCAATCACAAGTTGTACCAATACGTCAAATCCCGCTGTAATGGTAGGTGCCGGATTATTAGCAAGAAATGCGGTTATGAAGGGATTACGCACTAAATCCTGGGTTAAAACCTCTCTGGCACCGGGGTCTAAAGTCGTAACCCAGTATCTGGAGCGCTCCGGCCTAAATGCGGATTTGGAAGCGTTGTGTTTTCATACGGTAGGCTATGGTTGTACATCTTGCATCGGAAATTCCGGTCCGCTTCCTCCGCATATAGCTGAAGCTGTTGAAAAGGGCGGATTGATAGTATCTTCAGTATTGTACGGTAACAGGAATTTTGAGGCGCGCGTCCATCCGCAGGTAAAGATGAATTTCCTGATGTCTCCGATGCTTGTCGTTGCGTATGCACTTGTAGGCCGAATAGATGTAAATCTCCTGGAAGATCCTTTGGACTATGATCCGAATGGCAATCCCGTATACCTTAAAGATATCTGGCCGGGTAGGGATGAAATCACGGAAACAATTAAGGCCTGCATGAGGATCGAAGATTTTAAACAGGTCTACGATGTTATTTTCGACGGCTCTACGGATTGGCAGAATCTGAAAGTAAATCTGGATCAGGACTACGAATGGGACAGAAACTCAACATATATTAAAGAGTCTCCATTTTTCGAAGGGCTGAGTGAAGAATTACATCCCTTAATGGATATACACAATGCCAGGGTGTTGTTATATCTGGGTGATTTTGTAACAACCGACCATATCTCTCCGGCAGGTTCATTCAGGGAAGATAGTGCCGCAGGTAAATATCTGCTGGAGCACGGGGTTAGCCGGACCGATTTCAATTCCTACGGTTCCCGCCGGGGTAATCACGAAGTGATGATGCGGGGAACTTTTGCAAATGTCCGTATCAAAAATAAAATTACAGATAAAGAAGGCGGATATAGCACCTATTTCCCGACAAATGAAGTAAAAACCGTTTATGAGACGGCGATGTCCTACAAAAAAGATGAAACACCCCTGATTGTATTGGCTGGTAAAGAATACGGTTCCGGTTCGTCGAGAGACTGGGCGGCAAAGGGCACATTCCTGTTGGGAATAAAGGCTGTGATTGCCGAGAGCTTTGAGCGAATTCACAGAAGTAATTTAGTGGGTATGGGCGTTGCACCATTGGTGTTTATTAATGGCCAGAACGCCGAATCACTGGGCTTAGACGGAACGGAAACCTATTCAATAACCGGTTTGGCGAATGACTTGATCCCTCATAAAACGCTTGAGGTTAAAGCGGTGCATCCGTCAGGAAAAATTACTTATTTCTACGTCAAAGCACGTCTGGATTCCGATATCGAAATAGAGTATTACAAAAACGGCGGTATTCTGCAATATGTATTGCGTAGGTATCTTAGGAGAGATGATTAAAGTCATCTGAGTCCCCACGAGAACCGGGGAAAGTTATTGCGCCTTGAAATTATAGATCGGCTTAATGACTTCGATAACATCCACGGTGTCCGCGATAGCACTCATTATCTCTTCCATAGGCTTATATGCCTGAGGAGCTTCGTCGAGGGTGGACTGGCTAACCGTACTCGAGTAGATGCCTCTCATCGACTCCTCGTATTCATCCATGGAGAGCAGTTCTTTTGCTTTTGAACGGCTCATCAACCTGCCGGCCCCATGCGGTGCAGAGTAATTCCAATCCTCGTTGCCTTTTCCACGGCAGATAAGGGAACCATCGCGCATGTTGACCGGGATAAGCAGGATTTCGCCCTTGTGAGCGCTTACAGCACCTTTACGGAGTATTTTATGGCGGATGTCAATATAGTTGTGTACCGTTTCGAATTGATGCGCGATAGTCAGTCCCATTTCCGCCAGGATTACGTTGGCCATTGTTTCCCGGTTACGGGATGCGAAGCGTTGCACGATCTGCATGTCATTGAGGTAATCATCGAAATCGCTCCCTTCGAGGTATGCCAGGTCTTTGCTGGCGGGAGGCTTCCTAAGCTTTTTCAGCTCTGTCTCAATCTCCTTCTTTCGGCCTTGTTTTTTGAGGTCATCGATCCGTTCCTTCCGGATCGTGCTCACCTCGTTAACATTTTTCCAGGCCAGGTCCTGGTAGTATTTCCAAACGTTCACTCCTAAATGCCGGCTCCCCGAATGTATGACAAGGTAAAGCGAATTGTCTTCTCCTTTGTTCACTTCGATAAAATGGTTCCCACCCCCGAGGGTACCTATCGAAAGCAGGGCACGTCCCAAATCGGCATGCTTAGCGCACCTCAGATCCGAGAAATCGAATTTGGCCACCGCCTCACCCCGGATAGCGAACCCCGAGGGCACCTCTTTTTTGATAACCCGGTCAAGCTCGGGAAGGTTGATTTCTTTTTCATGCAGTTTAGTCGTCAACATGCCGCAACCGATATCCACACCCACCAGGTTGGGGGTAATTTTATCGGTAATGGTCATCGTAGTGCCTACCGTGCACCCCTTTCCCACATGTCCGTCCGGCATCACCCGTATTTTGGCATTCAGGTACGGCGCAAAGTTGGCAAGCGCTTTCACCTGGTCGTATGCTTCGTATTCGAACGTGTCAGCAAAAATTTTCGTTTCGTTGCCGATACTGTTTATGATCCTCTTCATATTGTAAATATAACCATTTATTTGGAATATATCACAGAAAAGAGAGGATTCCTTCCTACTCAAATCACCGGATTACTCTATATCGCATTATCATAAATCGACTTCTTTATTCCTTTTTCTTTTGACGTATTATGGAGATTTGTCCTAATCCGTTCAAATGGTATCTCTTCCGAAGGATTAAAGCCGGTCGACTGCATATATTCCATCAGGCTATAATACAACTGCCGCGCCACAGGACGTGCGTCCAGATTATCTGCCAGGTCAGAACTGCAAAACAACAGCTTTCCGTTTCCAACCTTCGCTTCAAATACCAATCCGAGATTCCTGTTCTTATAGAAATTATCCACCATTCTCACGATTGGGTGCAAATTATCTTTTATACTGTCCAGTTCAATCGTTCTGGCATTTTTACAGATATCCCACCATTGCCAGTTACTGTGCATCTCAGTCGGGAAATGGGCAAGCGCCGGATGCGCCGGGTCACACAGTATCCCCATGGTCCCCGGCTGATTAGGGAAATGGACCGGACTCCAGAATACCTGCACAAATTTCCCTTCCAGTCCGTTGATTTCCTCTTTTGCCGGATTAAGCAGCACTTTCTTTCCTTGTTCCAGTGCTTTTTGGGCTTCAGCAAAATTCCGGGTGTATAAAATATCATTTTTTATTTCAGGAATCGTTTCCGGATATACCCATATATCCCATGAGTTCAGGTACTCCGTATCTTTAAACCGGATGGATAAGACTAATTTACTGGCTTCCGATACCGATGTGAGTGGAACCGAGATATTTCCCAGTATCAATCCATTTCCCAAAGAGATATCCTGCCTGTTTAATTCGCCTTGCGCCACAATGGTTCCGTCCGTCCGGCTTAATGCCCAGAGAGGTTGAATATCTCTCAGTATCCGATCGCTAAAATTGGCTGTTTCAAACTGTACATCGAGCGTTTCACTATTCAGATAGGTTGCTTTTTCAAACCGGGCCAACGGGACTACAGGCGAGCAAAACCTACGGAATTCTTCCGGGGTAATCAGTCCTTTACTCTCCCAGAAAGCATCAATGATCCCTACCAGGGCCGTACCCTGTCCTGGGAAGTCATGCAAATCCAATAATTGAAAACCACTGAATCCGGATGTTTTAAGTGCCCGCTCTATCTCTTCTTTATATAGAATAACAGCTAACTTTCCGCTTGCCATCAGGTAATCATCCGCCAGATGCAACCTTCCTTTCTTTTCAAGGTCTTGGGCTACGGCTTTAAAGTTTAACGGCATAAGATTCCCGGTATATTTATCCATCTCTTTCAGGTTAGGAAAAACGCTGTATTGTCCTATTTCGTGGGTAATAAGCGGCACCGGAAGCCCTTCTACTGCGGAGGAATAATCTTTATTAAAGCTCACAGACTGATTATCAAATATACCTTGACCCCGTACCCAACCGTTTTTGGTCCATTGGGTAACCCAGAAATCATCATTCGGTTCCGGCCAGCTTCCATGCCCTTGCTCAAAAGTAAACGATGTTGTCATGTATAAATGACGCTGATCACGTTCCTTTATACTGGTGAGGAGTTCATCCATCACCCCGAAATCACCCTGTAATTCATTACCCAGGCTCCAGAAGCAGAAAGAGGGATGATTGCCGTATTCTTTCATAATCCGATCCGCTTCATCATAGAGGAAGTCGACGGTGGCTTTGTCTTCACCCACATTCAATACCCATAATGGCAGTTCTACCTGTAAATAAAATCCCATCTCATCGGCTACCTCAAAGGCTGATTTCGGTGGACACCATGAATGAAAGCGGATATGGTTCAAACCGTAATCACGCGCAGTGCCAAATACTTTCTTCCACCCGGCTTTGTCTGTAGGAGGATATCCTTTCAGAGGAAAAATAGCACATTCCAGGGTTCCACGAAGGAATAGTCTCCTGTCGTTTATCTGTAGAAGGGCATCCTTATTGGTTAATTTTCTCATGCCGAAAATTTCATTTCTGGCATCACGACCTTCACCCGTCTCTAAAGTAGCTGTCACTTTATAAATATCAGGATTAAATTCATCCCACAATAACGGGTCATTCACCGGATAATCAAAAACCACTTCATTGCCTTCAATCAGCACCTCCATATCAGGCAATGACTTTCCCCCAGGGTCATTTACAGCCATAACGATTTTCCCGGATACCGGAGAAGAGATTTTTACCGCCACGTTCACTTTTTTATTATCCACATCCGGGGTTAAGCGCAGCTCTTCGATACTGACTTTGTCTTTTGCGGTTAATGATATACGCCCCAATATGCCGTTCCACATGGTTTGTGTGTCATTGGTATAAGCGTGGGCAAGGTCCCTGACCGATATGTCATGTTGTTTACTGTTATCTATGCGGATGACAATGCTGTTTTTCTGACCGGCTACCAGATAATTACCCAGTTCGAAATAATGCGGGGTACTAAGACTCTCATTGTAGCCTTCCACCTTTTTGCCGTTAATCCACACCTGTGAATTCCATATTATACGTTCCAATGTAAGCAGGATATTTTTGTCCTCCCACTCTGCGGGGATAGTTACCTCTTTTCTGTACCATGCCGGACCTATATATTCGTATTTAGCCTTCAGGTTAAGGAAGATCTCTTTTTCCATCACCGGTTCCAATGTACAAGGCGTACCGTAACCGGCATCGCACAATGTTCCCGGAAGGGTTATTTTATCGGTAAACGTCCGGTTATACCATTCGGCGGTAATACCCTGGTCCAGACTGTCAAGGACTACCTCCCATTCACCGGCAAGGCTTATTTCCTTCACGGCTTGCTTACACGAGGTTGAAAACAGGACAACTATACCCAAAACAGTGAATAACTTACAGATTCTCATGATTAAAATTTCCATTCGGTTTCTACTTTCAATTCTTTATGTTGTAAACGGATAATGATCGGATAGCAAAGATGTGTGGGATATTTCTCATTTACCCTGTCATTGCCCGGCGGTATTCCGGGCGCTTCGCCGGTGATTATTTCAAATGGCCCGGCATCCGGCAGGCGAATGTTCAATGTAGCATTACCCACTTTACAGCTTACGGATACCGACGCCGTCCTTTTTGTCGCATTTGTGATGTAATTATAAGCCGGTGCATCATCCAATACAATGGCTTCTCCTTCCTGTGTAAAAACAGGTTTCTCAGTCAATATAAGCACATAATCATACAAATGTTCTTCGGATGAGTTTGCCGTAAACTGATCCGTCAATTTATCCTTGTGCAGGATAAGCTGCCTTTCCATTTCCACCCCCGGATATGCGTCAGCCACCCGGGCTCTTACCTGTCCACCGTGTTTGGTAGCTTTAAAAGAAACAAGTTCACCGGTAGTTGCGCGTTGGTCTTTACCGTCAACAGTAAGGGTACTGTGCGATAAAGTCTTCCGGTACCATTGGGTGAATGCAGGTACCCCGTATGCCGACGTACCCATATCGGATACAAGCTCCTTATCCCCGTTGTGTATGGAGATGGATAACTTATCGGGATGCCCGTGTCCGCCACCGTGCGGACCGTACTTCAACACTACGGTTTTATTGCCTGAACGCAATACTGCATACCCGGTATCCTCAAAATATACCGAAGGCCATGAGACCGGGACCGTAGCAATTTTAATATCGGTATTGTTCAATAAGGCTTCCACTGAATTTCTTTCGGTATAACGGTAACACTGGCTCAATACGTCCAGAAAGAAAGGATCCTTATATCGCTTATAGGCTATTTCGTATAAATGAGCCTGTGCCACAAGGGATTCTCCATACCACCCGTCGTTGTGCGAAGGGAAGAAAAGATCGGCATACACAGCTGAGGCAGGAACGGCAAGCATTTTATGCAGTTTCTCATCGTACAAATTAATATTGCGGCAACGTGCGGCATCGGCAGACAACAGCATTGCCCGCAATGGATAGTAATGATAAACAGGAGAACCTTCGCTCCACCATCCGTCATTCAGCACATATCTCTCCATCTGGGCATAATATCCGCACTCCGGATCATGAACAGCTATATGGATGATACTGTCGTTCTGCAAAGCGACACCCAGCGCTATCAGGCCGCTGTTGTGCCAAACCTGCCAGTTAGCGCTACCCCGTCGACCCAAAAGCAGATCAGCGCAAGGAGTAAGATATCCATCTTCAATTTTTCTGATCTCTTCGGTGGTCATTACCGGCTTGGCAATCATGTAAGCAGGACAGGCATCGCTCGCCCAGACTGCCTCATCGAGGCTTTGTCCGAACATCTTTCCTCCCCACGGGCCTGTTTTCCTTGCGGTATCATGGTGCAGGTATGTCAGGTATTTGGAGGCATAGTCCAGCATCATATCCCGAATGTATTCCGCATATTGTTTCTCGCCCGTAACAATATACAAATACATGCAGGCAGTGAGGTATATCCGGTTTTGCAGGTGTACATGATTAATCCATGCCCAGTCGAATCTATTGTTATTTTCCCAATATTTGTCGCACAGACTACAATAGTGGGCATGAGGTTTATCCCAATCGAAGCGGAACACCTGGTTATGGACAGGGCAGAAGTAATCATGCAGATGTCCTCCCTCCAACAGGGGGACGCGCAAAGAATGTTCCCTTCGTTCATCCACTGTTTCCTTCAATTTTTCTATAATAGAATGTCCCCATTCGGTTTGGGATGAAGAACGGATATTCTCAATATCTTCCGGAGTAAAGAAGAAGTAATTACTTTCCTGAGCCAAAGTGACAAACGGAATAAATAATAAAAAAGCAAAGAGTTTTCTCATAATTTTTGTTTTGTCCCTGTTACATACATTTTGTCCCTGTCACATACTTATGGACTTTTATCCATCTCTTCATAACTCCCCTTTTAAATAGTGCATATATTCCACCGCAGCCAACAGGAAGGCACCTGTACCATATACTTCCGTATCATCCAAACCCACTTTCTTTGGATCGGCGCCTATCGCCTGTACAAATCCTACCTTACCATCCTCGTGCACAATGGAGTGTAAAGCACTCCATGCTTTTATTGCTATCGGCAAATATTTATCCTTATCCAGATATCCCCGGTTTATTCCCCAAAAAAGGCTATAGGTAAAGAATGCCGATGCACTTGATTCAGGCATGGAATAGGCAACGGTATCCAATAAAGAAGGGTGCCAGAATCCCTGGTTGTCTTGTAACAGAGCGATCTTTTCCATCATTTCCCGGAATAGGGTTATATAGAAACTGCGGGAAGAATAATCTTCAGGAAGATGATCAATAATAATAGTCAATCCCCCGGTCACCCATCCGTTGCCACGTCCCCAAAAGACTTTCTCTCCGTTCTCTTCACGCATGTTTATATAGCGGGTATCCCGGAAGAAAAGCCTGTCGGGTTTGGAATAAAGGCTGTCATAGGTAACCCGGAATTCTCTGTCCATAAAATCAAAATACTTGTTATCCCCGGTTATTTTTCCTATACGGGCGAACGAAGTGGGAGCCATAAACAACGCATCGCACCAGCACCAGCGGGAATGGGAACCTTCGGCATAATAATCAAGGCTTACGGATCGGGGGTGATTGATGATGGAATCCAACATCCGTACCGATTCATGGATCATATGGGGTTCTTTGAACTTATTGTACAGCATAGCATAAGGTTGCACAATGCATAAGTCATCGGCAAAGTAAGGATTGGGACCGGTCTGCCAGTTGTTTTTACCAGCCACGGTAAGCAGGAAGTCCCAGTACTTTTGCTCGCCGGTCAGTTCGGCGCATCCGGCCATGCCAATGTACATGGTCGCATTTGTCCAGGCCCAGTATGCATGGGAATTCGGCCATCCCGATCCCTTTTGCACCTGGCTCTCAAAATTTATCAACTGCCAGTCGGCTACTCTCCTGATTATTTTCAGGGTTGAATTCCTATTATATTCCTTCCATTGATTTTTGTCAAAGAAATAATCAAGGATAAGTTCCTTTACCACTGTATGCCCTTTTTCATTCGGATGGTTGCTTTGGCTCATCAATGCATTCAGTTCTTCACCGTTTTTCGTCTTTTGCCTGAAGGCGGCATAACTATCTACCAATCCCGTCCCGTATTTTACCGAGAGATCCCGTATCTGGTGACTGTATTGCTCTAATGGAGGATTGCCATCCAATATATCTTCCGTTAAATCCGGAGTGGGAGTCATCAGGATTACTTTAACACCTTGTCTCTGCGCCTCTTTTATCATTTCTTCCCAGCCCTGGCGGGATCTGTCCAGACCAATTCCTCTGTCATTCAATGCATAATCAATAAATAAGACATCCGGGTTATGGCAAAGTACATCCTGTTTGAACCGTTTTGCTCCCTGTTCAGCATTCTCTCCTCCAATAGCTGTGGTTATGGAATTGACCACCGCATAAGGATAGATTTCCTTTACAGCCTCCAATACCTGTTGCGGATATGCCTGCATTGTCCTTACATAGGGTGTATTGAAATAACCGGATGGTACACTGTGTCCGTGAAACACCAGATGAATGGTCCTGTTATGCGGCCATTTTTTTTGTAACTCCTGCCGGATATCTTCCAGATAACCCTGTGGCTGTCCCGTTTGTGCCGTTATACCCAGGGAGAATAAAACAGATATGAATAAAAGAATATATTTCATTGCTCTTATATTTTATAAATCAATCGGTGATGCTCCCCCACCACGTGTCGTTGGGTTGCCAATCCGCAGATAATTGTTCTTTTCGGATTTCACTCTGTCTCTTCATTGTTTGTTCTTGTTGCTGTTTCCTGTATACCGTTTCTTTACGGGGATCATAAAGAGAATCGGCTACAGGCAGTTTAGCATTTACCTTTTTCATCCAGGTTAATAAATTGTTTTTCAATTCTTTTACCTTTTGCGGAAAATGTGCGTTCAGGAACTCGTTCTCACTCTCATCCAGTTGCAGATTATATAACTCACTTCTTTCATCTTCATGATAGTAAATCAGTTTCCAATCTCCTTTTCTGATTACGGATGAAGGCTCACCTCCCTGGTTTGCATAATGGGGGAAATGCCAGTACAGTTCTCTTTCGACCTTCTCCCATTGTTTGTTTTCAATAACCGGACGGATACTTATACCATCCACATGTTGTTTCGGAACGGGTTTAATCCCTGCATAATCGAGGATGGTAGGGTAAATATCCATTCCGGTTACCGGGTCATTGAAAGAAGTACCTGCGGTTATTTCCGGTGAATACCGGATGATAAAAGGTACCCGCAGGCCTCCTTCCCATTGCCGGCCTTTTCCTCCCCGCAGTGGCAGGTTGGAGGTGGAATAATTATCTCCCGAGGACACACCGCCATTGTCGCTGGTGAAAATAATGATCGTATTGTCGTCAATCCCTGAATACTTGAGTTGTTGCAATACAACCCCCACTGCATCGTCCATCTGCCGGATAAGCCCTGCATAAACAGGGTTATCCTGATGCTGCCTTACCGGGAGGGTACGGTCAATGATAAAACCATCCTCCGATATGCCCATTCTTTCGGCTTTATCCCTGAAATAGCTCCATCGTTCTTTTGTTGTCTGTATGGGACTATGCACGGCATAAAAAGACAGATAGGCGAAAAATGGCTTTTCACTCTCTGTTTCCGTATGATTTTTGATGAAAGCGCTTGTCTCCTTTGCCAGCCGCATAGAAAGATTCTCTCCGGCCGGACCATCGGTTAATTTAGGATTACTATACGGAGAAAAGTATCCGCCATGCGGACTGCCGGAATCCCATCCTCCAATATTGATATCGAATCCGTGTATCTCCGGTGTTGATTGTTCATCACCCAGATGCCATTTGCCCGCCATAAAAGTCGTGTAGTTTGCCTCTTTCAACTTCTCCGGCAAGGTCAGTTCATCCGTTGAAAGCCGCCAATTATAATCCGGCGGAAGCATTTTAGTACGCCTGTTCATTTTTCTCCATTCTTCACCCGATGCTTCGCCTATCCATGTAGTAATCCCATGCCGTGCAGGAGTTTTGCCGGTAAGGATACTGGCCCGTGAAGGGCTTGAAACCTGACAGGCAGCATAAGCGTTGGTAAATATGGCTCCTTTCCTGGCGATGCTGTCTATATTAGGAGTTTCATAATAACTACTCCCGGTACAGTGCAGGTCTTTCCACCCCAGATCATCAGCCAGAATGATCAATACATTTGGTTGTTTTTTCCCAGGCGCACCGTATGAAGAAAGTGGCAACAGGGTTGCCCCGGATAATATTGAAAAAATTACTTTATTGTGCATAATTGTCCATTGAAGTTATTCATTTTCAATCCTTATTACGCTACTCATGTACTTGCTTAATGAGATAGCGCTTTTACTCACTTATTATATTCTTTCAGGTATTCCAGTAAACTATGAAATAATGCTTTCACCTCCGGTTCGTTACTGCAAGCGAATAAGTCCGAAGAGCAGACCAGCGCTTTGCTTCCGGGAAGCTGATAGATTAATCCCAGTTTATGGTTACGCTCAAAATTATCTATTACCTGTACAATCGGGAAATAGTCGGCCGGCATGTCGTCAAGAATCATAGGCCGCGAATTCTTCACAATATTCCACCACTGCCAGTTGGTATGCGAATCGGTAGGGAAAGAGTTGAATATCCCATGTCCGGGGTTTTCCACCAATAACCCTAAAGTACCGGGCGAAGGTTCGATATCCAAACTTTCAGCTACACCTTTAAATACTTTGAAATTCCAGAAATCGCTGATAAATAAACCTCCTACAGATTGTTCTCGGATATCTTTCTCCATGGGGATATATAAAACGGGTTTTCCCGCTTCATATAGCTTTTCAAAAAGTTTTTTATCACGGGTAACGGTTACCCCATTGAAATGGGCTTCGGCTATTTTTGTGGTAGTGTAGTGCGGATATACCCAGATATCCCAAGAATTCCGATAATCCGTTTCTTTCACAGCCACCTGAAATTTCATTTTTGCCGGTTCATTGATATCGTTTAAAGGAATACTCAAAGTTGTCAAAGAATTCAGTTGCCCCTGGGAAATGACCGGGCAGACAATGTCTTTCCTGTAAATAATTTCACCGGATTCGGTGGATAATGTACAGGAGACTGTCTTATCCGTTATGTCAGCCTGTCCGTAATGGGCGATCTGTATCTCTGCAGTAAATATCTCGTCCCTGCTCCAGCAGTATTTCGGGAAGCGTGCCAACGGTACAACATCCGTACAGAATTCAGTCCATTTTTCCTGTGAAATAACACCTTTGGATTCCATGAAAGCGTCGAGGATACCCACGAGGGCAGTTCCCTGGCCGGGATAGTCCTGTAAGTCGAGTAGCTGGAATCCGCCAAAACCGGGGGTACGCAATGCCATCTCTATCTCTTCCCTGTAACACAAGGCGGCCAGTGCACCCGAAGCTTGTAAGAAAGTGCTTGCCTGTATGCCCATCCCTGCCTGTTCCAACCGGTTTTTGAATACCATGAAGTTCAAAGGGCGCAGGACGCCTGTATATTTATCAGTTTCCTCAAAATTGGGATATATCTGGTATTGTCCCGTTTCATGCCCGATGGCAGGTTTACCCAACTTTTGATTGGCAGAAGAAAAATCACGCAATGTATTCGGGATAAGACAATTGATTACCCCTCCCCTGTCGGAATCAGCAAATGAGAAAGAACCCCTCAAGTCGGTACTGTTATCCGGAGCCACTTTCCCATGCCGCATGGCCACAAAGAAATCTTCCAAGGAATGCGTTTGAGGGTTCCAGTAATGATTGTTTGTTCCCAGCGCATAAAGATGGCGCTGATCCGCCTCTTTTAACTCTTTTACGATATTTGCCATTATCGCGGTATCCCCTTCCAGTTCATTTCCCAGACTGAACATAACGAATGAGGGATGATTCCCATATTCCTCTATAATGCGGCGCCCTTCCTGCTTCATATAGGATATAAGGAGAGTATCCGTCTCACGGTAGGTTCCCCATAAAGGCAGTTCCGGTTGCAGGAATACACCTGCTTCATCGGCGGCGATGAAAGCGGCCTTGGGTGGAGTCCATGAATGATAACGCACATGATTAAGGCCATAAGAGCGAACGATGGAGAAATATCTTCTCCAGTCATCTATCTCCATGCCTGCATATCCGGTAAGCGGGAAAACCCCGCATTCATTTTTACCCCGCAGGAAAACTGTCCTGCCATTGTTCACGAATCGTGTTCCCCGTGTTGTGAAATTCCTGATCCCGCTACGAACAGTCTTTGAATCATTTCCCTGAATGTTTACCTGAAATGTATAAAGAATAGGCGTATATTCATCCCACAAGGCAGGATCGGGTATCTTTATTTCCATTTGGCATTCCGAATCACCCGGTATTATATTTACCCACATTTCTTTTTGTGAAACGATTTTGCCCTCTTCATTTTTAACGGTAACCCCTATTTTCTGATTGTCCAAAGGGATTTTGGTATGATTGCCAAGAGATACCCGAATCATACAATTCCCATCCATCGAAGTTTCAATCCGTATTTGCCGGATAGATATATCCGGCAGCACCTTTACATAAAAGTCACCCAGGATGCCATTCCAATTGGTTTGGGTGTGCTCTGAATAGGCATGCGAACCTCCCAGCGGAAGCAGGCTTTTGGTATTATCAATTTTTATGGCAATATGGTTTTTGCCTGCTTCAAACAATGAGTCGATTCTGTAAACATGGGGTGTGGAAACGCTATTCCGGCTACCCACCGGTTTTCCGTTAATGTATACTTCCGATACTTTCGTGCGTTCCATATACAGTTCGACCGGACGGTTTACCCAGGAGGAGGGGATCATCACTTCTTTTTCATACCAGGCAACTCCCTGGTAACTGTGTGTTTCACTCAGCATATTGGTAGCGGAATCTGTGGGTTCATAACCTACATTATTCTCAGCAAGGGAACCCGGAAGAATGACTTTATACTGCACCGAATCGATACTTACAGTCCATTCGCCGGACAGATCTATCCGGGTTTCCGGTTGTGCGCAGGAAACCATCCACCCTATAAAACCAATCGATAACAGAATCTTCTTCATTTCGATATCTTTTTCCAGTCACCCGAATAATATGCTTTATCCAGTTGTAATTGCATCTCATTGTCTCCGGAAAGTTGTGCAAGATGGCGCAAATCCCTGTAGACATAGAAATTAAGCCAGAATCCATAACTGTATTTCTCGAACCGGGTACGCGGTTGTTTCCAGAAGGCATACCAGGAAGTATTAAGCCGGTGTTTTTCCGCTACTTCCATTGCCTGTTGGGCACGTTGCCATATCTCATGGGTACAGATATCGAATAAGGCACGCACATCCTCGTATTTCATATTTGCGGTATCATAAATTGTTCCCCTGTCGTCAATACCCAGCTCAATGAGAGAGATGCGTTCTTCGAACTTGCCGTCACCATCCAGGTCATATTCAACAAGATCAAAGAAACCGTTATCATCCGTATCTGCGTACCTGACTGTCGCCCATGAGTCAGGGTCGGGATAGAGACGCTGTTCTACGTGACGAGAGTCGTATAACCCACCGTATCCCTGAAAATAGGAAGCATTCTGGTCTATCCGCCATGCACCCCATTCAGCACCATACAGGTGAATACGCCCATCTATGGGCGACAGGTATAATTTCCCTTTTCCCGAATTGTCTTCGTCAAATTCACCCCTGTCACCAATGGCGTCCGACTGTTTATGGCTATCGAGCCCGCCTTTGGCTGCCCCCACCTTGAACAGATCATAAGGATAATAGAGTTCCACGCGTTCCCAGCGGTTACAATCATCGTCTTCATCAAAAACAAACCAGCAGTAATCCCACTCACCCTCTTTAAAGGTCATATCATACGCTACGGTTTCATCCGGATAAATGAGTGCTTCCATCTGTCTCCAACGGGGATCATACATGTATTTATCGGCTTCGGGCAATCCTCTTAAATTTTTGAAAGTATGTACCTGGTCGGCATACTCAAAGCCTTTTCCGGCAAAATGAACAGTCATATCGAGATCAAACTCGTTTCCCTGACCATTGTCGTTATCCATATCCCAGGCGATACTTGCCCAGGTGATCCGTTGGCTGTACAGAATATCGTGTTCAGGGTCGATCTTTTCGAATCTTTTGTCTTTTGGTTCGTCCGGCCGGGGTCTGATATAAGGAACATCCATCAACCGGAGAGCCATTTCAGTCAGACCATCTTCGTCGTAATCATAAAAAATAAACGGATTCTCGCAATTGAAACGGGTATCTGCCACCCTGAAGCTGGAGTTATGTCCCTTTAGCAGCAAGGTATTCCCATGATAATCCTGATAAAAGTTAGCATGCCCGTTCCGTTCCCAGCAAAAGGGAAGGAGTTTGTTCCAATCGATAAAGGTTTTGATATCGTCTTCTTCTATATCGATCACAATGATAAAGTCGGATTTGTAATCGGGACTGTAACGGACATCTTCTTTCCCGTTATAAATAACAATTTGCAGGTCGGCCATACCATCATCGTCAGTATCCACCCAGTCAATAGACAGATCCTCCGGCCCGCCGAATATCCCGTCTTTATTCAGGTCTATCAGCAAACAATCATTGTCGGTATCGCCTTCCGTATCGCCGTATTGCATATCACCGTCGTCATCGACCCACATCACCGGAATACTGTCCAGAATAAATGTACGGATAATATCAGGCGCTCCATCTCCGGTCAAATCCTCATAAGTGATAGTCGATTTATCCGTTACCAGCGGGAACCTCCAGGGAGTTAACCGGGTGTTCTGGTTCCAATATCTTTGCTGGGCATACAAGCTGTATGCCGATAAAACAGTGAAAAGCGAGATTAGTAACAATTTATTGCTGTAATACTTCATGGCTGAATAAACAGTCTATCGATCATTTCAAAGGTCAGCACCTCTTCAGGCGAGAATTCCGCAGAGTTCATATAATGAACCATACTGTAATACATCTGACGCGCAACCGGGCTTTTATCGAGTATGTCGTTGAACGCAATGGTGGTTGCCAAAAGTTTTCCTTTTCCTACTTTTGCTTCAAATATAAGGCCAATTTTCCGGTTATTGTTCCAATCAGGGATAATTTGTACCAATGGTCTGAATGCATAGGGCGTATGATCCAGTACGACCGGCTTTGAATTTCTTACCAGATCGAACCATTGCCAGTTGGAATGGAATTCGGTAGGGAAGTGCCTGAATAGGGCATGCTGCGGATTACATAATATACCCAGCAGATTGGGCGGAGTACCCGACCAGACCGCATTCCACGATATGCCTGAGAAACCGGGCGGCACATCGGAATTTATTTTTGCCGTATCGGCCAGTAACAGCACATTACCTCCTTTATCAAGATGCGCCTTAGCTTTTTTATCCCATTGCCGGGTCACCCATACATTTTTCGGAGTTACATCGGGAAGTGTCTGAGGATATACCCAAATCTTCCATTCATTGGATATATCTGTGCCATCGATTTTTATCTTCATCATCAAATCGGTCGCTTCCCGGATATCTGCAAAGGAGATGGATATTTCCCCTATATCGGTAACAGGGCCTATGGGTATGTTAATACCGGTGAAACTACCCTGCTTATATATCCGCCCATCGGGAAACTGAAGTGTCCATGTGACTGCTGCCTCTTTGAACTCTTTTTTCAGGAAATTGGCAACCTGGGCTTTTGCTATAAAAGTTTCCGCATTGGTCCAGGTAAGTTTTTCGACGCGAAGAAGGGGTAAACAAGGTTGCTGGATGTTTCTGAATTCCTTGGCAGTCACATACGGTTTGGGGTCATGGAAAACATCCACCACACCGACGGGTGAAGTACCTTGTCCGGGGAAATCGTTCAACTGTAACAGATGATAGCCTCCAAAACCGGGTGTACGGAAATAAGATTCAAACTCCTCCTTTTTCTGTATTACCTGAAATTTGCCGGAGGCGATATGGAAATCGTATGCCTGGTCGAGCATGTTCTTATTCCTGAGGTCTTCACGGAAGAGTTCATAATTATACGGTTTTAATACCCCCACATATTTGCTTACCTGACCAAAATCCGGATAAGCGCACCATTGCCCGATCTCATGGGTGATCATCGGGATCGTGAATTTGCTCACATAATCGGAATAATCATACAAAGTATTTAATGGTTGCGCGTTGAACCGGCCTTTTAATCCCTCCTGCCAGCGTTGGGGGCGGGCTCCGTAGAAATCGTAAAAGTCGCTCCCCTCCACGGTGGGATATCCTGACGCTGCCACATACAGATGGCGCGGGTCGGTTTTCCACTGTTTCAGCATCTCCTGAAGGAAAGGCACGCATCCTTTGCCTACAAGTTCATTTCCCTCACAAAAGAAAGTAAAGGAAGGATGATTCCCATATGCTTTAAATATCCTACGGGCTTCGGCAAAATAAAACCGGTTAGTAGCTTCATCTTCTCCTACGGTAAAGCGCCAGTCCGGATTTTCTACCTGCAGGTATAAACCCAACTCGTCGGCAGCAATGAAAGCAGCCTCGGGCGGACACCAGGAGTGAAAACGTATACAATTGAGTCCATACTCTTTATAAACCGTAAGCAACCGTTTCCATTCGGAATAATCCATAGGAGGGTAACCGGTAAGCGGGAACTCGCAGGAATTCACCGCCCCACGCATAAAAACGGGAATATCATTGACAGTAAACTGTGTTCCCCGTGTAGCAAGATCCCTGACACCAAACCTTACCGTTCTTTCGTCATAATAGTCTTTATCGGGTATTATAACGGCATATTCCAGTTCATAAAGATAGGGATCGAACTCATCCCATGTGTACCATTGCATGCCGGGATCATAGCGGTGGGTAAGCGTGATCACCGAATCATTTCCTTCGAACGGAACAACAATCTCCGGCATCGATTGCTTGTCGGGCGTATTCACGGAATGGCAGATGATGCGCACCTCTCCTTGTACGGGTTGGCCAGTACGATTCGATATCCCGGCTGTAATATCCAGTTTATTCTCTTTGCGTTGCGGGTAAACCTGTACATCGGTAATATGCACTTTATCGAATGCCTGAATCTCCATACGCCCGATGATCCCGTTCCAGTTGGTCTGGGTTTCGGCACTTATGGCATGGGTGTAGGCTATATCATAAATCAGGCTGTTGTCCACACGGATACGCACAGTGTTTTTTGCGCCGGCCTTTATATAAGGTGTAATATCGTACGTATGGGGAGCAGAGAGGCTTTCCTCCCGCCCTACCTTATGACCGTTTATCCAGACCTGTGTTTCCCAATGAGCCCGTTCAAGAAAGAGAAACATTTGCTTGTCTTTCCATCCCTCGGGAATAAAGATATTGTCTTTTTCATACCATGCTGCCCCGCTATATTCAAAGAGACGGGTAAGCCGGATGGAAGTCATATCCTGTGTCTTGTAGCCTTTGCCGGCCTGATCTGTTGAACCGGGTAGTACTATTGTTTCGGGAAACTTACTCACAAAATTACTGCCTTTGACAGGGATACTGACATTCATCGGATCGAGTTTGAAGTTCCATATACCTGCCAGGGAGACGGGTGTTTCGGTTCGATTCCCGTTGTGTTGCGGCTGTGCCTTAATGAGACAGCAACTGGCTATAAACAGTATGAATAAAAGATATCTGGACATTTCTGTTTGTATTTATAAATTATAGAATCTGCGGACAACTTACTGAATTTCACCTATCAATGTGACCACTGTCTTTGGTGCAATAACAATTTCATCCGGATTAACTTCCGCCCCTTTTTCAAGATTCGAGTTCTCCGAAGTAATATATGGAATAAGTTTCCCGTTCTTTAATTTTCCATTCAACTCAAGTTTATAGGTACGTTCGGTATTGCTTGTATTAATAGCAACAACAACCAGCTTCCTGGTATCGGTATCTTTATAAGCGCTTATCATCACATCGGTGGATGCCTGCACCGGATTTTGTCCATCAACATGGATCCTTTTCATGCCCGGACGAATAAAGAAAGAGTAATTTCCAAAAGCCCATAATAGTTTGGAATCGCGGACAAATCCATCCTGTTTACAATATTCTGGTGACTGGCTCCCATTGTTTGCCCCGTCGTCCAGATAAATAAGTCCATCTTTGTAGTTAGCTCTGGTAAGGGCAGTCCACCATTGCCATGAGGATGCATTGGCCACCACCAGATCATTATGGATAATACGTGCAACAAAAAGGGCGGTTTTCATCCCCAGATCGCGTTGATTACCTGTACCGCCCGGTATCTCATTCTCTCCGGGTTGCTCCAGAATACAATACTCTGTCTGCCAGTATTTCAGTCCCGGGTATTGTTTAATCTGGGCATCCAGCTTCTGACGATGTTCCACCTGGCTGGTAACCGGCCATACTGAGAAATAACTATGACCGGTTATCACCTTTTCGACATTGGACAACGACGCAATATTCAGTGTAGACGTGGAGCTCCAGAATTCCACGATCTGATTGTCGCGCATTTCATTATTCACCATTCCATACAGGTAATTAATCGCACCGGCTTCTCCCAATGCAATAGTAGTGGATAAACCACGTTCTTTTAACCTTTCGGATAAAAGGGAAGTAAGTTCAAACAATTCCCGGTTAGTGGCAGGCGTCCCTTCCTGACCGGATTTACCATTATTACCCGCCAGCCATTCCCACTGCGGTTCATTTACCGGACTCAGGTAATCAAACGTCACTCCTTCTTTCTCTTGCAGGTTTTCAATACAATCCACCAGAAAATCGGCATAATCCGGCATCATACCTTCTTTGATATTCATTCTCTGTTTTTGGGGCGAGAATGCTTTACCGTTAATGGTCATATGTACGGGCGGACTGATGGTAAAAGCCAGGTATTTCTCCACTCCCCGCTCACGGGCGGACTGTAAAAACCAACGCTGTCCCTCCTGCTTATTCCAATTATAGGTCCCGTCCGGAGACTGGAAACATTCTCCCCTACGCCATTCATCAGAGATATCGCTATCGGGGCCTTGTTCCATACTTCCGGCTCCAAGATAAAACCGCCAGATAGACAATCCGATCCCTTTGGGGTTTCCCTTCTCATCAGTTTCCTTACTGAACAATAGGTCCGCAATCCTGTTTTTCTTCTCCTCCGGCCAGTATTTGCCTACCATTTGGCAACGCCAGGCATCGGAAGCACCAAAACCGTCAATTATTTGTAACTCCTGCTCCGGATCAATTTTCATTACGCGCGTTTCAGAGGGAACAGAAGGGGAAGGGATCTCCACCTTCGATCCGCAAGCAAAAAAAATAACCGTTAATCCTATTATAATATTAGCGATATACCTCATTTTATTTATTTTATTACAATTTACCAAAAGAATTCCATCTCAAGAGGCTGATCAATAAGCCTGTATAATAATACCTGCAGACTCTGCTTAGGTAATTCCATATTTCTGCTTTCTGTTCCCATCTTTTCTTCCAGTTGCACCAGTTGTTCAATAAAATCTCCTTTTCTCTGCATATAATGCAAATTGTGTAGGACCATCAATACTAAATCAGGGTCGGAACCTGAAAGATATTTTTCCAACACCTCCCGGGCTTCCCGGTTCTTATTCATATCATATAGCGTTGATGCCAGAAAAATCTGCACCGGAGGGTAAGGATCAAACAGATGGTGTGAAATCTGTGTTATTTCGGTTTCATCAAAAGAAGACTGGCTTTTTAAACCTATGGCCGCCCAAAGCCTCGTTACTTTAGCAGGACTATTCAGAAGCCTGATCTGTTCATTTTTACTTTTTGCATCTCTCAACCCGGCATATTTAGCAGCTTCCCAGATACTATTAAAATCATAGTCATCAAGGAGTCGGTACTCATAAGGTGTTATCCTGTCCCCCAGTTTTTTAAGTTCATATTCCGTATTGAATAACACATCCTTACTATCGACAATGTTCTTTTCAAGGGCACGTCTCATCTGATCCAGTTCTTCCCTATAAGCCCGATCATTGCTCAGATCATGCATTTCCCACGGGTCAGCTGATAAATCATACAGATACTCTCCTTCCCTTGGCTCCATAACGATGGCTTCCTGATCAGACAGTTTTCCGTTATTATAATCATTTATAATAAGCCGGCTGATTTCTCCATAGATAAAATAATGAATCCATCTGAGCTGTGGGGAATACGGTGTGAAATGTCTGGTGTACAGAAGGTTGTTTTTAATAACCGTACGATCCAGATTGAATGAATTCTCACATCCGTCATTAGATACGAAAAGATACTTCTTGGCTTCTTCCCGTTGACTCCCAAGAAAAGCCCTGCCGTCGAAATATTCAGGAATATCAACGCCTGCCAGACTTAATATGGTAGGAGCAAGATCCGAAAAGTCTATATGCTCATCGGTAACAACTCCTTCCGTACCCCATGGCGATAAATGTCTGTAAATTTCCGGAAACCAAACGACAAAGGGGACTTTGTATCCCTGGCCTATTCCATTTGATTTTCCCCGTGGCATTCCTTCCCCGTGATCAGCGTAAAAGAAGATAATGGTGCTATCCATCAGACCCTCTTTCTCAATACGGCTCAGTATTTGTCCAATTTTATAATCAGCGAGAGAAACGCCGTTATACACGCGCGCCAGTTGCTTTCGCATCTCTGGCGTGTCCTTATAAAATGGTGGCATCTGAAAATCATTGTCGCTTACTTCAAGCGAATCGGGTAATAAATCCAACACCTGTTTTTCATACATATGATATGGATTTGTCATCGTTCTTGACTGATGAGAATCCCCAAAATTGAATATGGAGAAAAAGGGTTGACCCGGCTTTCTATTCCACCATCCTGCTGTTGCTGAACTTTCATTCCATGAATCGGTAATAATCCTCTTTGCATCAGAAGTATTATAATCGGTTTTGGAATTATTGGAGGTATAATACCCTGCTTGTTTTAAATAATAAGGGAATCCTTTAATAAAATCGGGAATAGGGAAATTACTCCGATGATTTCCCGTTCCCGTTTTATAAGTCTTGACGCCGGTAATAATAGTACTACGGCTGGGCGAACTCACTGTTCCGGTACTATATGCATTGGAAAACCGCACTCCGGTTGAAGCCAACCCATCAATATTCGGTGTATTTACCGCTGAATTTCCATAACAACCGATATACTGAGGCGAAGTATCTTCGATAACAAGCCACAAAATATTGGGTTTGCTATCTTTTTGGGCATAAATAACTGGATTTTTAAAGAAAAGTACTGATAAGAAAATCAAAAATCTGGAAAACATATTATAAAGTACTAACTACACCTATTCTACAAAAATATCTGTTATTCCACTTTCACATATTGTATGATTGCACATCACTGGGAGCGCATGGGGAAATTCAGTCTCTTATTACTTTATACAACCCGCAATAGATTTCCGACATCGTACAGCTTCACTATACTTAAAAACAGAGAGCAAACGGCAGGAGCCTTGCCCCCTGTTTTACAATTATTACCGGCCTGGCAGTATTATTCAACCATTCATTGTTTCTTTACAATCCTAAGCCTGTAGGTAATCAAATCGTAGGTAGCATGCCAGTCGGTATTACCGGTAAGCGAAATACCATAGTTGGCACCGTTACCGGAGGCACCTACCGGTTTGATCATCGATACCAGATCGCCGTAGGTATCTCTCATATTGGCGCGCGCGGCGGGTAACCTGAACCATCCCGTATTACCCGCAAGAGAAGCTTTGGGTGCCTGGAAACTGATATTCACACCACCAGCCGTACGAAAATCTCCACTATAGATAAAATCATGTCCGGTTTCTTTATGGAGACTGGTATTATTCTCTATCTCAGCCCATCCGGCAGTACCTACAACAGCACCACCTGAGATAATCGCCAAGTATGGATAGGGATTGGATGCAGAGAAACCGGGGAAAAGCGCCGCATTGCCAAAATCGGGATTCGTGGCGGCCAGAGGAGTTGCTTTAACCGTTTTGGCAGACATATCCACCGTAAGCGTGTAATAGCCTTTTTGCGAAACAGGCAGTCTGAACTCCGCAGCCTGAAGATCAGCCGTCAAACCGTCTTGTGTTCCTGAGGCAAGCGCCACGACATTCGTACCGTCCAGCGTATATTTGATACCTCTCGGCGATTGATTGAACGGCCTGTCGGTACCCATGAACGCAATGAAACGAATGTTCTCGTCGGTGTCATTACGATAATAGTAGTTCAACTGAAAGAGGTTGTTTCCTATCTTCTGCATAGGCACGAGCGTACCTATACCCCATGCATCAGCCGAAGCATAAGCATCAAAACCTTGTCCGCTTACTTCACCATCATTCTTTGCATCCGAAAGATACAACCGGTCCATCATACCTACTGTCAGATTACCACCGGTAACTGCCTGATTTCCGGATTTGTCGGTAGCGCGTATCATAAATTGATATTCACCTGCCGTGCCTCCCGGTATTTCGAGATTTTGAGCATAATGGTATGAAAGTTTTTCCTCTTCAGTAGTAGGATTCCAGGTATCTTCCACCTCAAAATACTGGCCTTTGACGTCTTCACCCCATACTTTGAAGTATATATCCGTCATTTCAACATCTTCCGTTATCAATGCAGCCACATTTAACGGTACCGGCGTATCGGCAAGACCGTAGAAGTGGTTGATAGTCGGTGCCTGGATGGTGATAGCAGGCGGCAGGAGATCCGGAGAATAACCCTCGATCTGATTCGTTGCCGACAAGTCGGTAACAGGAATTTTCACACGCAAGACACCTTTTGCCGCATTACTGACCAATATATCTACTTCATGTTGAGTCCGGTTTGCATCCCTGGTAACTAAAAACGTATCCTGCAGGATAAATTCTTTTCCCGAGAGGGTTACCGATTTATCAATATTCCACTCGCTAACAGATATTTGCAGCGATTTCAATGCTTCTTTGTCTTGGATAACCGCATCGACTGCCAGTTTGTACTCCGGCCCTATCCAAAGGTACTTAGCCGAATAACTTTCAAGTACCGGGATATCCGGCGATTCGTCAGCAACAAAAATAATCTTATCGGTACAAGCGCTCCAACCAAGAGCAAAAACAGTGATAAGTATGAATAATATTCTTTGCATAACCATTCCAGATTAATTTTTAACTATTAATTGATTGAGGTTCACCATCCCGGATTTTGTGTAATGGAACCTTTCAGGGTTTCGGCTTCGGGAATAGGATAAAGATACATATGTGCTTTGAAGACGCGGTCTTCTTTTTTTACAACGAGATAATCGAAAGTATTATCTTGACGTTTTGTTATCTGCATTGCCATCAGAGGTAGATTCTCGGTCTGTTCCGCAATCTTCCAACGGCGTACATCAAAGAAACGCCGTTCCTCGAAAGCGAGTTCCACGCGTCGTTCGTTACGGATACGCTCACGCATTTCGGCTTGTGTCAATCCGGGAGGCAATATTGGCATACTTACTCCGGCGCGTTGCCTGACTGCATCCACAGCCGATTTGGCATTCATTGCCATACCGCGCTTATCTTCCGGTCCATAAGCTTCGTTCATCGCTTCAGCAAAGTTGAGTAATACTTCGGCATACCTGAAAATAATCCATGAGTGGACACTTGCCTGATTTTGCGTCAGGTTCAGGTTTTCGTTGACGTATTTTTTGAGGTAGTAACCCGTGGTTGAAGCTTTCAATTTGTCTGTTCCGTCGATACCTCCAATCCAGCATTCGACATTGCGTCCTTTGAACGAGGAATTATTGACTATTATGGACATGGCAAGCCTGGGATCCCTTCCCTCATAAGGTTTTTGAGGGTCATAGCCCGAACCGGGCTGGTTGATATACTTGCCTGTACTTCGCATCTCATAGGCATCGACAAGATTCTGTGAAGGCGATGTAGTAGCCTGACCACCCTGGTCGTATCCTATCGGGTAGTTATATTTTTCGAAAGTATTTTCGTTCCATCGTTGCACGGCAAACAGCACTTCAGGATTACTATCCGAACCATTGCCGAGATTAAACAGACCGCGATAGTTATTATGCAGGGAGAATTTCCCCGATGCGATGATAGCATGTGCAGCTTCGGCAGCCCTACTCCATCGTTCCAGATCATTCGAAGGATTATGAAGAGGACTTGCCGCATACAGCAGCGCCTGGGCTTTAAGAGCCTGAGCTGCCGCTTTGGTAGCCCGTCCCCGCCATTTATTACCATCGAAATCTACCCATGTATCTCTCAGGAGAGGTATTATTTCATCGCACTCCGTAACTATAAAATCGATACAATCATCAAAATCATCCCTTGTTATTTTGAGAAGCGTTGCTTCATCGTCGATCACCTGCTTCATGATAGGGATGTCCCCGTAGCGTTTTGCCAGTTCAAAATGGTACAAAGCTCTCAAAAAGCGGGTTTCTGCCCTCAACCATTCTATATCCCTGACCTGATACCTGTAATTTTCGGCATTGGCAGTGATAGTCGTGTCGCGGAAGAGAATCGTCTTATAGTCAGCCGATCCTTCGAGAAAGAGATTGGCGCGACGAATGGCCGTGTAGAACGTACTCCAGCAATCATCAGGGTTCAAGGAAGAACTCCATGTCCCGGCATTGAAATGCTGGACAGAGGAATTGACGTCGGCATGATCGGCTTCATCGGATGCGGAAGCAAGCATGGCCGAGTTAATTCTATTGAAACCGAAATTGAACAAAGTAGCATACACTCCATAACCCGCGTTGCTCATCCGTGAATAATTGACAAAGACATCTTTTTCCTGGTATTTTGTCTCAATAGCAGTTTCCAGAAAATCGTTGCATCCCGCCAACAGACAAAGGGAAAACAGGAGTATTGAATATTGTAATATCTTCATAGAGTAATAATTTTGATTGTTGCTTAAAAATCTAAAGTTACACCAAGTGAAAAAGTCTTCAGTGTAGGATATCCGACGCTCAATGTTTCAGGATCAACGTCGGCGTCTAAATTGTCCAATGTGAGCAGGTTCAGCGCGCTCAGATATACTCTGAATTTTTCTATCCTGGCCTTTTGCACCGCTTTCCCCGCATAAGTCCATCCTATCTCGGCATTTCTCAGTCTCAGCAAGGAAATATTACGCACCCAAAAATCGGACGAACGATAATTGTTGGCATTCGCCTGCACACCAAGTCTCGGAGCGGCTGCACGGTCTGCTGTTTCGGGAGTCCATCGCCGCTCTGTTGTCCACTTTGATATGTTGTAATTGTTGATAAAAGGCCAAAACATGTAACCACTGAGATAGACGCTCCGATTTGTATTGCCGTCAAACAGGAGTTCCACATCAAAACCTTTCCACGAAGCGCCAAGATTGGCGGAATAAGAGATTTCAGGCACACTCGGTCGGCCTATAGCCACTTCGTCGTTTACATCAATGATACCGTCGTCATTCTGGTCTTTGTATTTGAGATCACCGGGACGAACGTTTGAAAAAGTCTGTACCGGACTGTTTTCGATATCCGTATTATCCCGGAAAAAACCTATTGCTTCCAGGCCGAACCGCTGACCCAACGGGCGTCCCTGCGTATATCTTGCCTGTTCCTTATGGGGCGTCTCATAACTTGCCACAATTTTGGTACGTGACATTGAACCGCCCAAACCGGCAAAATAGTTCACTTCGCCGATCTTATCGGTATACCTTGCAGAGACTTCAAAACCTTGATTACGGGTCTTACCTTTGTTCTGCATAGTAGAAAAATTGACTCCCGAAAAACTCGGCATCGTATTGGTAACATTGACAAGAATATCATACCTGTTTTCAAGGTAGAAATCGGCTGCCAGCGAGAGACGGTTATTGAGGAAAACGGCATCGACGCCTGCGTTATACACCAAGGCTTTCTCCCATGTAAACCGCGGATCAGCGAGTGCCAATTGTACCAATGCATCATAGTAAGTTATGCCTGTACCGAAGTAATAACCCTGGCTTGAAGCTGTTCCCCAATACTGGTTATAGGCGAAGCGTTCTGCTCCCTTATCGTTACCGAGGAGCCCTGCCGATCCCCTTATTTTAAGGAAATTGATGCGGTCTGCCTCAAGCATAAAATCTTCGTTCGATAAGACCCATCCAAGCGACAGAGCGGGGAAAAGTCCGAACCTGTGGCCTTTCCTATAGTTGTCCGTACCGCTGTAAGAAAATGATAATTCGGCAAGATACTTACGGTCGAAAGCATAGCTGAACCGCCCGAGCAGGTTTTGCTTGGCATAGACAGATTGTTCACCAAATGTCGAATAAGAATCCTGTTTATACATCACCAGCAGGTTAAGGTCATGACGATCAAAATTTTTCTCGTATTCAATACCGGCATGTATTCCCATCCTGTTTGTTTCCCCGTCATTACCGGTGGACACCACCAGATCTGTATCGGTACCCCTTCTGACATAATAGAGAGAGTCTTCACCTATTTGTGAAACAGTTTTTACCGGTTCATAATAAGCATAACTCTTGGTCTTATTATAACCGCTTTGATAATTACTGTTCAATGCGATACTTCCAAAGATGCCCAATCCTTCAGCAATAAAAGGCAATTTATATTTTGCCGTAACAATTCCCTGCACATTCCGCGAATGTCTTGAACCATAACCCTCTTCGAGCAGGCTACCTATAGGATTATCGGGATAATTGGCGGTTCCGGTAATTTGTCCGCCAGGGGTGCGTACGGGATAGAGATTGGGTGCATACGTAGCCATATGTTGCCAGAAAGTAGCGGTTCCGGTATTGGGGAACATGCGGTCTTCGAGGCGTCCGCCGAGATTAAGCGCAAAAGAGAGATTGGAGGATACGTCTATGTCGACGTTTGCACGGAAATTGATCCTTTGAAAGCTGATGTTGGAATTATTCTTTCCGTCGGTATGCGCATACAGGCCGTTGCTTCCCATATATCCCGCCATCACATAATAACGTGAAAAATTATTACCTCCTGAAAATGATAGCGTATAATCCTGCAAATCAGATGTTTTTGACAACGCTTCATCATACCAGTTCACATCGGGGTAATAATACGGGTCAGCGCCGCTCTGATACCCCTCCAGGTCTTTATCGGTATAAAGAGGTGACATGCCATCATTCTGCAATGCCTCATTATAGAGTCTTGCATAGTTGTAGGAGTTCTCGAATTGAGGCAGGTATGTTGGCGTTTGCAGGCCGTACCTTGCCTTAAAGGATATTTTCAGTTTTTTGTCAGTCTTACTACCCCTTTTGGTCGTAACGAGCAAAGCTCCGTTAGCGCCGCTGACACCATGTACTGCCAGTGCAGCAGCATCTTTGAGATATGTTACCGATTCTATTTCTTCGGCGGTCAGCTGATTAAAACCGTCAGTCTCAAATCCATCGACAAGTATAATAAACGAATTACTGCGCATTGAATGGGAACCGCGCAGATAAAGCGTAGCCTCGTCATAACCCGGCTCGCCATCGGTCTGAATGGTTGTCATACCGCTGAAGCGTCCGAAAAACGCATTACTCAAAGTCGCAACATGTGATTTGCGTAAGTCTCCACCGCTTACTTCCGATAATGACGAGGTAGTCCGCGTCCTGTCCTGCTGTCCGAAGCTGATGTTCAGCAAGGTACTGTCGGGATGCTCGGCATGCAGCCCTGTATTAATTATCAGAAAAATAATGAAAGCAGCCAGTCGGTTAATATTATTTTCTTTCATACGATTATTTTACTTTTTATATTTCGGTGTATGGAACCACAATGATTATTAAATCTTACCATCCGGGATTCTGTATTATATATCCCAGATCGACTTCTTGCTGCCTGAACGGATAGAGATACATTTTATCATCCCAGACGCGGCTCGAGATCTGTTCCAACTTATAAGTCGGTTCCGGTTTGGTGTCATACAATTTGAGGGTATAGATCTTGCCTTTCATCACCCCTTCTTCGCTTGCCGTCTTCCAGCGCCGCAGGTCGAAATAGCGATGCTGCTCAAATGCCAATTCAACGGCCCGTTCCCGACGGATGATCTTTCTCATCTCATCCTGATTTGTATATCTCACATCAGGCATATCCACCCTGCGCCGGACTTGGTTTACAGCCCATTCTATCTCCGTGGGGCTACCGTTTATCTCATTAAGCGCCTCGGCGTAGTTAAGGTAAAACTCAGCCAGACGGAACGTTATCCACCGCGGAGCCGGGCTGTTGGGAGTTACTCCTTTCACGAACTTACGCATGAAACCCACTCCACGTATATCCTTTAATTGTAGTGTATTCGTTTCATAAAAGTGGTATACCGTACCGGAGCCTCTTGACCACTCGGTACCGGACTGGAAAACAGAAGCCTGAAAACGCGGCTCCAGCTCGCCAAGTTTCCGCTGGTACTGCGAGTAGGGATATGCAACGCCCTCTGCTTCATCCCATACCTGGTCCGTACCGTCCTTTTTCTGATAAAACTTGGTAAAATTGAAGGTTATGGCATGATTCGACGGGTTGTTCTGGCCTTGCGGGATTATCTGTCCGGGCAACATGAACAGACAAAAATAACCACCTGCATTCTGCATTAATCCGGCACTTAATATCACCTCAGGACAAGTATGATTGATAAATATTTCTTCGTATCTATCCACCGGATTGTCAAAACCGTCGTACAACCGGCACCATCCGCTCTCATTGGAAGCCCAGTCGAGTACGGCTTTATTGGCTTGCGCAGCCAGTTGCCACCTGTTTGCGTCATACGACGGATAACCTATCAATTCACGAAGCACAGGATCGCTTACCGGCACGTATGGTTGACCGTCCGGATCGTTGAAAAGAGGACTTGCGGCATATAACAATACCCGGGCCTTCAAAGCCAGCGCAGCACCCTTGACAATACGTCCAAGATATTTTGTATCCTCATATACATTGGGCAGAAACTGGGTCGCTTCTTCACATTCAGAAACAATGAAATCTACAGTCTGAGCATATGTCGAACGAGGTATTTTTACGCCTTCCACATCATCGATCGAACTGACCGACAAAACACGATCCACGATTGATATGCCGCCAAGACGCTGCATAAGGTCAAAGTGCATTAAAGCCCTGAGAAACCGCGCTTCTGCTTTCATACTATTCTTTTCACTTTCCGGGAAAGGCGATCTGTCCACATTCTCAATAAAAATATTTGCATTACGGATACCCTGGTAGGTAATATGCGACATAAATTCCAACCCCCAGCTACCGGGATCGATTGTCGCCGCATTCCATGTTCCGGTGTGAAAATAGCGTGGTATGGCGGGATAGGTTCCCTCTACTTCAAGCTCGTCTGTAGCTACCGAAACAAGAGAACCGCTCGCACCGTAATGATAAAAACGAGGGTCGGTACTGCTCCAGAAATGATTGAATTCATAGATGGAAGCCGTACTATAAACATTCCACAGGAATTGTTCTGTCCGTATGGTCGAATTGAAAACGCTATCGACAGTAATATCGCTACTGATAGGTTTTTCCAAAAAATCTTCGCAGGAAAAAAATACTGTCGAAAAGATCAAACAACTGATTAATACTATATATTTCTTCATAGTAATGTTATATTAAAACTGAATATTTACTCCGGCATTGAATACCCGCATCGGCGGCATTACACGCCCGTATGATTCCCTTGCATCCGGGTCCATGGAATAACGGATCCCGGTCCACGTGATAAGGTTATTACCGCTCAAATAGAAACGTAAGGTCTGCAATCTGATCTTCTTCAGAAAAGAGGCAGGAAGCCGGTAACCTATCTCTAAATTCTTAAGCCTCACATACGATGCATCCTGCACCCAGAACCTTGATTTCTGATAGTTGTGTAAACCAAGCGTAGGCGAAAGCTCCAGCCGGGGATAAGATATTTTTTCACCTCTTTCGTATCTTCCCTGTTCCCATCGTTCCAACTGCCAGGTGTATGCCGCCCCCCAATCGCTGTCGAAAGGATATGCACCGGCATGTTTTGCAAAATAGATGGAGACATTGGCTGCGCCCTGAAACAATGCAGTCAAATCAAAACCTTTATACGATATACCAAACGAACCACTGTAATTAATTTCCGGAAAATCATTGTAACCTATGGGGCGCATATCCTCTTCCGTAATACGTTTGTCACCGTTCAAATCGCGATATTTCATATCACCCGGCTTTAAGCCGGCTCCTTCCCATTGCGAGATGGGCCGCTCCGGATCATCTATTTCTGCTTGCGTATTGTAAAATCCGTCGAATACCAATCCAAAATGTTGTCCCACCGACTGCCCTGTACGACGCATCCATTCATATCTACGGTTCGGTTCGTCCTGGAAAACGATGGTATTACGGGCAAATGAATAAAGACCTTTCACCCAATAATTGACAGCTTCAATTTTATCCCTGTATCCAACCTCCAGTTCATAACCGTAATTGTCGACTTTACCTATATTTGCAGGAGAGAGTTGGATAGCTACCAATTCGGGAATAGTAGACAAATTCCATAAGATATTATCACGTTTCTCCTCGAAGTAATCAACCGTGATACTCATTTTGTCGTTCAGTAATTTCATATCAAACCCTGCATTCCATTTTCTTGCACGCTCCCATGTAACGTTCGGACTACCCGGAAGTCCCTCCTTGTATTGTGAATAAGTGGCCTGATTAACACCCGGAATACCGAAGGTAGTACGCGCATTTCCGTCATTGGTCAATGTATAGGGTCCCTGAAGATAGAGATACCTGTTGCCACCTATCTTATCATTTCCTACTTCTCCGTACGAGCCGCGTAGCTTCAGGAAAGTAAGCACCTTGTTCTCAGGGACGAAAGATTCTTCAGTAACGATCCATCCAAGTGAAAATGCAGGGAAGAATCCAAACCGACTCCCTTCAGGGAAATTTTCCGAACCGTTATAGCCTGCGTTTATTTCTGCCAGGTATTTACTTTTGTAATCGTAGGTAACACGACCTACCAAACCGAGATACGCAGTCGGGAGCTTGTATTGCATATTCGGGTAATAGGCCTTTTGCATGGTACCAAGCAAAAGTCCGGCTATCTTGTGATCCTTTGCTATTGCCCCTTCATATTCAAGGGCAGCCTCACCGTACATCTTTCTCCATTTATTGGCGTCGGAAATGTTTTCGCTCAAGCCGTAATACGGACCGCTTTCGTCGTTCTTAAAAACCACAGGACGTCCGCTCTCCGGGTCTTTAACAACAGTGTACGTATCGAAATAACGCTGACGTCTGCTATACTTGTTGTAATACGAGTCATATGCACCCATAGCCCTGACTGAGAGACCTTTTAAAAATCTATCGAGTTTATATCTCAATGATATGTTCGTATTGATCGTATTGGAGTAGTTCTTTTCCTGTAAACCGTAACTACTTCCACTGGTGGGACCCGTTTCAACCCATGGATTAAACTCCAGTACCCCTTGGGGAAAACCGGACACTTCCGTAATGACCTTACCGTCCACAAAACCGGGACTTGACATAGGTGCGGTGCTTGTCGCCTTGTCAAATGCCGCCCATGCACCGCCGGTAGGATAAATGTTCTCAGTTACCTGATTTCCTAATTTTACTGACAACAACAAGTCTTTCGAAACGTCAAAGTCAAAATTCATACGCAGATTGTAACGGTCGTAGTTGTGTGCGGGCGAGAAACCGAAATCCTGTTCCGGTTTGTTGTATCCGCCGAACTGATTGAAATATCCCAAAGAGGCAAAATAACGCATACCTTCGGTGCCACCGCTTAAATTCATATTGTATGACTGCTGAAACGACAAAGGCCTTATCAACTCTTTAATCCAATCCTTATCGGGGTGAAAAATGGGGTCTTCCCCGCTTTGATAGATCCGTAAGTCTTCCTCCGAAAAAGTAGGAGTCCTACCCATATTACGCTCAGCCTCGTTCCTCAATATAGCATAATCATACGAGCGAAGCATTTCCGGCAATATCGATGGTTGCAGCGCCGCTGCATTCATCGTGGCACTGACTCTCGGCTTGCCTTCTTTCCCCGAACGGGTTGTTATCAAAATTACCCCGTTAGCGCCTCTGACCCCGAAAACAGCTGTTGCCGAGGCGTCTTTCAGTACGTTCAGTGTCTCAATTTCATTGGGATCAATATCGTTATAGGTCGTTCTTTCCACACCATCCACCAATATCAGGGGAGAAGCGCCGCCGGTATATAAAGTGCCGATACCGCGAATACGGATATTCGCCCTGTCGTTACCAAACTCACCCGATACCTGTACGGATTGCAAACCGGACGTGAGGCCTGTCAATGCATTACTTACACCGGCCACCGGCGCTTTTATCAAGTCTTCGTTCGAGACAGATGTAATAGCGCCCGTAGTCGTTATCTTACGCTGTGTGCCGTAACCTATCACTACCACTTCATCCAATGCGTGCGTATCTTCCTGTAGTGTGATGTCAAAAGTCGTTTTACCTTCAGTATTGATATCTTCCCCGAAATAACCTATGTAAGTTACCCGAATCTTTGCATCATTATTCACCCGAAGTGAAAAATTCCCGTCGATATCGGTAACCGTACCATTTGCAGTTCCTACTTCAACTATATTTGCCCCTATGATAGGTGTTCCTTTTTCGTCAACAACTGTGCCGGTTATCATTCTCCTTTGCTGCTGGCTGACGTGATCCTCATACTTAATAATATCTGTTTTGCTATATTGAGAATAACCTTTATTCGCCATTGAATAAAAAACAATGGAAAATAATAAAAGGGTAGTTATTCTCGCAGTCAATAAAAAATGCTTAACTGACTCCCTTTGTAGCCAATTATCTACCTCTTGAATCATATTTTTCATACATATATAATTGTTTTTGTTAAGATATTAAAAACAACAGTTCATTAGAATTTAACTTGCCCTATCCAGGATGGATAAAAGTCATTTCGTTCTATACTGAATTTATTAATAATCAGCATGGTATAATCCCATTTATAATAATAACGAAGTATTGGTATTGAAGTAAATTATTAGTTTAATGGAAAGAGACAATGGTTGAATGCTATCTGATCTATTCCATATTAAATCCTTTTTGGCAGAAACTATCTAATTACCTTCATCAGATCGTTTGGATCTATATTCCCACTCGGCTTAAAAGCGCCACTATTCATATACTGCATTAAACTGAATCTCAGTTGACGCGCTTCAGGCCGTGATGTTAAATCATTGACAAGATCTGCGCCGCTTACCACTATCCTACCCTTGCCTATTTGTGCCTCAAATAGTAAAGTCAGGCTTCTGTTGCTTACCCAGTCATCAATAATACGGACTATTGGTTTCACATCACTGGCCAAAGAATCTAATAGTACAGCGTCTGCATGGCTCATTGCATCCCACCATTGCCAATTCGAATGATATTCGGTAGGAAAATCTTTAAGAGCAGGATGTGAAGGATCACACAGAATTCCCAGCGTGTGGGGTTTCTGGTTTCCAGTCCAGGCCGTATTCCAGAATATACTTGAGAAACCGACCCCTATGTTTCCCCCCATTCCCGGAGACACCCTGCCTTTACCGAGACTGAGCAATACCTTTCCCCCATTCTGTAAATATTCCAAAGTGGATCTGTCAAGATTCTCCACAACTTTAATATCTGCCGATTCAATTTTTTGGTTTTCAGGATAAACCCAAATATCCCACGAGTTCTCGAATTTCTCTATATTTATTTTGAGATTCAATTTCCGGGGTTCATTTTTATTCCGGAAGTTATAGACTACCTCACCCAATTGAATGGCATTTCCGATAGGAATATCCTGTTGACCCAACGTTCCTTCTGAAATAATTTCACCATCCTCCACAAGTTGCCATTTCGGGCTGATTGCCTGGAAAGGTTTTTCCCCGAAGTGTGCCACTTCTATCTTTGCAGTCATTGTTTCACCTTCGGTAAAAATATGTTTTTCGAGTCGTGCCAATGGAACCGTAGTATTACAAAACCGGCTGTATTCTTCAGGGGAAATATAACCCTTCTCTTCCCAGAAAGGATCGAGAACACCTACCAACGCAGTGCCCTGACCCGGAAAATCATGCAGATCAAGCAGTTGAAAGCCGGCAAAACCAGGAGTACGGAGTGCCGCTTCAATATCAGCCTTGTAACATAACGATTGGAGTTTTCCGGAAGCCAATAAAAAACTATCGGCCAGATGCCCCATCTTATGGGTCTGCAGGCTTTCCTGAAAAATTTCAAAATTCCTGGGTTTCAATACCCCGGTGTATTTCTCAATTTCTTTAAAATTGGGATATACGCACCATTGGCCAATTTCATGGCTTACTACAGGAATTTTGTCTTTCGGCACTTTTTGTGACCAGTCATAATCAGTCCGCGGCGGTTCCGAATTAATGATACTGTTCAGTCCCTCTGCCCACCTTTGTATACGCGGCTCAGGAATATTATGGTAATCATTTACCTCTAATACAGGCCAACCGGCACCACTGGTATAAACACGACGATCATCCTTTTCTTTCCAATAGCTTACAAACTCCGCAAGGAATTCGTTGGATTTCGGTCCCCCGGGTTCATTTCCGTAAGCCATCATTACAAAGGAGGGGTGGTTGCCATAGTTTTTGACGATTCGCTCACTTTCATCCCAAACATATTGGTCTACAGGCAATCCACTTCCTAATTGAACGCTTTGGTTGGCCCAGGAAGAACATTCAACCTGAAGGTATACACCCATTTCGTCTGCCGCTTCAAAAGCAATTTCCGGCGGACACCATGAGTGAAATCGAATGTGATTCAAACCATGGGCTTGTATAGCCGTGTATATTTTCTTCCAATATTCAATGTCGGTAGACGGATAACCCGTCAGAGGGAAAATAGCGCACTCCAACGTCCCACGCAGAAAGACAGGCTGGCCGTTAATAGCAAAACGGGAACCATCCACCTTAAATTCACGTAACCCAAAATCAACTGAATAGGCATCCGTTTCATTCCCCGAATTCATCGTAAGAAAAAGTCTGTATACATTAGGATTGAATTCATCCCATAGCAGGGCGTCTTCTCCCATGTTATAAACCATCTCCACATCGTTCTTACCGGGAGAGATCTCAAACTTCCACGATTGTCCTTTTATTTTTTTACCATTCTTTTTAAGACGGGCGTCAGCCGAAAACTTTACAGTGTATGTTTCCGAAAGAAAATTATTCACTGTTGCCTTTACTTTCACAGTCTTATCTTCTACATTCGGGAAGACCTCTATATTATCAAATAAGATTTTTCCGGCTGCTTTCAGCGATATTTCCCCTACAATACCATTCCAATTCGATTGGGTATGATCGGATATACTATGCGAATTTTCTCC